>JAEHJW020001916.1_pt1 | contig 38591 bp, 44 predicted proteins | sample 9271431 | NCBI WGS metagenome assembly JAEHJW02 | reverse complement strand
GCCCTAGGCGGCGATCCTAGGGGATGGCCGCTAGTAGGGTAGCGGGTAGGGGCCGCCTAGGAGCCTAGGCGCTAGGCCGGTAGGTCGCTAGGGGCCTAGGCGCTAGGCGCTAGGCCGGTAGGTCGCTTGAGAGCCTAGGCGATTAACGAAAAAAAGCCCGCGATGGTCTGCGGGCTTTGTGGTGCGCGTGGGATGCGTCAATGAGCGAAAGGCAGCGTCTCCAACCGGGCCACGGCCTCCTCGTCTTCAGGATCGACACCCATCGCCATCAACTCTGCATCCGTGAAGCCCCCCTTCAGATCGCCATGCAGCCCATGCGAAGGGGCGAACGAGTCGGCAATCGCTTCGGCACCCATGTCGTCATCGTCAGCCCTGTCCAACGCATCCAACGCGACGACTGTCATGCCGTTGTAGGTGCCTAGGCTTTCACTGCCGCGCGGCGTCTTGAAGTCATCGAGGCCGAACGCGGCTTCTGCATCCTCGCGGCGTTTGTGCTTGCTTGTCGCGTATGTCCCCGTGTAGCCCACCGAACCCGTACTGACGTGGCTCATGATGTCGTACTCATGGTTGGTGTTCGAGTACCACGCACCGTCCTTCCACTTTCCGCGACTGGTACCCTCCACGATGGAGTGCGAACCGTCCGGGTGCAGGAACGCCAACTTAGACCACGCGATAGTGCGGGCGAGAACCTTGCTGGCAGCGGCGAGTTCGTCCTTCGTCATGTCGTGCAGCACGTCTTCGGCCAACACGCGCGAGTCGCTGCGCGATTGCACAGTCAGCCCCTTCTCAGCCGTCCAGATCGAACCCTCCTCGTTGCACCAGTTGATGATGCCGTTGTGCGCAATGGCGGCATGCTTCATCACGAAGGGCTGCGTGTTCTCGTCGCCCAAGCTACCGTGCGTGGCGAAGCGCCAGTGCAGCAGTGCTGGCAGTCGTTGATTGTTGGTCAGCCGGATGAAGTCCGCCCACATCTGGCGCATGTTCCGGTAGCCCTTGTGGCAGTGCAGACGGTTCCGCTTGGCGAAGGTGAAGCCCGCGCCGTGCGGGTTCACGGAGTTGGCTTTCACAAACAGGTTGCGCGGAAGCGTGACATTGGCGGGCTTGATGACGATTAGGCACATGGTCTTGATCCTCGTTAGTGGTGGGTGGGCAATTAGGCGGCAACGCGAGGTGTGCTCTCGCTACCATCGTTGGCCAGGATTTTGGCGTTGCTTGGGTGGCTCTTGGCGCGCAAAAAAGCCGCAAGGTTCGGGTATTTGCGCGTGCAGCGCATGACGTGCTTGTAGAAACTTTCGGTGTTCAGCGCGCGCTTCAAGTCACCCTTTTTCGTGTACTCAAAAGCCGCGCAGACAAACTCAACGTTTTTCAGCACCGACGAGACCTTGAGCGTGGAGCGGAAGATGCGCACTTCCAGCGCCTCCCGATGCACGCATACAGCCGAGTAATGATCCGAAGTGTTGCACCCGGACAAGTGCGAAGCCGTGTCGATACCCTTGGCGTTGTAGCGCGCCCAATGCGTCTCGCGCCTGCCACCGACCAACTCGCCCAATGCTTGCGCGTTGTTGATGAGCAGCACGAAGCATGCTTGATGTTCGCGCGACGCGAACGACTTGCGATCCACATTGATGTGCATGCCGTAGCCAGTGCCGGCATCCCACCCAATGAATCCATGCTCGCGCAGCGTCCTGACAAACGAAGCCAGCCGGCCCTTCGCGCTCATACACTCGGACATGGGCAGCGGCGGCGTGATGAATTCAACGCCAGTCTCATCGTCCAAGGAACCGTCACTCTCGGCCAGCCAACCATCGACCTTGAGCGGGCAAACGTCCACAGTCTCCGTGGCGCGCGTTTCCAACTCGATCCCTAGCGGAATGTCGCCGGATTGACGCACCTCGTCGGCCATACCCGGCCACATATCGCGGTACGAACTGTGGTAGGGGCTGCGGCCATAGACGGTCACGGAGCCGCTGTTCTCGTCCTCATCCTCGTCGTAGCCGTCGTCCTGCTCAGGCTCAGGCTCAGCCTCAGGCTCAATGGCAGCAATCACCGCACCTTCGTCCGTGGTAACTCCCGGATCAACGCCAAGCCCAACAGCCATCCGCTCAAGTGGCGTGCGCAACGATTCACAGCCCGGAATGTGGACGCGCTCGCACTGGCCTACCGCCGCCAATCCATCGGGCGAGCGGACGTTCCCAAACAGCGGCGTGATGTGCGGGTCGTCATACAGCAGAGTGCCGCTCACCCGGTAAACGTCGCCAGACGGCGTTTCCGCGACAGTCGTGGGCAATGGCAGTTCCGAAGGCGCGACTGCGGCATAAGCCCCGCCAGTAGCATGCGGCACAACCCGCAGATAGTTGGACAAGCAAACTCGGCACAGTGCGCCGTGCCGCGTGGCACCACCTATGGCGCGACTCGTAAACCACGGCGATGCGGAAATGAGGACATGCGCAGTACCGCCTGTCGTCACCACGCGCGGCGAAAACTCATGGGTCGCCCGCACTGGTACAGGACCATTGTCGTGGTGTGCCGGACCAAGGTAGCGACCGCAGCACATGCACGCATGTTGCTCGAACATCATCTGTGCATAGGCTTCACGTGACAGCGGCGTGATGCCATTGATAGGGCCATTGCCCGATGCGTGCCACACGTAGTAGGGCACGCTGCTGCCAGACGACAACGTGGCGAACATCATGACCTCGTGCAGCGTCAACGGGTAGGTGTACTCACGGCCCCTTGACATCCGTTGGTGTTGCACGATTCCCCGCCCGATTGCGTAGTGCATGGTGCCCTGATTTACGACTGCCTCAACAATGCGGGCATGCGCGGCGGCGCGGTAGTACGTAACGGTATCAACTGGCATGGTGGCTTCTCTATGGGCGTCGCGGAATTGCGACGAGAGAAGTATAGCATAAAACCTAGGTCTTAGGTTTTAAGAGTAACCTAATTTATAGGTTTTCTAATTTAGCCTTTCGATGGGCCGCTAGGGGAGCCTAGGCGCTAGGGGAGCCTAGGCCGCTAGGGCCGCTAGGGGAGCCTAGGCCGCTAGGGCCGCTAGGGCCGCTAGGGCCGCTAGGGCCGCTAGGGCCGCTAGGGCCGCTAGGGCCGCTAGGGGAGCCTAGGCGCTAGGGGAGCCTAGGCGCTAGGGCCGGAAAAGACGAAGCCCAACCATCGCTGATCGGGCTTCGTGGCCGCTAGGCTCGCGCCTGCGTTGTGGGCACAACAATGGCCGACTGGAAGACTAACGACCAAGCACCACCTCGTCAACTTCGCTCACGGTGCAGCATTCACCATCGCTTGCCATATCTCCTCGACGCTGACACCACGCACATCCTCGCAAGCGGAAAGCACATCGTTGCCTGCTTTCACCATCGTCTCGTCAGCTTGCCTCGGCACCAAGGCATAGCTCGTTGGCACCAGCGCCTCGATGTCCAAGGCCGACACAATCTCCGAAGCCATATTGAGTGCGCGACGCCTGAACGCGGTGTCACACGCAGCCCACGGTGGCGTGTACATTCCATAATTATCAAGACGAGTGCGCGCGCTTTCGTGGATCGCCCGCGCCAAGTGTTCCAAGTTGTCATCGTCAAGGATCATCGCTTGTACCCTCTTGCCTTCGCACGCAGCATGGTCGCCCTCTCGAACTCCTTGAGGATCGCTTTTTGGGTTGCGTGCTTCCCCAACAGCGCCGTGTAAATGTCCTCATCGCAAGTGCCGCGCGCGAGGATGTGGTAGATGCGCACTTGCCGGAACTGACCTAGGCGATGCACACGCTTGTTCAACTGCAAGTACGTTTCAAGGTTGTAGGTCAGCGAGTGCCACGCAATGTGGGCGCACGCCTTTTGCAAGTTGACTCCGTGCGCGACCGCCGATGACTGCACGAGCATCACAGGCAACTCGCCGTTGTTGAACGCCGCCATGTACTCCGCATCGCGCTTCGTGCCGATGAATGGCGTGTGCTTGCCGAGCACTGCCAACAGCCGCTCCAAGTCATGCTGGAACTCGTAGGCGACCAACAGCGGCTTCCGTTGCAACGACTCCACCAACTCCGCGACCGCCTCGGCCTTTGCGTAGTGCAGTTGCTTCGTAATGCGTGAGCCGCCGTTCGTCTCGTGCAAGTAGATTCCGCCGCTGGCGATCTGGCGGATGCGACTCAGGGCCGTTGACGCCTTGGCGATGGTCAGAACCTCCTTACCCTCCTCAAGCGCCAACGCGACTTGGGCCTCCTCGCGCTCGTACATCGCACGCACGTCCTTCGGCAACTCCACCTCGATCTTCAGCATCTTCGGCGGCAGTAACTTGTGGTTGGTCGTGTCGGGGAAGTGGACCACCGACGATGACAGCCGCGCGAGGATGCGCTGCTCGCCGTCCGCTTGCGGAACCCACTCGCTCGGGATCGTGCGCCCCATCGACGGCACATAGATGGGGAATCCAGATGGCTCGAAGTACGTGCGCCGGTAATTGCTGATGTACTTGCCAAGCGATGCGCCCAAGTCCATGACGTATGCCTGCCCGAACAAGTCGATCAAGCCCTGCGGCGCGGGCGTGCCAGTCAAGATGATGCGTCGGACCGCCGAAGGTGCGATTGCCGCCGCGCACTTCGACCGCAGCGTCCTAGGCGTCTTTACCTTCGTGCTTTCATCGAACACTTGCACGCGGTACAAGTCCTTCAAGTCGCGCCACCGCTCGGCAATGAAAGGCAGTGACTCGTAGTTGGTGACGATCACCTCGGGCCGATCCTTCAGAATCCGCGCCCATTGCTTCTGCTTGTTCGCGCCCCACAGCAGCACGCGCGAGAACTTGTACCCCCACTTGTCAAACTCGTTTCCCTCCTCGACGCCCCACACGAACTGCGCCGCGCGTAGCGTGCTCACGATCAGGGCGTGGTAGTGCATCTTTTTTGCCCTTAGCACGTTTAGCGTCTCGATGATCGTCAGCGTCTTCCCCATCCCCGGATCGAGAAACAGCCCCGCGTAGGGCGTCTGCAATAGATGCGGTATGGCGACTTTTTGTTCTGCGGTGAACTTGATCTGCGACATGGGTGGCCTCCTCGACCGTCCTAGCCATGATGACTGTGTGCCCTCTACGCTTCAGCGACGCGAACCTTCGCTTTTGGTTTTTTCGCAACTGGCCCACTGCGCTCTTGAACTCGATGAAGACGACAGCGCCGTTCGCCAAGAGCACTAACCGATCCGGCCAGCCGTCATGGCCTAGCTTCACTGCCTCGCAGCCGAGTTGCTTCAGCTTCCGGCACGCCGCCGCCTCTATCGAAGCCTCACGCCGACGCCGTTTGAATGTGCGCGTCGGCTGTGGCTTGCCCTCGACTATGCGGACTTGCATGGGCCACCCAATTCCTTGCGGAAGGGACACCACCGACACTGGAAGCCGGGGCGTTCACGAAACAAGCGATCCGCGAGCATGGGCTTCACGCGCGCCAGCCAGTCCCTCGTCAAAGGCAGTTCGTCGCGCTTCCGCGTGTAGGACATTTCGGCCACGTCACTGCGCTCGACGAAGTGGAACTTCACGCGAACGTCGGACACGCTCGGGTCCGCCTTGAACTCGGATAGCGCATACAACGATGCTTGCAGAACATCCCACTCAGGGTGCGGCTTGCCCGTCTTCCAATCGCGGATCATCGTGTAGGTGTCATGCCTCTCATGCACGTCTATCTTCAACCTCAGCCAAGCGTCGGCGGCAAAGAAACGGGTCAGCTTCCACTTGGACGTGTGCGCCCGCTCCAACTCGACATTGACTACCGCCTCCTTGGTGCGACGTAGCTCACGCAGCTTGACCACGACAGCCCTAGCGCCCTCAGCAGCCTCGTGCATCTTGCGCGGCATGGCGCGGGCCTTGACCGCGTTCTCCAACGAAGCGTGGACATCGACGCCTCGATCCATCGCAGCGTTCGACACCTTGCGCTTCACAAGACGCTGGTACTTCACTTGGGCCGCGCAGTTAGCCCAATTCCGATACCGACTGAAAGACCAGCTATCAAGCATGAAGTCGCTCATACGTAACCCCTCCTGTACATGAAAACCGTGTGCGCGTAACCGAACAAGGCGACGCGGATGCTGAAGGCCAGAAAGTCAGGCCGCAGCGACTTGGGTGAGTCAGGCACGCACCACCTCCTTGCGCAGCATGTGCCGCGTGTAGTGCTCCTTGAACAACGCGATGCGCTCGTCGGCCCTCAATGGGCGCACATCCTCAACCTCGAGTGCGCGCTTGATGAGTGGCGCACCCTTGACTTGAGGCAGCGGCCTTTCGTCAACGCCACGATCCACGTAGTCAGCCATGCACAATGTAGTCATGTCACTTCCTCCCACCGTTGGTGAAGATTGCACGAATCGCCGCAATGGCGAGGTAGATGCCAACGATCCACAGGACGGTCATACCGGCTTCTCCGGTTTCAAGGTGCCCCAACTTTTCTTACCCGACTTGCCATCGCTCAGCATGGGAACGTCGAAGTCCACGTCAGCCATCGCAGCCGCGAGTCTCTTGTGCACCGCGCGAACGTCGCCGCTTGTCACGCCGAGCAACTCGTCGTGGATCTGCAACGACAAGGGCGACGCCTCCCACTGCGCGCGGGTGCAGGACTCGTGGTAGTTAATCATCGCTTGCTTGGTGCAGTCCGCGCCCGATCCTTGGATCAAGTAGTTGAGCAGCTTGTACTCGAAGCTACGCATCTGGCCTTGCACTATGCGCGGCTTCTCCACGTAGTACCGCCGACCACCCCAAGTGACGATTGGCGATCCGGCTTTCACGCGGGCCTTGATGGTGCCTTGCAATTCCTTGATACCCGGTAGCGCCGCCGCGTGGGCCTTGCGAAGCCGCGCGGCCACGTCACCCTCGACTTGCAACTTCCGCGCAAGGCCGCGGGCACCCATGCCATACAAGGTGCCGAAGTTCAGCGTCTTGACCGTATAGCGCGACAACGATTGCCCGGTCACTTGCTGGATCAAGCCGCTCACCGTCGCGTGCGCGTCCATGTGCGGGTTCGCACGGTACGCATCGAGCAGCTTGCCATCCTCGAAGTGCGCCAAGATGCGTAACTCCTGCTGCGAGTAGTCACGCGCGAACATGGTCCATCCCTTCGGCGGCGCGATGTAGTTGCGCAGCCTAGGCACACGCTCGTCATCCTTGGGCCTGATGACATTCTGCAAGTTGGGCGATGACGCGAGCCGCCCGGTTCGCGCCCCACCGTTCTCCGTGCGCGTCTGCGAGTAGTTGGTGTAGATGCGACCCTCGGCCTTGGCCATCTCAAGCCAGTTGAGCGCGAAGGTGCTGATGCACGTGTTGATCTGCGAGTACGTCTCAAGCTCCGACACCAGCTTGGCATCCGTGCAGCACTCGATCAGCGAGTCGGCTGCGACGGACCGCGATCCCTTCGGCGTGTAAACCCATTCCTTGACGAAGCCGCGCGACTCCAACGCATCAGCCAGCGAGTCGCCAGCCAGCACGAAGCTCTCCCACCGGGCCTTCGGGATGCGCAGCCTCTTGAGGATGCCCGCACGTATGACCTCCGCGTTAATTCGCCACGTCTTCAGGTCGCGCTCCAACTCCCGAACGAGCAGTGGGATGCCACGCCGCTCCATGTCGATCAGAATAGGAATGAGCTTGCGTTCGCGCAGGTACGCTTCGCTCATGTCGTACTCGCCGCGCAGCACCCTCGGTACGTAGTAATCGAACAGCTTGCGCGTCATGCGCACGTCCGCAGTGGCGTAGCGACCCACCAGCGCCGCCGGGGCGCAACTGATGTACGCGCCCCATGTCGTCGGCTTGCGTCGCGCCGCTGGCACGTTGGCGAGAATCCACTCCTGCAACTCGTCGCGCTCGGTCGGGTTGATTTCCAACAGCGACTCGGCAAGCCCCTTCAGGCTCAGGTCGGGCGCGTATGGGTTGTCGAGGAACCCAAGCAGCATCGTGTCGTGGAACTGCTCGGGCTTGATGGTGATGGACGCCCATTCCGACAACACCTCAAGATCGAACTTCGCGTTGTGCATGACAATCTCATCGCCACGCTTGATGATGCCGCGAACAATCTCCTTGGCTTGCCGCTCATCGGCGTTGTTGCCAACAGGGTGCCCCCATGCGTGGTACACCGACGCGCGATGCCCACCCTCCCACAGCGCAACGCCGACAGGGCGTGGCGGGTACGCGGGACGTGGCCCGATAGCGCCAGTCTCGAAGTCCAATGCAGTCACTCGGTTCATTGTCATGCCCTTTGAAAAAAGTGGGGCGACACGAAGCCGCCCCACAGCACGGTCACATTCCCGCCGCGTACAAAGCCCGGATGAACTCCAGCCCTTTCAACTTGGCGAGCCTCTTGCGCAACGCGGCGTCTTCCATCACCGCCCCGCGCAACCGCAGTCCGATGCGCCGATGGATTCGCTGCATGAGAAACAACGTCACGTCCTTGCGCACATCATCGCGTCCCAACTCGGACACAAGCTGTTCCACAAGCCGCGAAACGTTGTCACCTGCGGCGCGGGCTTCGGTCTTGACCTCGTAACTCGTAACCGTCGCCTTTGCCGCCACCTTGGTCTTTGGCATCCGCACAGCCATTAGCGTGCTCTCCGCGCCGTCTTGGTTGCTGCGCGCGCCTTGGGTGCGGCTTTACCCTTCGGCGTGGCTTTGCCGCCTACCTTGCGGCCCCTGTTGTTGTTCGGCGGCGTGTAGCCCTCAAACACCACCGGGGCTTCGGCCAGTTCCTTTGCCTCCGCGTGGCGAGCAAGCACCTGCGCGATGTGACTTCCGTTCAAGACACTCCCGAACGATGGCAGCACGGTCGAGAACTTCTCGTTCGGATCGCACGCGAACGCCGTGATGCACGCGATGGGTGGCACGCCATGCTGGCGCTGGATCGCGCGCACGTACCGCGCCCAAGGACGCAGCGCCGTAGGCGAGAGTTCCAGCGTGTACAAGGGGGCTTCCTTGTAACCCACCTTCTCGATGTCCTGCATGAGCATCACGATCAAGCGACGCCGGTTCGCGCAAGCCTTGCCGCGTCCGTTCGCCGCCGACTCGTACTCATTCAACGGGCATGCCGCGCACGACTCGGCACCCTTCGCTGGCGCGTTGTCGTATGGCTTCATCGTCTCCAGGTCACGACCGATGGCCGCGCACGCGGGCGCAGACTGCACACCCTCCACGTAGGGCGCATCGAAGTACTTGTTGACGATCACGCTGTCGATGACGATGGCCTCGATGGCCTCGCCCAAGTCCTCGCCCTCGCCACGCGAGAAGCGATGGTTGTCCACGCGGATGAAGTTCGCCTCGATGCCAGTACCCGCCTCGGTGGCGATGGCCTTTTGCGCCAACTCGGCCAAGCGCGCCTGTACATCGACAGGCAGGGCAATCTCCTTACCCGCCTTCGTGCCCTTCACCAGCCCCTTCGTTGTTGCCTTGCGAGTAGCCATTGTGTACCTCACGTTGTCTAACAGCAGTAAAGACGGCTACGCACCATGCGTAGCCGCCACCTACACCTCGACGCTCAGTTCTTGAGCGTCACCCTCAAGCTTTCCACCTTGATCGCTTCGACTCCGGGCACTTCGACACCGCGCTCGAAGCGTGCCTTGATCGCTTCCGTGCTCACGCGGCGCTGCACGATGTCATCGTTGCCCTTGCGCTTCGCGTAGGCGAAGACAGCCTCCCAATCCTCGATCTTGTAGACCGTGGATTGCGTCTTGGTCACCGTCAGCTTCTCGTTGCCAACGGTCTTGTTGGTGCCCATCAGCCCGAGGACATCCTCACGCATCTTGCGCTCTTGGTCCGCCAACTCGGACACCACGGCTTCCGCGTCCTTGCGCTTGCGGATCGCCACGTTGAGTGCGGCCAAAGCCTTTTCCAGCGGCGAGAGTTGTGCCTTGGCCATCACGCAGCCCTCATTGCGGCCAAATTCATGAGCGAACGCATCGTGCGCAGGATGTGCTCCGGGCCGAACCACACCGGCCTCTTGTGCGGTCCTATGCCAATGACGCCGATCACCACCACGCGCGAGCCGGGTGTGGTGTATTCAAGGAAGTCGAGCTTCTCAATCGACTTCAAGCTGTTCTGCCGGACCACCTTCGAGAAGATGTCCATGCTGCATCGACCGCTCGCAAGATGCTTTGCGGTGTCCATCTCAAGGCACACGAACCGCAGAGGCTCAGCCTCGAAGTCACCTTCCTTGTTGACAGTGATGGTAGTCGTCACGTTCGACAGCCCACCGAACTCCAACGTGCCCGGCAACTTGCGGCAGACAATCTCGGACTGCCACCCATCGAACCGCACGCGATCCTCAAGCGGTTCGATGTCCAAGATTGCCCAAGGGAAAACATCCTCGCTGTCATCCGGGATCGACGCATGCGTGCGCACCTCGTATCCGGTAGCCAAGTACAAGTCAGGCAGCGTCACCTTGAAAACACCTTCCGAGGTTTCCTCGCACTTGCCGCCCCACGCGCGCAGCGTAGTGCTGCCGAGGTCGATCACCGAGATAACCTCGCGGCTCGGCTCCTTGAACTGCATCCTCGTCCAGTCGGTCGTGAAGCGATTACCAATAGCGTAAGCAGAAGCCAACATTGTCGTGCCCTCATTCAATAGCCACTGGAAGTGCAGTGGCACACGTCACGCATCAACCGGCGAACCCGGTCACCAACAGCACCATCACGACGGCCCAAATAACCACCGCAGCCGCCGTCTTGAAACCCAACACGCCGAGCAGCCCACCCATGCACGCACCGAAGCACGCCATGCCCGACAACACCAACAGCATCCTCTTGAAGCCTTCCGACCAATCGCAGTCGCGTGGAATCCTCATCGCACACCCCCTCAACAGTCGTGAGTACAACCGAACCCGAGCATGCAAGCCGCGCCGCAATGCCCGGTCGAATCCTCAAGGTCGATGTGCTTGTCGCACACGAACACAACGGTCCCCTTGATCCCAAGTTGCCGTGTTGCCGGGTTGCCGCACCCGAACGCCTCGCACACGAAGGACTCTGACTTCCGACCCTTCAACAACGGGGCGGAATCGACCGGCTCCGGCGAGCCTGCTTCGATGGCCTTGGCGACACGTCTACGAAACTTCTCGCGTTCGGCAATAGCCTCGCGCAGTGCGTCTTCCAGTTCGCGGATGCGTGCCCGCGCGCACATCACGCACTCCGAAGGCTTGTTGTGGTGTACGCACAACTCATAGACATCGCTCATCGCACCCCCTCCACAGGCAGCTTCCGAACCCTCTGATCCCACAACAGCCACGACAGGGCTTTCTCCGCATCAGCCGCAGCACCCGCGTCGTGGGCACCGATGGCTTTCCGTGCATACGCGACGGCCAGCACGCCGTGGTAGCGCCGAAGCACCTCGGTAAACTGGCGAGGCAAGTCCCGCAGCATCAGCACCGCAAGGACGATGGCATCGTCGTCAGGCATCTTGGACGCATTGCCGAAAAGGTAGTTTTCGACAAGGCGCGGAAAGACGGCACCCTTCGCCGCCGTCAGCACCGCGCGCTCGATCTCGCGCATACGAGACAAGTCGCAAGGCATCACTCCACCTCCGCACGCAGCAGGAAGCCGCCGTAATACCCGTTGTGCTCGTTGTGGTTCGCCAGCGTGAAGACGCCCTTGCTCGTCTGCACCTTGACGAACTGCACCTCGTGCTCAAGCCCATACTCGTCAGTCTCGTTAGGCGCGAAGCTCACCTCGACACCGAGCAGTTGCGCGCCCACGTAGTAGGCAAGGTCGTCGTCCGTGCGCATGTAGCGATCCTCGCAGCACGATTGCCCGTCATCGAACACCTTGACCTTGGTGCCATCCTCGAAGGCGAAGTGAAGCGCGTTGTCGCTGCCAATCGAAAGCGAAGCGATGGTCTTGCCGACGCCGCTGTTGAACGCCTTGACACTCTCCTCGTTGCCGCCAAGCAGCCCGAGCATCACATTGAACCCAAGCGAACCCATGTCGTTCTCCAATCAAGTTCGTGGCGACGGCGATACCACCACCGCCGCCACGACACCGTTACAGGCCAACGGCTAGCCTTTCACCGATTGCCGTGGATCGCTGGCCCGCGTTGCCATGCCCTGCGAGCCAACGCACCGAGCGGGTACCACCGACGCGCCGAGAAGTCGTGGACCAGCGAGACTGCGAACATCAACACGCCGACGCCAGCCTCCTCGACCTCGCGCACGCGCTCCCGCATGTGGTCGAACAACTCCTCGAAGCGATCCAACAGCACGGTGAATGCGTGCAACCGGACCAACCGGCCATCGTGCAGCACGACCAAGCCGATCCGCACCGTCAACATCGCGGCCAACAGCACCGCAGTACGCGGAATGAAAGCCATGACAACCTCCTGTCCATAATTCGAGCCTTCCGGCCCTCAATGAACAGGGCCGACAGACACGTCACGCACCTCGAATGTCTCCATCAAAAGCTTGCCGTCCCCCACGCGCCAATCGTTCTCGGGGAAGGCCACGCTCAGGATGTTCTTCGTCAGTGCCTCAATCGGCGGCTGACCTCCGGGCGACTTCTGCGCCAGCGACAAGTACGCGGACAGCAGCGCCGCCGTGCGTCCGAAGCGCATCTCACAGTCCGGCAACCGTTGTGGTGCAGGTGGCATCGCCGGAACCTCCGACTCGGCAAACCACGGCACCACCTCGCCAACCGCACCACGCGACATCAGCATGGATTGCGTCGACTCAGCCTCGGCCTTGTCACGGAAAGGACGCGCAGCCATCTCGCCCACGGCGAACATGCCATCCGACACGACGCCCCAACAATCGCCTCCCTTCGCACGAACCACGAAGCCGGGACCTTCCGGGCCGCCCACCTTTTCAGTGGCCAATGCAGCCTCGCGCGCCCACGATCCGAACAACGCTTGCAACGCGGCGGATTGCTGCGGCGTCAACGTGTGCTTTTTGTACAGCATGGTGAACGACTGTCCGACGCCATTCAGCGCCGCGATAGCCAACAGGAAGTCAACGTCAGTCAATTTCGACCGTGCAGCCTTTTTCGTATCCATCGTTGTGCCCTTTGGTTATGCCGGGGTTCCGGCCTACGAATTATAGCCTAAAACCTAGGTTGACGCTACTAGGACTTAGGTTGCCGTATTTCTAGGATTCGTGAGGGGATGATCCACCGATAAGTGAAGGGCTTTTTAGGGCTGCCATTGCGGGTGAGTTTGATCCCATGCCGCACGGCCTGCCCTCGCGCGTAATCACTCTTGCGCGTGCCGATTGGGCAGCGTGCCATGTCGATGACGACGACCGTCTCAGCCACGACTCACCGCCTTGTCATAGTGCTCGGCGCGTGCCTTGTGCGACGCAGCCCGCCACTTCGTGATGTTGCGGATCGCATAGAGGATGCGCGTGCCCATCGCGGTCGAGGTCGCGGGCAGCATCAAGCCGCCTGCCTTGCGCAACGACTTGCACAGCGCGTGCGCCGTCGCCCGACGCGAACCGTCCATCTCGTAGAACGCCTGCAACTCCCTCGCCGTCCACAAGTCGCACGACTGCGCGCGCGCACCAGCCGCCGCGAGCATGAGCGTCGGGTTCGACAGCAACTCGTAGCACCACGCATCGAGGTCCGACCGCGACGTGACGATCATCTCCATCTTCGCCGCCGTCATCGGTGCAGGGCCGCGAGGATTGAAGTCGCCGGTATCGACCTCGTGCATGAAGTAGTGCAACAGCGCCTTGGCCGCGTCGCCCGACCGATACCACGCATCCATGCCCACATAGAACTCCTTGGGCAGCGGGTCATCGTTCGAGTTGACCACGAAGTAGCGTCGGTCGCCGTCTTCAAGGAACAGCGCGTCCGGGTGCTGTGACGTGAAAAAGTAGTTTGCGCAATCGGGGATGGTGTAGGGCTGCTGGTACTTCGCGTTGATCGTCACCTCGTTCTGCGTGATGAGCGGCTTCATGCGATCCGCGTCACGCCTGCGATCCGATCCGGTCAACTCCTCTCCCACCACGAACTGCACGTCGGCCTGCCACTCGTTGAACGACGACATGAGCATTTCCTGCTTCACGACGCGCATGTTCGCCCCGTACATCGAACCGACCAAGTAGCCGAGGAAGGTCTTGCCCGTCCCCTGCCCACGCGACCACAGCACCGTGGACGAGTACATCTTGATGCCCGGATGCTGGATCGGGTACGCGCACCACCGGATGAAATACTCGATTGCCGCGCGGTCACCCTTGAACAGATGCTCCACCAGCTTGAGGAACATCGACACGTCGCCCTTGACCGGCTCCGCGCCCCAACCTCGCCAACGGTTCCACTGCGCGCCGACGACTTGCGGCATTCCCGGCGCGTAGGTCATCGAGTCGTACTCTCGGCGCTGCGGCCATTCCATCCACGCCTTGCCGAGTCCGATGCGCTTCACCTTACCCTCACCATCCACGTACACGAACTTGCGATTCGACATCAGCGCCGTCGCCCACGGTTGCGGGTTGTAGAGCCTGCCCGTCCCGAGTTCGAGGATCGAGCACTGCTCGCGGATGAAGGCCCATTGGTCGTTGACCTTCCACAACACCTCGTTCTGCTCCGACACCTCCTCGCCAAGCGCCTTCGTCGCCTCGACACCGTGCCGCACGATGTAGTCGTCCAAACCCACCTTACCCTTCTCGTCTTCCGGCAGGAACGTAACGCCGACCGACGCGCCGCGATCCTCCAACTCGCGCACCAACGCGCGCATGGCCGAACGGACCTGCTGGTTGTGCGCAACGTCCGAGTCGAACACGACGCGCACCTTGCGACCGCGCCAAACGACGCCATCGAGGTCAGCGATGGGCTTCCCCTTCACCTGCCAGTTCCACACGCCGCCGATGCCGATGGTCGGAATCCCCACCTTGCACGCGCACGCAGCCTTTTTCTCACCCTCGGTGATCCACAACTCGGAAGCCGCGCTATCCAGCACCGCACCCCAACGCACGCCCGGCGCGAAGTACAAACGCGGCGATGCGTTCCTCGGTTGCAAGTAGCGCAGTGGCTTGCCCTTCGAGTCCTTCGGACCATCGTGCAATCGCACGCGGTAGAAGCCAGTGGGTTTCCTAGATCGCGGCTCTAGATACGGGATCACGTAGCACGCAGCATCGAACCCGAATCCCAACTTCAACGCCTTGAGCGTGGTTGGCTTCGCCTTGATGTCGGCAACAGTCAATCCGCTACGCGCCAAATCGCGCGCCGTTGCTTCGTCCTTCATGGTTTGTTGTGCCCTAGTTGGTGGAAAAACGAAGGCGCTAGGCTCTTAGGGTTTTAGCGTCTTTGCAACCTAGGTCGTAGGTTTCACACAATTCCCCACAACCTAAGTCCTAGTCTGAGCGACACGACGCACCGAAGTTAGTGAGTTTAGCGCTCGCGGGCGGGTGGGGGCGATCCGGCTCAAACCTAAGCGTGGCGCGGCTTCCAGCCCGAATCCTTACCCTATTATTATTATTATTATTATTTTTAAAGAAAAGTATAAAGGTATAAGTACCCTCTCTATTTATATAAAACTTTTTGGGAAAGAAAATAATAAGAACCGACCCACAACCTAGGCCGTGAGTTTTACAGCCCTCCATCAAGCCCCATCGCGGCGTGTGCGCTACCATCCGCCCCATGAGAAACAACCCACACGAAGCACACCTCCCGCGAGGCCGACACCTGCTCGAACTCGTTGCACAAGAGTACGAGACGATCCTGCTGTCCTTCTCACTCGGCAAAGACAGCATCGCCGCGTGGATCACAATGCGCGAAGTGTTCGACACCGGGATCATCCCCTTGTATCGCTACATCGTGCCGGGCTTGTCCTTCATCGAGGAGTCGATTGACTACTTCGAGCGGTACTTCAAGACACGGATCATCCAACTCCCACATCCGGCCACCTACCGCATGTTCAACAACGGAGTCTTCCAATATCCGTGGAACATGGCCGTGATCCAAGCGTGCGGATTCCTCGAACCGACCTACCAGCAAGTCAACGAGGCTGCATGCGAGATTGTCGGTGCTGACTACAAAAAGGCAGTCAACGCAGTGGGTGTTCGCGCATCCGACAGCGCGATCCGAACGGTCGCAGTCCGCAGGCATGGGGTCATCATCCGCTCGAAGCAGACCTTCTACCCCATTTGGGACTGGACGATGGACGACATCGTTGAGGCGATCCAAAAGCACAAGGTCAAGTTGCCGGTCGATTACAGGATGTTCGGTCGCTCGTTCGACGGCCTGTACTGGCGCTATGTCATTCCGATCAAGCAGCACTACCCGAAGGACTACGACCTACTTTGCAGGTACTTCCCACAGCTTGATGCCGAGATTGCCCGCTACCAGTTCCAGATGAAGCGCCGAGGAATCATGCCGCCATGACAAACAAACCAACCCCTCCCCCCTACCGGCTTCCATCGCTGCCGCGCAGTTCCGCGACCGAAGCGCCGCCGCCAATGTCGCGCGAGGATCGTGTAGCCCAACGCTTGCGTGATCGACTTGATCGCCTCAACACCAATCGCCCTTCAGTCGGTGACCGCTACCGGATGCGTGCCAAAGCCGCTGAGTCCATGTCGCGTGTCTACGGCGACCCTGCCGAGGATGTGACTGCCGACATCGACGCACCGAGCATCGACCAGCAAGCTTCAGAGGAACTGCAACGCCTGCCAAACGCCTTCGAGGCTCGGCTGCGTGACCAGCGTAAGAAAGTGGCCGACATCGGTGACAGCGAGTTCTGGACAACCATCGTCTTCGACAGCCGTGAGCAGCGCGACGCATTCCTCACGCATTTCGGCGTCCTAGACCTCGGTGACAAGTTCGTGGACGGGGTATTGCTTGCCGAACGCATCGGTGTGAAACTCCCTCCAACCGTACCTATCCCCTCCACGATACGTGTCAGTTCAAGGCTCGCTGACCTATCGGCACCACTCCCAAAGAGCCGCAAGAGGTGATGAGTCATGGCTCGTAAGGTTGCAGCGAAAAAGGTAGCGGCGAAGAAGACCAAGGCTGGTGGCAAAAAGGCCGTGCGTGCGACGGCTCCCAAGGCCACGCGCTCGGCTCGCAAGGCAGAAGCCACGTCCAGCGGTAGCTGAGCAGCGTTGCCGCGATTCCTCGACGAGCCTGACCAACCATCAGGCTCGTCCTACTTATGACCATCCGTAAACGCGCACAGAAGCAAGTCGAGATTGCCGAGCGGCAAGCCAAGGCACTCTCACTTCGTCGCATGGGCTTGTCCTACGCCGACATTGCCCGCGAGGTTGGCTGCTCGAAGGCCGTCGCAATCAGCGATGTCCGCACAGCGATCCAATCACTCCACGTCGAGGACGCAACCGAACTGCGCAAGATCGAGTTGGCGCGGTACGACGAGATGCTGTTTGCCCTTGACGAAAAGATCGCAGCAGGCGACCCTCTCGCCATCACGACCGCATTGAACATCTCGCAACGTCGCTGCGCATTGCTTGGCCTCGACGCACCTCAAGCAATCGAGGTCGTGCCATCGCCACAAGAGGAGTTGGTGCATTTGCAGCAGTTACTTGCCCCACTGCTCAACGCCCACGCCAAGCAATCCGATGCCCAAAAAGTCCTCACGTATCATCCGCCAGTCACCGAACACGCAGGATGACATTCGACGTGCGGAGTTGGACATTGCGCGTCGCGCCCGCGCTGCATTCGACGCACTGAGCATCGAGGAAGCGCAGAAGTACCTCTCACGGCTCTCACTGCAACAAGCCCAAACACTGCGCTACAACTGGCAGTTCAACGCTCGGGCATCACAGATCATCCCATTCGGACCGTGGACCTATTGGGTCGTGCTGGCGGGTCGCGGCTTCGGCAAGACACGCACTGGCGCAGAGGCCGTTCGCTATTGGGCGCGGCACCACAACAACGTCAACATCGCAGGTCCGACGCAAGGTGACGTGCGAGATATCATGGTCGAAGGCGAGTCAGGCATCCTCGCCGTCTGCCCACCCAACGAACGCCCTCGCTACAATTCATCGCAAGCGAAGCTGATCTGGCCGAACGGCGGCAAGTCACTGTTGTTGTCGGCTGAGGAGCCGGATCGCTTTCGTGGCAAGCAGCACGAAAAATTGTGGGCTGACGAACTCGCGTCATGGCGCAACACCGATGCGTGGGATCAGATGGTGCTTGGCTTGCGACTCGGGCATCGCCCGCAGGCTGTTGTCACCACGACGCCGCGACCGACCAAGCTGATCCGCTCGCTTGTCGAGAACCCCAACGCCATCGTCACGCGCGGCACTTCCTACGACAATCGAGCCAACCTTGCGAGCGCGTTCTATGATGCCGTTGTCCGCATGTACGAGAACACGCGGCTCGGTCGTCAGGAACTCAACGGCGAAATACTCACCGACAACCCGAACGCGCTGTTCAGTCCGTTGGACATCGACGCGGGTCGCATCACACACGACACTTTCATGGCGAAGCGAGACTCGATGGTGAAGATCGTCGTTGCCATCGACCCCGCCGCGTCATCGAACGAAAACTCGGACGAGACAGGCATCGTCGCCGTCGCCACCGATGGCAATGACTACTACGTGCTCGAAGACTGGTCCGGCATCTACACGCCGCGCCAATGGGCCGAGCGTGCCATCGCGCTTGCCGAGTACGTGGGTGCGGATGTCATCGTGGGTGAAGGCAACAACGGCGGCGAGATGGTCGAGTACACGCTGCAAACGGTGAATCGAGACTTCCCGGTACGCCTTGTACGTGCTTCACGCGGCAAAGCCATCCGTGCAGAGCCAGCTTCCGCAGCCTACGAACAACACCGTGTCCACCACGTCGGTTCGTTGCCAAAGCTCGAAGATCAGATGACACTGTGGAACCCATCGGGCAGTGACGGTTCGCCGGATCGACTAGACGCATTGGTGTGGGCGCTGACCGAATGCGGGCTTGGTTACTTCGACACGACCGGCATCATTCGCTACACGCAGCAACTTGCCGCCGAGTCGAAAACACCGCAACGTAGTGCAGCCGAAAACGCCATCGAAGCCATGAGGATGCAAGCCAATGGCCGCTAACGAGACACCCAACTTCCGCACCCGGTTCGTTCGCGGGCTGAGCACGATCCTCGGCGTTGACAACGCCTACATGGGCCCGTTGCAACCGATGCAGCCGAGTCAGCCCGACACCGTTGGACGCAAACTCGATTACCCGGTCGGCGCAAACATCAACTTCCAGCCTCGCGTCTACGAGCCGGTCAGCTTCGGCCAGCTTCGCTACCTCGCGGACAACTACGACTTGATGCGCACCATCATCGAGACGAGAAAGAACCAAATGGAGAAGCTGGTGTGGGAGTTCAAAGGCGTCGATAAGGACAAGGACTTGTCCAAAGACCCGCGCGTGCAGATGCTCAACGGCATGTTCATGCGCCCCGATGGTCGCCGTCCTTGGCGCTATTGGCTGCGCGAACTCATCGAGGAAGTGCTCGTCACCGACGCGCCAGCCATCTACGTCCGACGCACCAACGCGAAGCAGATACACAGCTTCGAGATCATGGACGGCGCGACGATCAAGGTGCTCATCGACGCATCGGGTCGCATGCCGATGCCGCCCTCACCCGCGTACCAGCAGGTGCTCAAAGGCCAACCCACCTCGGACCTCACGGCTGATGAGTTGATCTACATGCCGCGCAACCCGCGCGTGTGGAAGTTCTACGGCTACCCGCCGGTCGAACAGATCATCATGACCGTCAACATCGCGCTGCGCCGCCAGCTTCGGCAGTTGCAGTACTACACGGACGGCAACCTGCCCGATGCCTTGATCTTCACGCCCGAGAATTGGACGCCAAAGCAGATCGAGCAGATGCAGGCGGCGTTCGACGCGCTCAACTCATCGACCGCACAGCGACGCCGCGCCAAGTTCATCCCCGGTGCCAATGGCGTCCACCAAACAGCGCCCGAAGTGCTGAAGGATCAGATGGACGATTGGCTGGCGCGCATCGTGTGCTACACCTTCGACGTACCTCCTACCGCGTTCGTGCCGATGGTGAATCGCTCGACCGCCGACACCACGCAGGACACCTCTCTCGATGAGGGCAAGGCTCCGCTCATGGAGTGGGTGCGCGAGGTGATGAATCACATCGTCCACAACCTCTATGGCTTCGCTGACATCGAGTTTGCTTGGAAAGAGGAGCGCGAGATTGACCCGGATGCGCAGAACACGCGCCTCACCACCTACGTCCAATCCGGCATCCTCACGATCAACGAATCGCGTGCGCAGCTTGGCTTGTCACCCATCGAAGGCGGTGACACGCCTATCGTTGTCGGTGGCGCTGGCGCGGTCACGCTCAAGAGTTTGTCGGCTGCGCCGGAGGTGGGTGGGCAACCCAACGTGGCGGCGGCTTCCGGCGCAGTCGGCAAACCCAATCCAACCAACGACGAACAAACGCCACCGAACGCGAAGGTGGGCAAGTCAGACGTGCCGTTCGCCATGTTCCGCCACCAAGAGCGCAAGCTGGTCCGACACCATCGCGCCGCGTTGGTGAAGACGACGCACAAGGTCTTGCGCACCGTCGCGGCTTCGGTAGCCAGCCAGCTACGCGGCCACGGCACCAAGGCTTCTCGCAAGCTTGACACTGACTTGTCGTTCGATCTGTCCGACTTCGAGGGCTTGCGCGAACCGTTGCGGCAGGCGATCAACGAGGTTCACTCCGACGGCTACAAGTACGGCCATCAGATCGCCGGGACCGACGACGACATCGAGCAGGATGACTTGTTCGAGCAGGGCAACACGCTCGCTGCCGACTACGCCCGCGAGCGCACCGATTTCTTGCTCGGGGTCAAGGATTCGCAAGGTGGTGAGTTGCAACAAGCGACGCGCGAAGCGATCCAACGCCTACTCACCGAGGCTTCCGAGTCGGGCATGTCCGAGGCTGACGTTGCCGACATGCTTGAAACCGACTTTGCGTTCAGTGCCAACCGTGCCATTATGATCGCGCGCACCGAGTTGCGGCGTGCTGACTCATACGGCAACTTGGCGGCGTACAAGGAAGGCGGCGCGGAAGGCAAGCAGTGGTTGACCTCCCCCGACGCTTGCCCGGAGTGCGAGGCTAATGCAGACCAAGGTGCAATCCCAATCTCCGATCCATTCGCGTCCGGTGACGACGCGCCTCCTGCGCACCCGAATTGCCGGTGCGACATCATTCCAGCCAACCTAGGGTGACCCATGAACAGCGCCTCGATTTACGCACGTCTTTCCAAGGTCGATGTGGCGCAGAAGCGCGCCTACGGAGTCATCGCCTCCGAGCAGCCCGATCATGCCAATGAGGTGTTCGACTTCGATTCATCGAAGCCACTGTTTATGGAGTGGTCCAACTCAATCTCCAAGGCGACCGATGGCAAGTCGCTCGGCAACGTCCGCGAAATGCACGGCAAGTCGGCAGTCGGTCGTGTCATCGACATCCAATTCGACGATGTGAACAAGACCATCGCTGTCGAAGCCGAGATCGTTGACAGCGCCACGTGGGAGAAGATCGAGAAGGGCGTACTCACTGGCTTCTCGATTGGTGGCCGCTACGAGAAGCGTTGGGCCGATCCAGCGAACCCGCTACGCAAGCGGTACACCTGCAAGCCATCCGAAGTCTCCGTGGTCGATTATCCGGCCAACCGTGACGCCTTTTTCGATGTCATCAAGGCCGATGGCATCACCGAGCAGCGACACTTCCCCGAGGCCGACGAACTCGCGCTTGAGAAAGCCATCGCTGCACCCGATGCGCCCGAGTCGGCTGCGATCATCGAGTCCATCCTCGGTGAAGTGTGGAAGGCCGGTGGCGTACCTGCGTGGAAGGCTCTACTCGACACGGTGCCGAAGGACGACCTGCTCAAGATCGCGCGGCGTAAGAATGTTGATCCCAAGGAAGGCGAGGACAAGTACGGCGATAACGCCGACTTCGCTGACCCAAAGAATAAGAAGTACCCGCTCGATTCGGTCAAGCACATCCGCGCTGCTTGGGCCTACATCAACATGCCAAAGAACGCGAAAAAGTACGACGCGAAGGACTTGAAGACCATCAAGGCCCGCATCGTCGCTGCGTGGAAGTCGAAGATCGACAAGGCCGGTCCGCCGTCCGCCGAGAAGTTCTCCGAGTCCACGCTGCAACGGATCATCGCCAACCCCGCCGCCTATCCGCTCGCCAAGGTCGCATCCGAGTTGATCGGTGCGCCCATTGTCGAAAAGGGCCTGTGGGCCGTCGCGCAGTTCGCGGGCCTGCTCGAACAGCTTGCCGCACTCGCGGATGGCGCGACCTACGAAACGCAAGCGGAAGGTGACGGCTCGACGCTGCCCGAAACCATGCGCGCGGCGCTCAAGCCCATCGCTGCGGCGTTCCTTCAGATGGCCGAGGAGGAAACCGACGAAGCACTGCACGGTGAGTTGAACGACGACGCCGCCATCGAGGCGATGGCATCCGTCCTTGGCGACGAGGCTGTTGCCAAGCGTGGTCGCCGGCACTCGAAGAAAACGCGCGAACGCTACGCAGCCATGAAGGACCACGCGAAGGCCATCATCGGTCACTGCGAAGACATGGAAGGCGAGGATGCAGACGAGAACGACGAGACCGACAAGGCTGCATCCGCCGAGTTGACGAAGCGCGCGGATGTCACGTCCGAGTTGTGCAAGATGCTCGATACGACGCCGGAAGACGTGCTGGCGAAGTTCGGCAAGCTGGCGACTGACTACGTGGAACTGCGCAAGCAAGTCGAGGATTGGAAGGCCAGCGCCGTGAAAACCGTACCGAGCCTGCGCGCTGTTCCCGTTGCAAAGGAAGCAGATGATGCTAACAATGCGACGAAGACCGACGAGAACCTTGCCAAGCTGGCCGGTCCCGAACTCACCGCAGAACTCATGAAGCGTGCCCTGAGTCGCCCCGTCAACATCCAGCGCACGATCCCGAACGACAACGCTTGACCGATCACCAATCAGCCGCCTGCAACGCAACCTCGTAACTAACCCGGAGTCACACCATGAACCCCACTGCTGAAACCATTGACGCTCTCAAGGTTGCGTTGAACAACCCGAGCGCCGAACTCCAAAAGGCGTTTACGCAGTCCAGCAGCCCCACGACTGGCCTGACGTACTACGACCTCGAAGCACCAGCCAAGACCCTCTACCCGGTACTCACCCCGCTTCGCAACCGCATCGCCCGCGTCAGCGGCAAGGGCGGCATTCAGGCGAACTGGAAGGCCGTAACCGGGATCAACGTCACTCGTCAGCGCGCCGGCCTTCTGGAAGGCTCGCGTGGCACCGTGATTGCGACCACCGTCGCTGACTACTTCGCTGCATACCGGGGCATCGGTTTCGATGACAACGTGACCTTCGAGGCCGAGTACGCCGGTGAGAACTTCCAAGACGTGCGTGCGACCTCGCAGCTTGGGCTTCTCCGCTCGCTCATGATCGCGGAGGAATCGCTGCTGCTCGGCGGCAACACGTCGCTGGCACTCGGCACCACGCCGACCCCGACTCTCTCGGCTTCCGGCAACGGTTCCGCTCTCGCAGCGGGCACCATCTACGTGCGCTGCGTGGCCCTGACACCCGATGGCGCTGCGGCATCGTCCGTTGCCAACGGTGTCTCGCTCTCCGGCAACGTCACGACCGCCGATGGCAACACGAAGTTCCAGAACGGCGGCACGGCCATCATCTCCGCCGAGGCTTCCGTTGCCGTCACTGCGGGTCAGTACGCGCTGTCTTCGGTCGCGCCGGTCAATGGTGCCGTAGCCTACGCTTGGTTTTGGGGTACAGCATCCGGTGGCGAACTTCTCGGTGCGATCACCTCGATCAACTCGGTGTCCATCGGCGCTGCGCCGACCGGCACGCAGGCATACGGCACGAACTTCAACGCCGACTACTCGAAGGACAGCTACGTGTTCGACGGCCTGCTCACGCAGATCGCCAACCCCACGTACAACTCCTACGTCTACAACATGCCGACTGGAACGGCTGGTGTGGGTACGGGCCTGACCCCCAACAACGCGGGCGGCATCGAGGAGATCGACGCTGTACTCAAGTACCTGTGGGACAACTACCGTCTGTCCCCGAACGCCATCTACGTGTCTTCGCAGGAGCAGAAGAACATCTCCGCGAAGATCCTCGCCACCAACTCCACCACTGCCGCTCGATTCATGATCGACGCCAAGCAGGGAGCGCTGGCTGGCGGCACGATGGTCCGCTCGTACCTCAACCCGTACACGATGAACGGCGCGGCTGAAATCCCGATCCTCCTGCATCCGAACATGCCCGCTGGCACGATCATGTTCTACACGGAGGAACTGCCGTACCAGTTGTCGAACGTGCCGCGTGTGCTGCAAGTCCGCACTCGTCAGGAGTACTACTCGATGGAATGGCCGCTTCGCACTCGCAAGTACGAGTTCGGCGTCTATGCCGACGAGGTGCTGCAAAACTACTTCCCGCCCGCGTTCGCCATGATTACCAACATCGCCAACGCCTGATTGCTTCACACGCAAGGGGCGTCGGCTAACAACCGACGCCTTTTTTTCTTGAGGAGACGCCGCTATGGCAAAGCAAGACAGCAAGCCCGAGGTCGAGCAGGAAGCCGTCATCATCCACAAGACGCCAGCCGTCCGCATGAAAGCACCCGAGAACTGCAACGGCATACACCACGAAGGCGAGTTCTACGAAACCAAGGACGGGCATGTCGTGGTGCCACATCACGTCGCCCGCGTCGCGCTGGCGCATGGGTTCAAGCACGTCAAGTAAGACCACCGCCTAACGGAGTGTCGCAATGACGACCTACTGCACCACGCAAGACGTTGCGACATTCCTCGGCGGCGCAACACCAGTGAACGACCCGGCGCTAGCGCCCATCGTCACCAACACCAACCAAGCCATCGACACGTATCTGTCGCGCAACATCCTCGCCGCCGACTACACCGAAACCTACAAGGGCAACGGCAGTCGCGCGTTCATGGTGAACAACACCCCCATCAACAGCGTTGCTTCCCTGTCGATCCTCGGGCAAGTGGTGCCGCCAACAACGACTCCCTTGGTGCCCGGATTCCTCTACCAAGCGGACCTCGGTCTGTTCGAGGTGTACGGCTACGGACCGATCCCTGCATGGATGGGTGCCATCGCCATCGCGTACAACGCCGGGTATGCGTCGGTGCCGGCTGACTTGGCGCAGGCTGCAATCGAGTGGGCCGCGTTCAAGTACAAGACGCGCCAGAACATCGGCGTGCAAACCAAGTCGCTCGACCGCGAAACCATCACCTATTCGCAGCACGCAATGCCGCTGTCAGTGAAAGCTATCCTCGACATCTACCGGCCCAATCGCATCTACTGATGAACAGTATTTCGATCACCGCGAGACTCACCAACGCTGACCTAGTTCGGCGCTACCTGCCGTCTGAACTTCGCAAGCGACTGGCCTCGATCAAGATGGCCGTTCGCAACTACACCTTCATGGACCTGCTAGCCGAGATCAAGGGTGTGAAGCTGCAAGGCGAGGCATTGCAATACCGCTCTGGCAACCTCTCGCGGCACATACGCGCCAACACCACCTTCACTGAAACCGAGTACATAGGACGTGCGTTCGTCGCGGGCTACCCCGGTCAAGTTCCCTATGCGCGCATCCACGAGTACGGTGGCATCATCCGCGCACGCAACGCGCCCTATCTGACATTCCGCACGGAAGACGGGCGCTGGCATCGAGTCAAGCAAGTCACGATGCCAGAGCGGTCCTATATGCGGTCATCGCTGCGCGACACCAAGGAGAAGTTCTACTCGCGCGTTCGCAACGCCGTCCAAGGAGTGCAGGAGTGAACACCGAAGCCATCATGCAAGCCTTGTTCGCCAAGGTGCAGGCGTTGCAGACAGCAGGCACCATCGCTTACGCCTCTCGGCGCATGCAACATTGGGATGGCTTCAATGCGGCGAACTGTCCTGCCGTGTTCCAACTCGAAAGCGACATTGACGTGCTGCAAGAGCGGCACAAGCCAGCCAAGTTCACCTACACGGTCGAATGGTGGGTGTACGTGGCGCAGCCCGACGATTCGCAGCCGATGACGCCGCCATTGAACGCCATCCTCGATGCGCTCATCACGTCGCTGACCAGCGCCGCAGACCCGAGCGGCGACAACACGCTCAACGGATTGGTGCAGCGTGCCTACGTGTCGGGTAAAGTCGAGATTGCTGAAGGCGCACTGACAGGAGGATTGGCAGTCGCCGTGATTCCCCTCACCATCCTCGCAATCTGATCGGAGCCGCCATGAACCTCAACAAAGAACTCGCCGCTGCTGAAACCGAAGTTGCCCATGTAACACACGTCGCCCTCGATGACGCCGAAGCAATCGCCAAGCGTGTCGAAGCCGCCGTGCTTCAGTGGGTTCGCGCCCACATCCACAACTCTCCGGTGTCGCGCAACACCGAAGCGTTAAACCACATCACCGCATCGACTCCTGCGCTCGTCAATGCCGTGACCGAAGCCATCAAGGCTCCGTAATCGGCAACCCTGCGGCAACCATCAGAGGCAACCACAATGAAACAGTATGCTTTCGGCACCGGCACCCTGATCGGCACTTCCGCCGCCGCAGGGTCTTCACCACTTGGCTTCGGCGCGTTGCAGAACGCGAGCGTGGACTTCTCGTTCAACTCGAAGCCGCTGTTCGGCCAGTACAACTTCGCGCTCTCCGTCGCTCGCGGGCAGGGCAAAATCGCCATCAAGGCCGCGTCTGCTGAAATCTCGGGCCTTCGCTACAACCAGCTATTTTTCGACGCGGCACTCGCGGCTGGTTCACAGGCGTTCTCGGTTGGCGAGGTCGGCCAGATTCCTGCCGCGACACCGTACACCGTCACGGTGGCGAACTCCGCGACCTTCCTCGATGACCAAGGCGTTGTCTACGGCGCGACCGGCTTACCGTTGCAACGTGTCACCAGTGCACCGGCGCAAGGCCAGTACAGCGTCAGCGCGGGTGTCTACACCTTCGCCGCCGCCGACTCCGGGCAGGCCGTGTACATCACCTACCGTTACAACGTCGCGGCGTCGGGCCAAACGCTGACCATCACCAATAACCTCCTTGGTGTGGCACCGACCTTCGCCTTGGCGTTCTCGATGACGTACCAAGGCGCGCAGTTCAACTTCAAGCTCAACAACTGCGTGTCCAGCAAGCTCACCATCGCAACCAAACTCGAAGACTTCGTGATGCCGGACTTCGAGGCCGAGGCGTTCGCAGACTCCTCGGGTAACATCGGCACCATGTCCTTCAGCCAAGTGGAGTAACCACCGTGAACGCCGCCAAGTTCCAAGGTTCCAATGGGAAGATTTACAACATCCGACCCCTCAACTGGAAGCAACTGCGCGAGAACAGGGATGCTCTCGTGCTCATCTTCGACCGGAACAAGACGCCCATGCCAGATGGGTTGCCCTTGTACCTCGACCAGCCCTACACCGATGCCGTGAAGCAGTTGTGCGCCGCCTCCATGACGGACAGCACCGGAGCGTCACCAACACCAGACGAACTGGAAGACACCCTCGACCTTGGCAACTGGACGCAAGCGGTTCGCATGGTGCTCGGTGCAAATGGCTTCGTGGATGAGGCGAGCGCACCAAAGGGGGAAGTACAAGCGTCAGTGTGACGTTCGCTGACATCGACCTCGACGCCATCGAGGCCGATGTCGTTGCACTGACGAACTGGACTTTTGAGGAGGTGGAACGGACACTGACGCTGCCACGTTACGGCAGTCTCTCCGCAGCTTGGCAGCGTCACCCGCCTGTCTCGATCTTGTTGGCTGCGCGGTACGGTTACAAACCGCCAGCGCCTAAAGGGAAGGTAGGCGAGTTGACTACCGAACAGTTCAACGAGCTTTGCTCGATCTTCGGAGTCGATTCCAATGCCATCCGCAAACGAACTTGAACTACTAGTCAACGCACAAGTCGGTGGCCTCATCGACGGCATGGAGAAGGCTTCCACTGCCGTTGATGACGCCGCCACTTCCATGCAGGGAAGCTTGGCGCAGATCAATGCTTCGGCCTCTGTAACCAGTGACGCCGTTGACGAGCTAGGCGCAACCCTGACCTCCATGTCTCAGGAATCCTCGGCGCGCTTCGAGGAGATGTCCGCTGCCATCGAGTCGTCGTTCGCTTCCGCCACTGCGGAAATAAACGACATGGCCCAAAGCGCGCTCGCGCCCATCGAACTCATGGCTGCTGCGACTGAAGGTGTAGCGGAATCCGTCGATGACTTGAACGCGATGGTCGTGCAACTCAATGCGGCCTACCGCGAAGGGACCATCTCAGCCGCCCAACTTGCCGAAGCGCAGCTAGCCCTCGAAGCGCAGATGCAAGCCATCACTGACGCTGCCGCCGAGCAGTCCGTCGCGTACAAAGCCCTCTACGACCAGCAGAATGCAGCAGCGCTTGCGATGACAAGCCTCTCAATGGGCGAGGACGAGTTCTCAGCCGCCCTCGATGTGAACAGCGGCTCCCTCGATGTCAACACTGCATCCCTCGAAGCGAATACGGCGGCCAAAGTCGAGAATGACGCAGCGGGCGGTGGCGGCAAAGGTGGCCGCTTTCACCCGATGGGCTTGTTCGGCGCAGCCAGCGAGATTGTCCACGGCTTGACGACGCCAGTCGGGATGGCGGTCGGTGCCTTCGCAGCGTTGACCGCAGCCATCGCCTACTCCGAACAAAAGGCTTACGACTTCAACGCGGCGATCACCATGACAGGTGACTATGCTGCATCGAGCGGTGCCGACATCGAGAGCATGGCGCACGCCTTGTCGAACTCGTCGGTTACGGTTGGCACAGCAGCCGACGCGCTTACGATCCTCGCTACCAGCGGACGCATAACGAGCAGCCAGTTGGAGTCTGCGGGGCAGGCTGCATCGGACATGGCGATCCTCACCGACGAGAGCATGAAAAAGGCGACCCAAGCCATCGAGCAGCTTGGTGCCAATCCTCTCAAGGCTTCGATGGCGCTCACCAACCAGTTCCACTACCTCACCGCCGCAGAGTACGAGCAGATCAGTCGCCTGCAACGCGAAGGTGACGTGTCGGGAGCCGCGACGGTCGCCATCGACTCGTTGCGTGAAGCCGAGCAGCGCCGACTCGCGCAAGTCAACTCCGATGAGCCGGTGGTACTCAAGTGGCTGAAGGAGGAGTTGCACGCTTGGGAAAACATCGGTCACGCCATCTTCCACGCGCAGAAGTCCTCCGACCTTGTGCAGCGCAACCGCGTCACCGAGCAGCTAAACGCGCTCTACAAGCAAGATCCCGGTGGCTTCACGCGCAGCGCCAGTGGCGTCGTGTCCTTCAGCAACGCCAACCACTTCTACACCGACAACATCATGGGTCGGTGGAGTCAGGAGCATGCGCAAAAGCTGGTGGCCGAGTACAACTCGCTCACGCAGCACATCCAAGCCCACCACAACAAACAGCTACGCGAGCAGTTGACGCTCAAGGGCGAGAATGCCTCGAGTGCGCTCGATCCGTACATTCGCGGCTTCAACAAGGTTGCGGATCGGGCCGAGGCCGCAAAGAAAGTCGTCAGCGAGTTGCACGCGATGGTGGCCGCTGGTCTGCCGTTGCCATCCGGTGTCGAACAGACAGGCCAGAAGTTCAGCGGCCCCGGCTTCAACTACCTCGTGGACCGTGTGGCTGGTATCTCGAAGACAGCCAAGCCCTACATCCCCGCAGCCGACACGCATTGGGACGTTGGCACGTTGAGTTCGCTTGACCGCTCCATGATGCGGACCGATCCGGGCGCGACTACCGGCCCCGCAGAAGTCGCTACCTATCAAACCAACTTGCGCGCGCATGCCAACCACCAAGTCGCCATGCAGCAGATGCTTCGCACGCACGTACAGGCAATGGCTTCGATGGGTACCCTCTCGAAGACCTCGGAGATTGCGCAGGAGCAGGCCATCGCCAACGAGATTTACAAGATCAAGTTGAAAGAGTTGCAACGAGAGCAGCAACTCGAAAACACGAAGCCACAAACAGCCGCGCGCATCAATGCAGAGATAACCCGGCTGCAAGACCAGCACACCTCCGAAATGATGACGCTCAGTGACAAGGCTTCGCAGGCGCAGATTCGATCAGCGCAAGCAGTCGTGCAGCCCATCATCCAAACCTTCGGCCAAGTCACGACTGGCTTCGTGGAAGGAACCCTCACGCGCCAGCAGGCCGAAATGCGCCTAGGCGATGCCCTCGTGGCCGAGACGATCAACACTGGCATCCAGATGTTGATGCACCACATCGCCATCGAGGAGGCCAAGACCCTCGCCACGGCATCCGGCGTGATGGAGCGTGTAGCCCTCACCATCATGGGCGAGGCGCAAGCTGCCGCGATCCACGCTCTGCACGCAATCGAGTGGATCGTCACCGAGTCCGCAAAGGCTGCGGCGTCGGCGTTCACTGCGCTCGCGGGCATCCCGGTCGTTGGGCCTGCCCTTGCCGTCGCAGCCTCCATCGCCGCCGGTGCCGAAGTCCTCAGCTTCGTGGGCCGCGTTGCGAGTGCCGAAGGTGGGTGGGGTCGCGTTCCGGCAGACGGCACGATGACCGAACTGCACAAGGACGAGATGGTGCTGCCCGCCGAGTTGGCCGAAGGAGTGCGCAACATGAGCAGCGGCGGCGGTGTCACCAACCACTTCCACATTCAAGCGTGGGATGGTCGCAGCATGGGTGACTTCATCCGCCGCAACCCTGCCATGCTCTCGCAATGGGCCTCACACGCTTCCCGCACAGGTAACGCCGTATGAGCTACAACACATTCCCGACCTTGCAGGGCATCGGCTGGCCGATCAAGGTCACGCCGCGATTCAAGACAATCTCGCATCAGGCGGCTTCCGGCGCGCAGTACCGCATCTCACTGATGCAGACACCGTTACACGACATCGAAGTCCCGATCAACTTCATGACGCAGGCCGACTACACTACCCTGCTTAACTTTTTCATACAGCAGCAAGGTGCGTTCCTGCCGTTCTACTTCCAGCCAAACAACGACCCGAACACCTACCTCGTGTGCTTCCAAGACGGCATTGACTTCGAGCAGTTCATGTCACAGCTATACACAACCAAGACCATCAAACTGCAAGAGGTTCGCTGATATGAAGTCCGCCACTTCCGCGTTCCTCTCGATGCTGCAAAACAATTCGCAGTTGGTGCGTGCCGACCTCTACCAGTTCACGTTGCCGAGCGGGTCCAACTTCTATTGGACCGACGCGCAGCAGAACATCACCTACAACGGCAACACCTACCTCGCGGCCTACCTCGACAACCAACCCGGTTTCGCTCGCGGCACCACGCGATGCAGCGTCGGACTCAATGTCGATGACCTCGAAGTTGACATCCTCTACGACGCCAACACGCTCATCAATGGGATGTTGCCATCGCAGTTCGCTGCGCTCGGCGGCTTCGACAATGCCAAGGTCATCGTATCGACCGCGCTAGCACCCGACTGGTCCAACCCGGTCGTCAACGGTGTCGCAAACCTCTTTACCGGCATCATCGGGGAGGTGCAGATTGAAACGGGGCGCATCAAGCTCACGGTGAACGGACTCACCAGACTGCTCAACACGGCTTACCCGCGCAACTACTTCCTGCCCCACTGCAACAACGCACTGTTCGATGCGAGTTGCACGCTGGTCGCGGCCAACTTCGCGGTCAACGGTTCCGTTTCCGCAGCCGGTAGCGCGACCGTTTTCGACACGAACCTCACACAAGCTGACAACTACTTCGCACTTGGCTACATCGTGTGGACCTCGGGTGCGAACAACGGCATCAAGTGCTTCGTGAAGTCCTACGCCAACGCATCGGGCCAGATCACGCTTGCCTACCCGATCAGCCCTCCCGCTGCGGGCGACACGTTCACGGCGTATCCGGGTTGCGACAAGCTGCAAAGCACCTGCTCCGGCACGTTCAACAACCTACCTCACTATCGCGGCTTCCCCTACGTGCCGACGCCAGAAACGCTCGAAGCTGGCCCCGGATCGTCTCCGCCCGCACGCATCGGTGGAGCAGGCGGCGCTGGTGTTGGCACCATCCCGCGCGGCCCCGGCGGCACATCGACAAGGTTCTCCGCGCTATGACGACCGGCGAACGCATCGTCGCAGAGGCGACTCGGTGGATCGGCACGCCGTACCACCACGCGGCGGATGTGCTTGGCGTCGGTGTCGATTGCGCCATGCTGCCCGTTCGCGTCTTCTGCGGCCTCGGCCTCGTGCCACCTTTTGACCCGCGCCCGTACCCGCACGATTGGATGCTGCATCGTGACGAGGAGCGTTACCTCGGGTGGGTGCAACGGTGGGCCGAGCGTGTCGATTCCGTGCAACCCGGCGACCTTGCCTTGTTCCGCTTCGGACGATGCGTCAGCCACGGTGGCATCGTCTGCGACCCCGGCTACATGATCCACGCGCACTTGCCAGCGGGCCGTGTCACGCGCGCCGAGATAGCACCCTACGCGCACCGGCTGCATTCATTTTGGAGAGTCCACGGTGTCTAACATCTTCAATCAGAACGTAGGCCGCACCGCTGCCACCACGCAGCCGAAGGCTATGGGCATCGACCTCCAAGGTGCCCAATACGGTCCGCCCATCCCTGTTGTCTACGGGCAGAACCGCGTACCGGGCAACGTCATTTGGTACGGCGATTTCAAGTCCTACCAGCACACTCAGAAAGTCGGCAAAGGCTTCGGCGGCGCAACGTCCACCTCCTACACCTACACGGCCAGCTACCTCAACGGCCTTTGTGAAGGTCCGATCCAAGGCATCGTGCAAGTGTGGTCGGGCAACAGCATCGTCCTGCTGTCCACGCTGGCACCGTTCTCGGCCAATGGTTCGGTTGGGCAAGCACCGTGGAGTGCGCTCCCATCGCCGGCCAACCTCGGCTACAACTACACCGCGCTGTTCGGCGTGGACAACATGAACCTCGGCGGCTCACCGACGCTGCCCAACTACAACTACGAAGTCGCGGGCTTGCAGCAGTACAAGGTCGTGATTGGCAGCGGCTCGATTGTCGATGCGAACCCCGCCGACATCGTGACCGACATCTGCACGAACGCTAACCACGGCATCGGCTTCAACGCGCTCGGTTCACTCACCCAATACAGCGATTACTGCGTCGCCAACTCGCTGTTCCTCTCCCCCGTCTACGACCAGCAAAGCACCGCGCTCCAAGCCCTGACCGACTTGTTCCGCGCGACCAACACCTACGTCTACTTCTCGGAAGGCCAACTCAAAGTCTCGCCATTGGGCGACGTAGCCGTGACTGGCAACGGCGTCACCTACACGCCGAATGTGACTCCGCTGTTCAACCTCGGGCCATCGGACTTCATACAAAGTGGCAACAACCCCGTTGTCGAAGTGCTGCGCAAAGCGCCGCAGGACTGCTACAACTCGGTGTCGGTGCAGTTCGTGGACCGCTCAAACAGCTATCACAACAGTGCGCAGTTTGCGACCATCGACGAGGACATGATCGCCAACGGCGCGCGCATGGCGCAGATGGTGAACGTCAACGGGTGCGTCTCCCCATCGGTCGCTCGCTTCATCGCGCAAAACATGGTTCAGCGGGCTTACTACGTTCGCAACCACTACAAGTTCAAGCTGTCGTTCCGCTATATCCTCCTCGAACCCACGGACATCGTGACGCTGACCGACGCTTCGACCGGCCTCAATGCGTTCCCTGTCCGAATCCTCGAAGTTGCGGAAGACGCGGATGGTCTGCTCGACATCACCGCCGAGGAGTTCCCCGAAGGCATCGGCCACAGCGCGCTGTACAACACGCAGCCGAATGCGGGCACCAACCTAGACCCGATGGTCGATCCGGGTCCGGTCAACGCCCCTGCGTTCTTTCGCATGCCGGGGTTTCTCGTCGGGAACGGCAACCCGGAAATTGGCATCGCCGTGTGCGGCTCAGGCGCATCGTGGGGTGGGGCAGACATCTACCTCAGCCACGACGGCACCTCGTACACGTATGCCGGATCGGTCAACGCGCCCGCGCGCTACGGCACACTCACGAGCGATCTTCCGCAGCCACCACCCGCAGACCCGGACACGACAACCACGCTCGGCGTGCAGCTATACGCGCCCGGCGATCTGGCTGGTGGCACGCAAGCGGACGCCGACAACCTTGTCACGCTCTGCCTAGCAGGGACCGAGTTGTTCGCCTACGAGACAGCGACACTCACGGCACCCAACACCTACAACCTCACCTATCTGCGCCGGAACGCCTACGGCACCTCGAACCCGGCAACCGTGGGCGTGGGCGAGGACTTCATCCGCATTGACGACGCGATCTACCGCATGGCAGTCGATCCTTCGCTGATCGGCTCGACCATTTACGTCAAGTTCCTCTCAGTCAATGTGTTCGGCAAGACGCCACGAACGCTGGCCGAGGAGACTGCCTACACCTACGTGGTCGGCCAGAATGTCGAACTGCCCGATGTGCCGCCGACGCCCACCAACTTCACGGCGACGGCTGTGGCCGATGGCGTCAACCTCACGTGGACCAATCCGGTCCCGGCTGCTGTCTCGCAGATCGTCATATACAAGTCCGCGAACCCGAGCAATGGATTCTTTGAGGCCGGTTCGGTCGGCCCCACTCAGAACTGGTGGACGGACCACTACACCGACGGCGCGACTTGGTATTACTACATCATCGCGCGCGGCCCGTTACCATCCTCAGGCTTCTCGGCGGCGACGGCGACGATCAGCAGCGCAGGCAAGACGGTTGCGGATGGGGCGACCGTCGGCGCGACGCTCGGAACGAACCTGGTTCAGTCGAACGGCACGACGGTCGTGTCAAACCTCGACCAGTTCCCGGACGGCACGACTTTTCAGCGTGTGCGTGCGCTTGCTTTACAGAACGGTGTGCCGCCGTTGCAGACTACTGGCAAGAACATGATCGCCAACGGCACCTTCGTGTCGAACGCGATGGGGACGGCGACGGGTGCGTCGTTCACTAACGGGGAGCACCTCGTCGATGGATGGGATGCCTTCGGGGTCTCCCCCAACAACCTACTGCTATGGGAAGCAGGCACATCACCGTACGGAGCGCACCCGTTTTTTGGGCTGCGCTCCGGATCGGTGCCAGCAAGTGGGAATGCGATTTGCTGGATCATAACGACACCGAATTTCCCCGTCTCGCCAGGTCAGCAGTTCACGCTTTCAGCGCACTTCAACAACGCGAACAACACCACGATCGCTGGGTTGTCTCTCAATGTTCGCCTTGGAGTGCGGTGGTTCAAGTCCGACGGTACTTCAAGCTCGGTGGTGGAATCGGAGTCCGATTTCGCCGTCGTGTGGGGTGACCAGTACCCTACGCTTCCGGTGACCGCGCCCAGCGATGCAGCCACTGGGCTGTTGTACGTCGGCCAGACGATCTACAACAACACCGGCAGCGCCATCGCCATCACGGGGCTTCCATTCGACACGCGGTGCTACATGGCATCGTGCGTGTCGGTCAACAACCTCGATACCGAAGTCGCAGATGGCAACAATTACGCAAGGCTCGCGGCCTTGGATTCAACGCCTGTGGGTGGCGTCAACCGTCTCAAGCTCGGGGTGGCGGGCAGTGGCGCGCAGCTTGGCGACCTGCGCCAGATTCAGCCCGTGCTCGCGGCGGGCGCAAGTCCGATCTGGCAGAACCTGTCTATCACATATAGTGCGGCCAGCGGATCACCCGCAACGGCGACCATTAGCGTAACGGCGGCCCAGGTTCTCGGCCTGATCGCCGCCGGTGGCTTGGTCAGCTACAACGCCAGCAGCATCAGCGAAACAGGCACCGGCGGCACGAATGTTACCTATTATCTGTACTACATCGATCCTACGTACTCCGGTGGCACGCAGACGCTGTATGCGACCACCACTAGTAGCACCCTGCGCTCACAAATCGGAATTGTGTATGTGGGCTCCGTCACGGTCGCCTATCCGTCTAGCGGGTCAGGCAGCGGGTCAGGCGGCAGCGGCTTGTGCGTGGCTGATAGCATGTGGATCAACGACGCCATCCAAGCCCGCGACGTTCTCAAGGGCGACGTGTTCGATTGTGTTGATTACCCCACAGGCCAAGGGAAGCACCAACGTCGGCTCTTGAGTTGCACCAAAGGCTCCGAGCAGTGCGTGCGCATAACCACCGACAATGGGTGCTCGTTGGTGTGCTCGGTGTCCACGCCGTTCGACACGCCGGATGGTGGGCATTACCTCGCGCCTGACATGAAAGGTAAGACCGTCTTGACCGACATGGGGCTGGCTATCGTGAAGACGGTCGTACCCGTTGGCCTACGTAATGTCGTGCGCATGCACCTCGGCGGCGTAAGCTATGCCGCAGGCACGGATGGCAAGCGTCGCATCTACTCCCACAACTCGACAAGCAAGCCATGACCTACACCATCGTCAATCCACCGAACGTACCGCTGCAAAACGGCGAGATACAAGTCACGCTCGACACCGGGCAATCCGTGGCAGTCTCCACCGTCACGCATCGCGCGTCGGGTTCCAACGCCTACGTGCGGGCGAGTGCCCGGCAGATCGACACCAACGGCAACACGGTGCTCGACGCGAATGGCCACCCCGTCACATCCGACGCGCACCACACCTTCACGGTGACAGAGATCAACGCTGCCACGTTGCCCGCGTGCATCAAGGACATCACCCTGCTCGCGTTGGGCGAACCACCGCTGCTGTTCGGCACCACGGTCAACGGCGTGGTGTTCAACGCGCTCGATGCGAGCGTCATGGCGTCCTACTCCATCCGCAACGCCATCGCGTCGGCTGCCCACGCAGGGCAAGCCATGAACCTTGCAACCCTTCTGTAGTCACCGAGGATCGCACCATGCAACTAACGCCCTACCCGCTTGATCCGTTGTACGGCAATTTGCGCATCGAGGAAGGTGATGAGCCTCTTGTCTACGACGACGCGAACGACACTGACATCCGTGCCGGGTACACGGTCGTCGGCAACCCCACTGTCGGCATCGGGCACAACCTGCTCGTTCCCATGTCCGACCGGGTGATCCAGTTCATCCTCGAAGACGATGTGAACACCGCGTTCAACACGGCGCGCAGCTACTCGTTTTTCGACAACTTGAACAGTGCCCGCCAGATGGCTTTCGTGGACATGGTGTTCAACCTCGGCGACAGGCTCCGATCCTTCAACACTTTCCTAGCCTACTTGCGACAGGGGAACTACGAGGCCGCAGCCAATGACTTGCAAAACACTGCATGGTATAGAGAGGTCGGTGCTCGCGCCGAGCGCATCGCCGCCATTTTCAGGAGCGGACAATGGGTATACGCATAAAGCTGTCGCAGGACGCAAAGAGCCTGCACAAAAAGGTAGAGGCTTGGCTGGCTGGCTACGCCGCCATGTCTTCCGCAATCCTCGCCAACTGGAACAGCATCCCGAGCGACCTCGTGGCCGATCTACCCTCATGGGCGCACAAAGTTGCGGCGTGGTCGGCCATAGCCGCAGCGAGCGGGATCATCGCCAAGATGGGCGTCTCAGTATCGAAGACGTAGTTTACTCAGCACTCGACTGCTTCGATCCTTTCCGCGTCTACACACTACGGGGCCGACCAATGACGACCAGTGACAACCGCCGAAGCGACCGCGTTGCGCTGTCCGTTGTTGGCACCTTCGGCATATTCCTGCTCACGGCAGCAGTGAGTGCGGGCATTACGCTCGGTCGCCTCGAAGGATTCGCCAGCAACCAAGCACGACACGACGAACAGATACAGAAGCTCACCGAAGGACTCGACACACTCAACATCGAGATGGCCGAACAGAACCAAATCTCGAAAGAGATCCTTTCAGAATTGAGGGCACGTCATGGGCATACTTAGTACATTCGGCAAGCTGTCCGGGCTGAACCCGACAACGGTGCTGCTCCCCATCGCTGGCGTCATGGCCGTCGCCGTCATCGGCCTAGGCTTCTACGCGCAGCACGAGGCCAAGCAGATCGGCGCGGCGACGGCTGCTTGCACGGCGCGCATCGAGTCTCTTGCCGCCAAGCAAAGCCGCCAAGCCAACAGCCAAATAACCACCACCTACCTCGCGGAAATCGCCAGCCTCCAAGCGCGCAACGACCGGCTTGTGAAAGCACTGCAAGTCCGATCCATGACCGACCAATCGCTGCGCTCGCAACTCCGCGACACCCACATCCGGCTGCAAGAGGTACTAGCCCATGACTCGCATGCTCGCTCTTGGTTCGACACTCCTGTCCCTGTCGCTGTTCGTTACAGCGTGCTCGACGGTTCCCCAAACGGTCACACTCCCGCCCCAAGTCATCGTCCGCACTAAGACGGCCAAGGTGCCCGCGTCTCTGTGGCCCTCGAAGCCCTACAAGTCGGTGAGTGCATCCGACGCACTACGCACCAACGGCACGCTGCTGCAAGGCTTCCTCACCAACACGGAATCATTGGGCGAGTGCAGCGCGACCATCGCCGCCTTGCGCGCGTATCTGACTACGTGCAAAGACTGCCAGCCGGACGCGGCGCCCAAAGCCCCTAAACCTTAGCGATTGCTAATTTAAGGTTCTACTAATTTAGAGCCGTTAGGCCGATTGAAGCCCTAGACGGCGATCTAGAAGCCCGTCTAGGACCGCGTAGGAAGCCCTAGGCGGCGATCCTAGGGGATGGCCGCTAGTAGGGTAGCGGGTAGGGGCCGCCTAGGAGCCTAGGCGCTAGGCCGGTAGGTCGCTAGGGGCCT
>JAEHJW020001817.1_pt1 | contig 38614 bp, 51 predicted proteins | sample 9271431 | NCBI WGS metagenome assembly JAEHJW02 | reverse complement strand
TTAAACCAAGCGAAACAGGGTTCTTTTTTTGGTGACCTCTTCTACGTTAAAGGGAGTCAGATAACCCATTATATCAGTGAGCTGAACAGGCTTTCTCCAGACATCAAATCCAACATCCATTGTGCCATCCAGCGGTTCTATATTCCCGTGTACGTGCCCATACAAATGAATAACCCCCTTATACTGCCCTGGCCATTCACGCATTGGGTAGTGGCTTAAAAAGAGTGCGGTGTCCTCTACGGTAATCTTCAGATTATCGTGCACAGCATCCCAGTTTAGGTCACCAACAGATTTATCATGGTTGCCCTTAATAAGAATTTTTTTGCCGCGCAAACGTTTTAAAAACGAGTTTGTTCTGTCGATATTACAGCGAGAAAAGTCCCCCAAATGGTATACAGTGTCATTTGGGCCTACTGTGGAGTTCCATATATGTAGGATCGCATCATTCATCTCCTGAACGGTAGTATACGGCCTGTCACTACTAGGTCGCAACAAAATCCCTTTGTCATCAAAATGCGTATCAGATATAAACCAAGTTTTATGTGGCGCTGGCATCTATTTCTTCCGTAGTGTAACTCAATGTAGTATCAGAATTATACCGCATCAATGCGTTTACCGCCAGACTGATGGTGATAAGGTTAGCGATGAACGTCACAGATTCAAGTAATACAATGGGATACACGTGCACGTAAGCTGCATACGCAAACCAAAGAGCTGTGCTTGGCAAAATCCACATTTTCATTAATAAGTTTGGTAAAACGTGGGCCACTTTACCATTAGCGTATGCTATTAATATGGCTATACCTGCTGGGCTTGTCGGTGGTTCAAGCCAAATCGCGACCAGTATGGCCGATGCACTTATAATAATTCGCATCGCGGTATGCAGGTTTTTGGTATATCTCTCATCCAACCATCCTTGCAAAAAAGTGGCCGTTAGTGATGCAATAACAACCGATCCGGCAAAAGCGTCTCCAGCCAACCAGAATGTGGTGGAAACCAAGCTACCGGATAGCATAGTGGACCACAATAGCGCCCGTTTCCCTGTTCTTGTGAAAGCAAACATTGCAGCAAAAGAAGCTGCAATCCCAGACCACCAATCTAACGGTATACCTAATAACACGGTGTTATTATCTCCAAAACTTCAAGTGATTCAGATATTCAGTACTGTTTCTAAAAACTGGGTTTATGCGCTTTTACTGGTACAGAAGCCCCACCAAGCTCGTCAAATCTGCTGTTCGGTATATAGCGCAGCAAAGAATCAATCTGATCCTTGTGAAGTGGATCGTACGGCATTTTTCTGATGAAATTTTCTGCGCCAGCAAATACACTATCACGAAATTCATACCGAATGCTGTGATTATTGACCAACTCAGCCATTATTTCATTGAATTTTGTAATGGCGTGACTTAGCTTATCCGGTTCTTCCGGCCTTGTGGCTTTGATGGCAATATTACTTAAGCTGGCTTCTACTACTTTACGAACAACAATTTCCTGTATTCCAACAGGTTTGTTTGTTTCAAAGTTTTCCTTAACCATTTTAAGATGATCCCGAATACCTTTTTTTGTTGTTAAAGCATTAGCGTTTTGCATATCTTGCGCCACACCAGACAACTGATAACTCCTTAAATCTTTTCCAGCACTCAGCAGTGCAGCTTTATACCGTGCACCGCATTCCAGACTTCCACAAACCAGAGGTGGACCTTGCACAGCGCTTGGAACGTTCGAGCGGGTCTGAACAGCGATGTACGTTCGTAGCGCCAACTCACATTCCTCTGGACGTATAATCCTAACTGGGCTACTTGCAATGTAATTTTGCAGGATACCTTGCGTTGTACTAAAAAGATTTCGTAGTGGGTGCACCTGTTTTTCAGTATAGCGAAACAGGAATTCTGCGGCAGCTGATTCAGATGGGAACTCTGTCTTAAGTAGACTCAGTTTGTTCGTATATTCTGGTTCTCGAAAAAGTCTTTGCTTGTCAAAAAGTAGTATAATATCAGAAACACGTTGAATAAATTCGATTTCTGCTGGGTCCTTTACGGGATTTTCGTTTTGTGGTTCCATAAGTTTAGTTATCTCCATACGCCTATTTTTGTATTATATGGCGATAACTAAACTCAAGTCAAATAACTAAATGGTATTGGTTACCGATATCGTGGTTATCCATACCAAAGCGCAGCTTGGCTATCAAACCCTGTCACCAATATCATTTATCCGGTTACCCAACGTGGTACCCAAGTAGTGCTTGCGGTAACAAAAATAATGCGGTATACTATTCGATATGTAATTGTCAAGGTAGGACTTAATGCTATTATCAAAAACAGTACCACTATCCTTTAAAAACTCGGAAATGTATTCCGTTATTGAAGCTGATATTATAGGGCGGCTACTCGCTGAACATCGTGGCGTGGTTAGAAAAGAGTTATCCTTTAGCGAATCCAGTGAAACCATTATGGACTGGTTTGAAAAACTGGAAGATTGGTATTACTTTGCGTGGCGCAACAAACTGATCAGCTGGAATGAATCCAAGAAAATGGCTGTATTTGCTACTTTACCAGACGGCACAAGTCGATATGATGACGAGGATGATTTGTTTGGCATCCGAGGTCGAACAGCGCTTAATATCAGCGTTATGGGTAAACGCGATGACGTGGATATTCTTGTTAGTGAATATCAGAAAACCTTTAAGGCTGTCAGCGGTAAAATTCAGTGGGTATCCGATCCGGACGGCAGCACTACTACCGTTTTAATGCGAGAGGATATGACCCCGTGTAGCGAGATGTACCCCTTTATAGGTGGTGATATCCTCAATTATTATGATGCTTTCAACGCGTCAAAGTCCAACATACTGTTGTTGATTGGCCCACCAGGAACCGGAAAAACAAGCTTTATTCGCGGGTTCCTGCAACACAGCAAACACAGCGCGTTGGTAACTTATGACCCAAAAGTATTGGAGCGGGACAGTATTTTTTCACAGTTTATTGAGGGTAGCTCGGACGTTTTCATTCTTGAAGAGGCGGATCATTTTCTTAAGCCGCGCGAGGATGGAAATGATATGATGCATCGTTTTCTGTCCGTAGGGGATGGTCTGATATCCACAGCGGGAAAGAAGATGATATTCTCTACCAATTTGGATAGTATTAGCAAAATTGACGCCGCGCTCACCCGTAAAGGGAGATGCTTTGATATTATTCAATTTCGTGCGCTTACTGAGTCCGAGACGGATACCTTGTGTGATAAACTGGATTTACCAAGGTTTGATACCAGATCCGCACATTTGTTGGCTGATATTATGAATCGGGGAGAATATGATAAAGAAAGAAACATGTACCACGTTGGATTTTCTTAAGTTTTCAAGGAAACAGCAGAGTGAACAGGACTACCAGCATTAATCAACGTGCGCATATATGGGCTATTATAGTTTTCATCATCACTTCCACATATCTTATTTTTGAATTGTCATTCAGTTCAGAATTACTGAACATAGTTGGGCAAAAAGCAACCTCGGCAGATATCAACAGTATCGAACACTGGGGGCGTTATCTGTCTGGTTTTGCTTTGGGGTTGATATTATGGAGTGTATTTACGCCAACTCGGTTTGTGGTATTCCCTATTAATGTCAGCGTCAAGTCTATGTTGCTGCTAAACGCTATATTGACGTTCTGTGTGGCGGGTATAGCATACCATTACGAAATGGATTATGTGCACAGTGCAAAAAGTAAAAACAGCGGCGTACTGCGTAAGGACGCCGTATACGCGTCTTTTATACGCACAGGGCTGTTAAATGGCACTATTAAGCTTAGTGGAATGCCAAAAGATACAGCGGATTATCATACTCCTGAAGGCAAGGCCTTTATTGCGTTATTACCGTTATTGGCAAGCTCAGATAGCCAGCTATCCGAAAAAATAACCGGTGTTCTGCCTAAATTAGTTAAAGATAACACCATAGTAGAATCAGGTGGTTCGCGTGGCTTTTATAATAGTATATTTCTCCCATCTGCACATAAAATGGTTGCAGAATGGGTAAACTATCAAAAAACAGTTGAGCATCTTAACGCTGCCTATACACAAGCTGAGCACGAACCTGTTTTTGCTGCACGAGATACTATTAGTAGAGCAAATGCAGCTTTTAATAGTTCGATTAGTGCATCGTTATCAACCACAGAATACCCTAATCCACATATTAGACCACAAAGCATTCACAATATGCAGGAATTTTATTCCAACCCAGTAGTGATTCAATACTGGGTTGATATGCTTCATATACCAAGGTATAAGCAAACCATTTATCCGGATGCGTCATACCAAACCGTTAAATACTCCGTGTGGCCTGTTTATATCACCGTGCTAACAAATTCTCAGCTAAAACGCTTTAATTCTGGAACTGGCAGATTTAAGGATGGCCAGCCCTATGCAGCGCAAGGTGAAAACGCTATGGTTTTACTGACCGTTCCAGCACTGGCGCTTATACTGTCGGTATTGGGAATGCTGATTCACGCTGGGAAATCACTTTACTATATTCAGAAAGTAACAGGAATTCCATTTAAATCTAACCTGTTGAAATTTATAATTGCTTTAAGCTTGTTTATTGCTGTTGGATGGCTTTTCTATACCACAGGCAACAGTATGACACAAGCAAGCCTATACCGGCACCTAATGGTAGAATATATGCACAACCCAGAGAAATTCTGGCCATCGTACTGGTTAACGTGGGTTATACAAGCTGAGAAATATGTATACCCAGTGGCCGATGCTATTCGCAACAGTCTTTTATTTGGTTATCATTTTGGAGTATCTTCTTAATGTTTTTTAAGCTCTATCTTCGTAATGTTGTTTTGTTAGCTATGTTTGGCTTTTTAACTGGCTGCGCAAATATTCCACCGCTTATACAGAAGCATAACGGGGTCTATAATTTGTATCTACCGTCAGGCCAAACACTGATGCAAGCAATGCTGTACCGTGAGGATGCCACCTTTAGCTTACCCAATGGTAAACACTGCATTTTAGAACATAATTCCGTAAATGGACATACGCGCTTTTTGTATCCTAATGGTGGGTATATCACTATGCACGGATGGCGGAATATAAAGTATATAGCTGGTAAAAGGCTGCCTGATGGTTCAATTATGGGGTTATTTTTAGGAACAGTAAATGGGCAAGCAAACACAGAAATGCTGGTTATATTTACGGATAACGGTATAAGATCTGTCCCATTAGGGAATCCATCCGCTGAATATGGCGTAAAGCAGATTACTCCAAACCATATCATATTCCAGCAGGTTGATGCTGAGAATCCTGCTAATCCTTTGCTACGTCTTTATACTATGAATACCGGTATTTTAAATAACCCAGTTCAGTTGGCCACTATACGTGCGCGTGAAGCAGCGGTAAAACAGGCACAGCAGGCGAAAATTGAACGAGCATTAGCACGTAAGAACTATTTAGTGATTCAAGAACGACAAGCTGAACAGCGGCAACAGGAAGAGCTTGCCACACGTTTACGGAATCAGAAGTATGCCGCGCAACAAGCCATTCAAGTAGCTCATCAAAACGCAACGCCACGGCAACAGTTGGTCATACAAACGGTTGCCATTAGTAGTGGTGGTGTGGCAGTACAATCGGCGGTGCCTATGGGGCATCAGAATATAGCCCCGCAGCAAGTAAACCTACAATAATGATTGTGAAAACTTTAGTTTGACAAACTATTCAAGGTATGGTAGAGTGTGCATTCAATATTGTGGAAGATTTGAGAAATGAAAGATCCGGAAATAGCTATAACAGAAGAAGATATCCTAACAGTGCTGAGCGAAGGTACAAGTGAAGACGTGTATCATATGGCTGGTAGAATACAGGATAATACACACTCCTTACCGGTACAGCCGGTATTGACTAAACTTGAAAACAGACTTTTAGATGTTGGTACGTGCGAATATTTATTCAAGTTTGCACGAAAAATATATCAAGCGAATACGCAGACTCTTCAAGAGGCGTTGATTCGCAAAGCGAAGACAGATTCGCTGTTAGGGGATTCGTATTTAAACGAATATAATTGCGCAATGGCTTTTCTTTTTGCATTAGAAATACGCGGCGCAGATATTGACGCTTTAGCTGAAATTCCAGTGCTACTTGAAAACGAAGAGTACTCGAAAAAATTTTTAGGTTTACTGGATATAGCCGAGTCAGATAGTGTTGCTGTGCTGAGTAGCGCACTGAAAAGCAGGCGACCGCATTAAGAGGCTCGCAATTGGTTTAAGCTTATTTGTTTTCACTAAAGGTTTTTTAATGCAGATCAATAATGCCACAAGGAAGTTACTAACCACCATAAAAGATGGTTCCAATAGGTTGACAGCTACTATAACATCAGCTATTGGTGGGTATACTGATACTATGAACGATTTTAGTATACATCTTACCCCTTTGCGTGTCAATAAAGTGCTTGATCTTTATGCCAACAAGGTTCCAGAATTGGTTAATCCAAGAATAGAAATAATAAACTCTCAGCTTTTTTTGTGTTTTACGACAAAGAAAGTTTTTGTAATAGATGTGCGTGTGCGTCTGGATGTGCGTGCCACCTTAAACCCAGACCAAAAAACTATCATTTTTAACCTATTAGGTTTTCCAGTTATCACATCCGCTGGCTATTTCAAGAATACGGTAGTCCGTCTATATACCGCAATAGCTTATTATATCTTCAAATCCAACCCCATATATGCCAAGCTAAAGGAATTAAAGCTTGGAGGTATAACCATAACAGGAGACACTATTCAGTTGGACTTGGATGATTCTTTGGTGGATGCCGCGTTAGGCAGTTATAGACACGCCAAACAGTTGTTAAAAGTAGTTTCCATCTCGGCAATAGAATGCGTAGAGTCAGAACTTATTGTGTGGCTGCGTCCCTTTCCAAAGAAAGGTCAAACAGTCAGTTTTTAAAAAGGAAAACGGTGTGACAAAGCGTATTACACAAAAGCACTCTGTGCTGGTAAAAACAGGTTATACACCCATTCCGTATCATATTGATACCGTATGGAACAGTGGGGCCAAAGAGCGTCTTGAGGTTGTTGGCGTAGAATGGGTGGATATCGATGTGGAGGTTGCGTCCAGAATAGATTTGGTAACAGAAACGCAGTTGTTTTATCGTTCTTGTGCTGATGACAATTATTGGCTACTATCCGTCAGCAACAGCATTGGAGATAGCTTTTCACATACTTCGCGGGCGGTAATTACGTATGTGGATATTTTTGACAGTTTGACTGATGCACAAGATACCGTACAGGCTATTAACGACTTTATAGCCGGAATTAAGAACTTTTCACTTCCAAATAACGGGTTTATACCCTATACTAATAGTGGAAACCATAGAATGTTAAGCTTGTCGCATTTGGACGGTGTTTTCGAATTTCCGGATGGGGTGTTTTTGAATAAACTGACACTTGCAAATGTAAAGCGGTGGCCCTATGATTGTAAGCCTTGACCACAATGAAAAAAGGAATAATAGTGCTACATCAAAACACGGGACAATTTGATAATTTTGACTTGTTGCTGCTACAGCTTGAAGCAAATCCGGATACCAGTAAGCTGTTATCTGATGCCAGAAAATGGTTGGCTCAAACCTTTTATTCATCACCAACAACGTTTGCAAGTCTCAGACTATTAGCTGGTCTTTCCGTCACACAACTTGGCATAGCTACAGGCATACCGCAAGCGGTTATTTCCGACTATGAACACGGTTTAGGCAAACTTGAGATTAAAGATGCATCGGCATTAGCCATACAGTTTGGTACCACGCCAGAATACCTATACTTGGTATTCAAAATTATGCAAGTAAAGAATAAGGAGATCCAATGAATAAGCCACTTTTTAAAAGCCCTATTTAGGCTGGTAGCTTAAAGAAACACATCGTTCGGATGTGTGCTAACCAGCCTGTAGTAGAAGGATTTCAGATGGAATACCAAAAAAATAAAAAGAGAGCTATCCGCATAGCACATCGCCAGAGAATTATTCAAAAAAGAAAAGATTATTATGCAAACTGGGCAGATCGAGCGACCAATAAAGCGCGTGTCTTTGGTATATTGTCAAAAACCGCCACGGTCTGTTCGTGCGCAGGTTGTGGCAATCCGCGTAAGCATTTTAATGAAGACACTCTTGACGAACAAATCAACGCGCTAAATTATGCTGAGTATGTGCTAAAGTTACTGGATTGTTAAATACTTGTGGGCGTATTGACTTACAATGGCGATGATGTTATTCTGTCCAGAACTTACAAGGAACATCCTAATGCAAATACAAATAATTAGTGATACTCATTTAGAATTTTATGAGCGTGTCAACGATTTCAACTTCAAAGCGAAAGACTTTGTTGGGGATGTCCTTGTCTTGGCTGGTGATATTTCCAGCCGTCCGGAATTAACTGCTGAATGGCTGCATAGTATAAACAAAACTGGTAAACCAGTTATCTTTGTGCCAGGTAATCACGAATATTACCACCACAATATCGAAGATGAGCTGGCGAGAATTACCAGCTTCGTTGGGGAACCTTGGTTCCATCTGCTGAATAATGATAGTCTGGATATTGGCAACGTCCGTTTCTTGGGAACTACGTTATGGACAAATTTTGCGTCAGGCCTACATAAATATGCTTGTTCTCTTGGGATGGCCGACTTTTCTGTCATCCGTAACGGCGTTAATCTATTCTCTGTAGACGATGCGTTTGATGAATTTAAAGCGGCGCTGGCGTGGCTTGATGTAGAGTTGAGTCATTCGCAACAGCCATACAATGTAGTGATAACCCATCACGGACCCAGCTTTCAAAGTACGCATCCACGCTTTGCCGGATCAAAAATAAACGGTGGCTTTTGTTCTGATTTGGATGACTTTATTGAAAAGCATACTGAAAAGCTTCAGTTGTGGATTCACGGTCATGTGCATGACGGAGTGGATTACCATATTGGTAAAACACGCGTAGTGGCAAACCCTGTAGGGTATCCTGATACGTGGTATAATAAGGGCGCACCATTAACCGTTTTAGAAAATGAGTCCTACAATCCGCATTTCTGTATTGATGTTGGTTCGGTTTAACTTGGTTTGAATACGCAGTAGGTCAACCACTGTGTATTCAAACTTTTGACATAGCTTATGTCTACGGTTATAGTGGAAAAATTAAGTGCAATCATAAAGGAGTTCACTATGTTTAAATTTAAAGGTATTCCACAAACCGAAAATACTGATTGGGGATTTTATGGCACTATGAATACGACTGGTGGTAATGCTGAAGAAGCGTGGCCGTTAGCCTTTACCACAGTAAAAGAGGCAACTGGGTGCTCCGATGAAGAGGTTTTAGCCTTCTTGGATAGTAGAGCTGGGCGGCATTTTGCGGATTCAGTATGGAATTACAGTGATGATACCGTTGCTCTAAAAGATGCCGTTAAACTGGCTACTGAAAAATGGATGGGATGGACTATCGGTAAGAACGATAGTAAAGAATATGGGATTCCTGTTGGAACGCCATATCTTACAGGTCATGTAGTACACGCCGGAATGGATAAGGAAACTGCCAAAGAGATCAAAAAAACAAGTTCCACAGTGAAAGTTGGCAGGAGCTAAACACTATGACTGCTGGGCCACTTAACAGTAAAATACTGTATGCGTATCGGACTGATTATATGTCTCGCGCAACAACACAGGAAAGACAAGACATTATTGCTGCCATACTAAAACACCCTATGGATAGGGATACGGCAAGACTGGCCAGCTACTATTTTGAATTTGACCCGATGGCGCATATACAGCTATTTCACCAAGAATTAAGCCTTATGCTGGAACACGAATACTCGCGTGTCTTGGATATGGTGAAAAAGCATCCGGATCGTTTACCATTTATCGACTTTTTCTTTCAAAAAGATGATATACTACGTGGATGTCGAGAGGTTCGACAACTTGGTGTAATCTGGGACTTGGATAAGGCAGCCGTATTAGATGAAATAGTTTCATCCAAGCCAGAATATGCACCATTATTTGAAGCTTACACACCAATATTGGCTACAGCGGAAAGGGACAATATTGCGTATGATACCGCTCTCGAAAATGTCATTCAGACTATTCGAAGCCATCCCGTATTGGCACGTGTCACAGTTCCGATTACCTATGACTTTGATACTGAAACAGATGAGCCAATTACCAGTGCATTATATCCTGTAGACGGCTTGAGAAAAATAGAAAGGCTGTTTAATGACATACTTAATATACGGTATGATGGCTGCAACAAAAATATAATAAGTGGCCATCCTGTAAATATTGTATTACAATATGGCGAAGATAAACAGGAAGCCTATTTTGATTTTAGTGTTCAGCAAAAAGAGTATAAACTCACGCCGAATGACATTAAGGCCATTGAAGAATATATAAGGGGCCAGTTGAGCGATGGGCTGGGTGAGGATATGAGTCAGTTCTCAAGACTAGTAGGACACGATATATTGACACCAAATTTTAGCTATGACCAACTTAAACTTACAGTGTATCCCACAATAACTACGCCACACATTAAAATGAAACCATAAGATGCGACTACAAGGAGCTAATATATGGAACAGAGTAATCAAGAAGTAGATTTTGCATCAGAAGCGCACGTGAGTATAGGCGGAGTACCGCTAACGTTTGGCCAGTCGATGACTTTACGAGTAGCTCTAACCGCGTTTGCGACGGAGATGAAGGATGACACAGCCTTGGGGAATGATGAACACGGTCGTACAATGGTTAAAAATTACCGTGACGCCGCAAACGCTATTCTGCAGCGGATATTTAGCGATATCGATCACAGTAAAATGCTGGAGAGTTTAACACCGGTATCCAAGAAACCAAAGGTGGTCTAAAAGAGAATGCTATGCAAACAACAGGCTTTTTGATACCGTGTGACTATTTCAAACACACAAGATCGGACCCTGCTTTTGAAGATATTTTCAAGGCTATAGCTGATGCTGGGTACCCAATTACCTTAATTGATTCTGAAACCTTAAAGCCAACAACACATGTTTGTGCAGATAATTATTGGTATAAGGGCTGGATGTTGAATACTACACAATACAAGAAATTAGCTGCTACCGTTCCTTTGATAATATCACCGGATGAATACGTGGCTTCGCACCATATTAATGGCTGGTATGCAGCCGTTAAGGATTACACCTTCGAATCTGTATTTACAGACGATCCAGTTCAGTCTTTCATACAATCCGGATGGGATAAGGCAATTATAAAAGACTTCGTGAAGTCCTTGAATACAGGTACCGGTAGTGTGGTTTGTGATAAAGAATCCATACCTCAGATTATATCCAGCTTAGAAAAGTATCGCGGACAAATAGAAGGTGGTATTGTCTTACGAAAGTTTGAAGACTTAAAACCAGATAGCGAGACACGCTTTTTTGTATATAATGGCATAGTGCATTCTCCAACCGATAACCATCCTATGCTGGACTTTGCTTATACGGTGCAAAAACTGCATCCGCAAAGTTTTTTTTCATTGGATATTGTGGAAAGAAGCGATGGGGACTACCGTGTAGTGGAGATTGGGGATGGTCAAGTATCTGACTTAAAACTCTGGTCTGTGGAGAAATGGGTATCCGTATTTTCAGATAGTGAAAAACAAAAATTGAAACCACATTAATGTCTATTTTGACATCCAGAATTTTAGTAGCTATACTACAAATAATGGTGTTACATTAGGGAGAAATTTGCATGTCAACAAATGCGCTTATAATAATGCAGACCGCTACTGGGTATCGGGGAATATACTGCCATTTTGATGGGTATCCATCCGGCGTTGGAAAAACGCTTATGACGGACTATACTGATTCTAAAAAGGTTAAGGCGCTCATCAATCTTGGTGCTATTTCCTACTTAAAACCAAGTATAGAGAAACCAGACGGGCATTCGTTTGAGCATCCGGTAGAAGGGTATACCGTTGCCTACCATCGTGATCGGAACGAGCCAAAAAGAATACTCAAAGCGTCTACTTTGGATGCCTTCAGCCGACTTCAATATAATTTCTTGTTTAAAATGCCAGAAAATGCAAAGAAAGGAGTATGGCTTCGCTTGCTTAGTTCGCGTAGCGGGGTTATTCTTACGCCAGAAAATACGCGTCCATCTAACTTACAAGGGGATGTAGTAAACTGGGATATTGAACCTCGTGTCAACCCAGTAGAACCGCTATACATATACCCAGTAAATGAATTTTTGGATATAGCAGCAGACACTTTAAGCTGCCGTATTTCTACGTTGGAAACTCGTGATTCTGATCGCCTTGATTTCTATGATATTGGTGTTGGTGGAGTACGAGACGCGCTGGACGCTGTGTTCAAGTTGGGGTCTAAAGGATTATCCATATCCGACGATACCGCTTCGCAGATAGCACACGCTTACCTTGGCATAGATACACTGGAAACTCGTAATTCTGATCAACTGGATTTTCACGATGCTTCGATATGGGGTATTCGAGAAGCGTTAGAGAAAGCTTACGTAGCGGGTTTTAAAGCACAGCAAGACAAAGTGCTGATGGCAACCAGTAATCGTGTACGGGCCAAACAATAAGAGGCCAAAGTTAATGCTGCTTACATCCACAGAAAAATCGCTTGTGTTACAGTCTAACACCCACTATACATTTGAGGGTAGGACATGACTGCTATAAAAACCCCTATGAGCACAGCCGAGCGGCAACGCCGTTACCGTAATCGAGCGTTAAAAGATCCGGACGGATTGTTGCTAACAAGGGTGCAAGTGTACCTGCCACCGCGACCTGCGCGGGTGCTTAAAGAATTGGCGCAGGAATGGGGATGTCCACAACGCGAGGTCATCGAGCGCCTCTTGATGGACGCCGACCACATCCGAATGCTTTGACGGCGTAACGGTCTGCGATTTTATCTTTTAGTGTTGTTTAAAGCACCGAATGGAGATTATCTTGTTGTGGAAAGTGTGGACTGGCAATTATCCGACTTGAAAGACTGGGCTATCGAAAAGTATGTTAAACTTTAAACCGAAAAAGGACGCAATAGAATCTGATGTTATCCGCAAATGAAGCATTAAATCAGTATAGCACTTCAATGGCTAAGATTTTGGCTGATATTGAAGAAAAAATTTTAGATATGCGTCAACGCGACGAATATTCCCTGGTCTATACTTTTTCTGAAAAAATGGAAAACAACAAGCTGGATCATCTTAGACGTATTATGAATACGGCGGGATACATAACCTATTATGACTCTTTTAATCTATCGTTAGTAATTACTATCCCAGTGAAATTATCTGATAATGATCTAATTCCCAAACCACAAAACAGCTAAGGCGGTATTCGGTATTACCTGTTTGACATTATTTGTAGGGTGGTATATAAATACATAATATAATCATTTCGTATTTACAAAGGAGTTACCTATGCCGGATATCAACAAGAAACTCAGCACCGCACAAAAACGGGAACTTCTATACGGGGTGTTATCCTCATTATCCAATAACACGGATTTTGCCTCGGCGCTATCTGATTATAATCAGAAGTTAGCCAGTCCAGCATCACCCTACTCAGGATTTCCTGATATCTCAGTATATGTTGATATCTTTATAACAAAAACCGCATTACACGCTACTTACAGACGTCTGGACGAAACATGCGAAATAGGGGCGGATACCAAAAATACAATGGCTTACCTGTTGGGCGGTATGCACATTGGCTTACCAGCTATGGCTTATTTTGCTCTACAGGATGCTGATATGTTGTATGGTGGGTCAAAACTCGCAGCTTTATCCGAAAAAAGAAAAGCGTATTATAATTATGAGCGATCTGTAACGGCATTAATTTCCGCAGAGATTGCCAACGCTCAAAGCGATGGGAATACGCTAGTCGTACAGTCGTTATCAGATGCCGAAAAGATATTTGGTATTCGGCAGCCATCCGATATTACCCGCAAGGTGTTTGGGACTGCGTTCTTAGAGTCGTTTCATGACAATGATAAGTCATGCCAGTGTTTTACAACCGATGTAAGGTCCGTATCCGCCATAGACTCTTTGGCTGTTTTTGATGGTATAAACCCGATAGCCAGAAAAAAGGCTAAACCGTAATGGCTTTAGCCCATTTTAATCGAGATCCTCTTGGTTATTCCACTCAGTGGTGCGAACCATACGTATGGCGGAAGGAAGCTTGCACTCGTCTGCTTATCCTGTAGTATACAGGATTATACACAGACTAGTTTTTGTCAAGCATTAATATTTTACCACTTTACTCAAGCTAAAAGCGCGGACATTTATATGCTTTAGCATTAGCGTGCGAAAGCACGTTAGCGGTTATGTGCGGTATAGCCAACGAAAAGTATATCCGTTGGTTTCCGGTTAACTAACCGCGTTCTTGACTGTGTACTGTATTGTGTATACTATATAAAACACAGTCTTACATATTCAGGAGAAATACAATGCCAAACAATGAAAAAGTAGAAGCTGCACAGGCGTTTTATTATGGTGCCAAAGGAATTACCGTCACCCCGCAAACTAACGAGGGTAGCTTGCATATTTATCTTGACGGTGACGATATGTATACCGTACTAATGCGAAAAAACGTGGACGGGGACTTAAAATGGGTTACCGCTTCCAAGTTTTACCCTGAAAAAGACAATCCGGATTCCGTTGTAAAAGAAATTCTGGAAGACTTGGACTACCTGACTGGCCGTGAATACAGCGTGGCGTACTACAGTGAGGCTTTAGGACTGACAAACTTTCCGCAACGTGAAGATGGCGCAGTTCGTTTGGAACGAGCAGATGCAACAGTATCAGACGGGTCTTATCGTTTCGATGTTTCACCATATCGTAACGGCGGATTCAAAAGTGACGCAGGTGACCACTTTTATTCAACTTCACGGTCATTCCGTGACGCGGTAGAAGAATATAAGGCTCTTGGGCCGGTTAGTACGCGAAAGCCTAAAACCACCATTAAAAGATGATACCAGATACACAGGCAGAATATATCGCAAGAATTAAGGCATTTTCTACTATATTTAATGCGTTGTCCTACTATAAATGGCTGGATAACACATTAATATTTGGTTCTTTAGCGAAACAGTATGCCACATTTAAACAAACTCAGGAAATTTCAGAGCAATGTTCGGCACTGGACATCGATATTTGTGTCAAGGTTCCACAAGGTAGTCAGCTTACATCTGCTATGATTAGGCCATTATTATCCTTATCAAAAGAATACTATGGCGCACTTGATCCGTTTTTTCTGTTGCGAGCAACAAATGGTTTTGATTCTTTTGGTCACGCAAGAATAGTGGATGACCTTCTTGTTCGCAATGAATACGCAACTGGGGTTGTATACGCCAAAAGAAAAAGAGAACTGCTAAAAGCCATAAAAACCGATGGTGTTCCATTATCCGAGTTTTTGGGTATGTATTGGAATCCGTTTATCCAAAACCAAAATAGCGCTCGAAAAGCCGCGTCGTCTTTAAAAGCTTAAACAACTTTTGTTGATCTCAGCATTGTTTAGCTAAAAATTGGACAGAAATATTGTCTTGAGTATCGTGTATCCTTATTTTCTCCTATTTGCAGTATAGTCTGCTGTGTATTACTATTCCAAACATAACTTATTTACAAGGAAGGTGTACTATGCCAAGCGTATCTTTAAAGGGAAAAAATGTAGTAGTGGATGTGATGGTTGACCCAGAAATAGCTAAACACCGCAGTATGAGCGAGGAAGCTGGATCAACGGTGGTGTTTACCTTACGCTGTTTGGTGGATATGACTGAAAAAGCTGGAGAAAACCACGATGGATGGTTTTCTGCCGTAGCTGTGAATGACAAGTTTGTGGTTACCTGGCCGTGGTTGAATAAGCATGACTTAACTCCGGCACACGAATTGAGTAATAAGGCCCCCGTTGATTTTGTAGTTAACAATCTTTTGAGCGCACACAAAAACACTGGTTCCAGCTTGTTAAATCAGGGAAATATAGAAGTTCGGAAAAATGAATATGGGTTTATAGAAGTGAAAGCTACCAGTAAGGGTATTACATTTATCCATAATCAGTATAAAAATTCTGAGCCACTCGAAGATCGTGCCGCCAATATTTCATTGCTAATCGATTATGCGAATATGGAAATAACGAACAAATCGAGAAAAAAAGTAAAAGTAATGTAACACTTGTTTGTGGCTATACTGGAGTTGGGATAATGGAAGATTATAGCCACATTGCGCGTGTCAGCAAACTTTTAAGAACAGGTAAAACAAAGGGAAGCAGTACTAAAAGTGACCGTCTAAAAAGTAACACCTTTGTGCTTAGCGTACACAAGTGTAATTCGAGCATCAAATTTAGCATCGACGACTATGCGGTACCAGTCCGGCATATGCACGATTTTTGTGTTTCAAAAAAAGAAGGTATGCCTACGAACATAATTACCAATGCGGTACTGGTAATTACAGGAGATAACAACGCGGCCAAAATTGACAAGGTATTGCTTAAAAATGGCATAGAATACGACAATGTATTAGTTCTCAATATAGATAAGCAGGATACTCTGACACGCGTGGATATATCCTTTTTAAAAAGCATACAGGCCCATCTTTTAGTATTCGATATCGGTGTGTCAATGACTTCAATTTCTTCTATGGCACGGTTATTACGAATTAGGAATACCAAGGATATGGTATGGGATAATCGGGTTATTAACACGGAAAGACCTATGCAAAAAGCCGCAAACGTGTCCGGTTTTTCCAGAAGGCTGGCTTTAATTAGCAAGGCCAGATCCGAATCCATACAAAAGGTAGGTGAAATTCTGCGCACTATGACAAGTATTCCAGTGTCTGAAAGTGGCAAGAATTCTTATGAAAATATTGTGCTTAAGCGGTACTCGGAAGATTCATTGGTTGTGGTAGAACCTCCGTCTTTTGATAACCATCTAAACGGAAAAACGGAATATCTAAATTTTATTGCTAATTCCGCTGTCATCGCTAAAAATTCCAACAGGCAGTATAAGATACAATCCGACCTGTTTATCGTGGAAAACAAAACACTTCACGAAAACATTGAATGGCTTAGAGAAACTGCTTGTCCAGCGATGGTGGCCTATGACGGCAACACACAACTTTGTAAAGAACTACTTATTGATAGGGTTGTTGCGCTGGATTCCAAATACAAAATACAAATCTTTATGGATTATGATGGAGCTGGTTTCAAGAATGCGCTGCGGTTATATTCCTCCTTGTTGGACAATGGAATAAATGCCAGCTATTATGTTATGCCAGATTTTGAAACAAAGCTTGGTTTATATGGAAATCGTGAGTTATATCTTACTAATGATGCTGCCAACAATTGCAACCAGTCTTTTATAGATAAGATAAATGCTCAGCACGGCATCGAAGCAAAAGAATTTTTGGATAACTTTATGTACGTGTATAATATGGTAAACACGCGACAATTGGCTTTAGAACAAGAATCTGTGTATATTGCGCACGAGGATCTTATTCCACGTAAACAATTAAGATTAAAGCCTTAGTTTTTAAAAATGGTCACTGCGGGACTCGAACCCGCATCATACAACGCTCCGCCAATTAAGCCAAGTGACCCATCAAACCAAACGGAATACTAAGCAGTAGCTTGCTTATCGTGAGTTATAGAAACCACAGTGGTTCCTGAATTCTTTGACCATCCAGTGATCCGCATCGTTTTACCGACCGGCAAGGCAATCACTTGTTCGAACTTCTGCGTTTCGATCTCTGGAATGTTTATGCCAACTGGGCTTTTATCCATTTTCACAAAGTTACGCACTGCCCCGCGAAAGCTTACCAAATCCGGATTTTTCTTTCCGGTTTCTATGCTGAAACTGGCACCAGTGGTATACCGGCCACTAGTTATGGCAACCGAGCCATCCTTTTGCTTTGTCTTCTGGACCAGATACGTAACCCGTGATTCAGTTTCGAGCGGGGTTAGATCCCCTGGCATAGTGGCTACGCTAGCATCGGTAAGCAGCTTGCCGTTTTGAGTAACCTTAACGGTATACACGCTAAAATGTGATGGTGCGGCAGCAGTGAGTGTGACACCTAATTTCGTTGACGCGGTGGTTGCTGAAGCCACTAATGGAATACCCAACAGTACAGCCAAAAACAAAAATTTCTTCATCTGTGCATCTCCTGTTCAGAATAGGTTATAAGGTTATCGGCGTATTAATCCGCAACCTCATAACCAAGATACACATCTTATCTATACGTGTCAAGCTCACCAGCGCGGTCAAGACACACTTTCTTGCATTCAAGTACTCTGTACTATACAATATCAGAAGATAACGGATTAATTAAAGCACAAGGAGAATACCGGTATGCCAAACACCACAGAAAAAGAAATTCAGCAAAGGGGCCATTGTCAGTGTTGCGTGCGTGAACACGCGGTATCCTCGTCCGGACTTGTAGCTCTGCACGGTTATACGGTAAAAAACGGCTGGTTTCAAGGAACGTGCGCTGGGGCGCAATCCGCTCCGCTGGAATATGACAGGAAAATAGCAGATCAAGTGATAAAGCAAGTGTTGTCCGATTGCGAAAAATTGGAGGAACAACACGATAAGCTTAAAGAGGGTTATTTTATTCCAGAAAAGCTTAATGTGCGGCGAGCACCTTATTTTGAGAGTGTTTCGGTTGACTATGCGGATTGCACACCCTATGAGCGACAAGAGGCCATTCGTAATATACTTCTTCAGTATAAAAACCGCATTCGAAGCGGTGAATCCTTTATTGACATGCTACGGGAAGCCATTAAGCAATACTATGGTAAGCCTTTAATGCAATGTGTTAAAAAAGAAGCGCCAGAACCTATACTTATTGGGGATACGCGTGTGTCACAACGAGGTGTTCTGACTGTTAAATCTGTAAATGGCGGGACAGTAAAATGGTCGGATGAACGCGGCTTTATCGGGAAATCAACGACACGCTATTGGCGGCAATTACCAAAAAATGAAGAAAACAAAATCGATTCACAAAATACGGAATCACATAAAAGAATAAAGCTTAAATAGGCAGCTTGACTCATTTTCTGATACGGTATAGACTATACTTAATACCTAACAGAAAGGAGAAATAGAATGTCATCTCACAGCGAGGAATCAGCAACCGTTTCCCAGCAGTATATTGACCAGAAATTGAAATCTGAAATGGAAGCTATGCACAAACGTGTATATGGGGACTCAGTTCAAGAGCCGTTCAGTAACCAGTTATCTGACGCAGAAACAGAACGGTTAGCCTTACTGTCTGAAGAGTTGGGTGAGGCTGTGCAGGCCATAGGCAAGATACTACGGCACGGTTATACCAGCGTAAACCCAGATAAGCCGGAGGACGGTAACAACCGTGGCAGACTCACGGTAGAATTGGGCGATGTGTTGGCCGCCATCAAGCTGCTTACAGCCGCAGGTGATATCCGGCAAGAAACGTTAGATGTAGCTATTGCATGTAAGCTGCATAAAGTGGCGCGGTATATGCACCATCAGCCAAAGTAATCACACCTTGATCCAAGTCCTGAATATTAGCGTGTTTTTGTTATGTTAGACGCGTATACCATACAACCAATATCCTACGCTTGCGCTATGGAAGTTATTATACGTGAGCATTACCTGCATCGTCGTGCACCGTGCAGCTTTGCTTTTGGGCTATTTCTGCAAGAAGATCTTAAAGGTGTAATCTGTTATGGCACACCCAGTAGTTCCGGTCTGCGTAAAGGTTTGGCTGGTCCGGATAATATTTCCAATGTGATAGAGCTTACCAGATTATGGGTTAGCGATGACGTGCCACGCAACGGCGAAAGTTTCCTTATCGGCAACACGGTTCGTCTGGTGGATAAGGAATTCATAGTCTCTTTTGCAGAAATTCAGCAAGGCCATTTAGGCATTGTATACCAAGCGACAAACTGGCATTACACCGGATTATCCGCAAAACGGACGAACTGGCATATTGAAGGTGATACCAGACACAGTCAGAGTATAGGCGACCAGTACAGAACATCGGCAGCATTACGCGAAAAGTTTGGAGACGCATTTAGTTTGGTTCCACGCCCGCGTAAGCACCGTTATGTCTTTTTTAATGCGGATAGACGCAGGCGTAAAGCTATGCTGAAAGAGTTGCGGTATCCGATACTACCTTATCCAAAACACGCCATTGACTTTGATAAGAAATAGTATGCGTATTACCTGTTTTTCAACTTTTGGCCTCCGCTTTTTTTGGCAACAAGGTTATCCTTAATCTGTTGAATATCAGAGGAAGCTGGTTCACCGTGACCATAATTCATCGCTTCCCTGTCCTCCGCGTCGGAATCTAACGCTTTTTCTATAACTGTGTCTGGGATATCGTACCCAGCATCGCGCATACCTTGTAGCATAAGAATCGCAAATTCAGAAACCCTGATAGTATCTTTTCCTAATTCCTGAACCAGTTGCTTTGCTGTAAATCCGAATTCGTAACCCTCTGGTTCTATAAAAATCTCATCAATGTGGTCGACCCCTTCTGAATCTGTTGCGCTCAACACAGTCAAGCCAGTCTGGTCATCCCAATCCGGCTCAAAAAGAAACTTACCATCGGATTCATCGCGTCGGACCAACTCTGTAATTTTACCCCTCAATTCATTTCCACTTAAATCACTAGGTAACTCATATGTTTCGTTGGCAAGTACACCTATGTTTTTTCTAATGGTTACATTATATGTTGTCGTGCTTTTCATTCCGCGTTCTCCTTACTGTTAATGATCGGTATCATATTTGCATTTTATTGTGCATCGTTAGTGTTAAAAATGCAAATCAGTGTGTTTTAGCGCTCTTGACTTCATGCACTGTTTTTGTTATCCTTAATATTATACGTTACTTCTGTATGCCATACTTTGTTTCACGGAGATTTTTTCCAATAAAGACCAACCACCGACGGAAAAACAAGAAGTTCGGCAGACAGTTGCCAGTTGGAGTTAATAATGTTAGATGCCCTATCCATTGAACGAAATATTGGTATTAACAAAGTCCGCGATTACTGGACATCGTTAGGCATTGACCATTTTCTTTATGAATCAGAAAACCTGATTTGTGTGCGTGAACTTCGCGTTCCAAAAGATAAACGTGGCTGTGGGATAGGAACACTGGCTATGCAGTACCTGATAGAGTATGCGGATTCAGTTGGTAAAAGAGCCGTGTTATCCCCTTCCAAAGACTTTGGTGCCAGTAGTCTGCCACGACTACAAAAATTTTACAGGCGATTTGGTTTTGTAGCAAACAAAGGGAAACATAAAGATTATGAAATAAGTGACACTATGTATCGTGAACCAATTTTAACTCCAAATGAATCACATTCTATGCCACGCCGTCAAAAAATACGCTAAATATGGTTACCAGAGGAAACTATGGCCTACAGAATAACAGTATTAGAACAACAAATTCGTGACGCACAAAATACGTTACGCGACCCACGTTCAAAAGAAATTTTGGACACCCTAATAAAAAACTTAAAGGCTGTGCACCAATATGAGAAAGAAGCGTGGGATGTAAAGTGGATTGCGGCAAAAGATGTGCCAGAATATAGGCGATATCGGGCGGAACAACGTGGGACTATACCTATAAATTGCGAAAAAGAAATAACCTTTGAATTGGCCGAAACAGATAAGCTGGAATATCTGGAAGAGCATTACCCAGACTTGGTAGATAGTTTTATGTCTGATATCATAGGACATCCAGAAGCGTTAATTACCGATGAAAGTGAAATACGGGATTTCTTTTTGTATGAAGATGCGTGGGATGAGTTTCAGTATAGAGCTGTAATGCACGGCTTAACCAGTGTAAATAGAACTGATAGTATGCAAAAGGTTATCAACGACTGGATAACGCTGCGTATTGTACCAGAAAAAAGTAATATTGTGCCGTTCATTAAAGCGGATAAACCGTCCTGATATTGCAAAGGCTTTAATTGTCCTTGACTTAAACTTAAAATTGTGCTAAATTACCGCTTAAATACGAGAGGACTGCATTATGATACGACATCCAACAGAAACAGAGCTTGCCGATTTCTTTTTAAAAATGGGTCTTCCCAAAGAAGCAGAGTGTGCACAAGGGCATATCGCCTGTAACGGAGATAAATATGACCAGTACGAATACAGGTGGAAAGAGGCTGGTCTGGATACCACCAAAGCTGCAATGGTCTATTTCTTGAGTTCTGTCCACCCATATAGTAAAACAGTTCGTGATCAGCCAGACGGGAGTTTCATCAAGCCGGTTGACTGGGTTATTGCCAATTATCCAGAGTTTATGGCTATGGTTGATTCAGCAGAACATAATCCACCATTAGCGCGGGCTACATTGGCTGTAAAATTGTAACGCATACCACAAAGTGTATGTTTCAGTCTTGCTGGAATTCAGCATTAGACAATAGAATCGAGATATGATACCAACCAAACTATCCGTGCATACACTGGCCAACATTACTGGAATAGTAGTGCCTATGCTAGTAACATTGTGCGCTATCCCTTTATACTTAAGCTTAATAGGTACCGCGCAATACGGGACTCTACTTCTGGTGGTGTCACTACTAGCATATTTTGCTGCCTTTGATTTCGGCATCGGGCAAGCTGTTAACAGGAGCTTGGCAAGCGAAGACAACCGAACCGAAAACAGTCTGATCTTATGGACTGGTCTTGGTATCGGTTTTGCCGTAAGTCTTGTTGGTAGCGGTATACTATATTTTGCGGCACGAGTACTGTTTCAGTCTGTATTCATTTTCACGGAACAAACTCGTGCGGAAGCGATGACCACCATACCCTTACTGGTATTTATTGTGCCAATAATGTCGCTCACATCCATTCTTAGTGGCGCGTTACAGGGAAAGTCCTTATTTATACAATCCAATATTGCTCAGACCATAGGGTTTTCCAGTATTCAGCTTCTCCCACTTTTTGCCGCTGTGTTAGGGTATCATACTTTGATGTCCCTAATATTATTTTCCACCTTTGGCCGAGTATGCTGGCTACTACTATTGGGCATTATGGTTCAGCACGCCATCAAACCGGAATTTCCGAAGTTATCCAAAAAACACGCCTTAAAATTGTTCAACTTTGGTTCGTGGGCCACGGTATCAGGTTTGACAGTCCCCTTTTTAACTGTAGTTGACCGCGTATTTATCGCTACACTAATGGGTAGCGCTTCTGTGGCGGTATCCAGTATCGCCTTTACTATAAATATGCGAATGTACTTATTCCCCAGCGCACTAAGCGCGGCATTGTTTCCGCATTTTTCAAAAAGTGAATCCTCTAGCATACGCTTGACTTTGGAAAAAGGAATACGTGTTCTGACTGGAATACAAACGCCAATACTTGTAATGATTATATTATTTATCCACCCCTTCTTAGACGTATGGCTGGGTAGTGCTATGAGCGCAAAACTTAGCACGTTAATATTAATTCTTGTTATAGGTGTATGGATCAATGGCCCAAATTATACGCCGCATACGCTATTAACAGCTTCCGGAAGGCCAGACATCTTTGCGCGTATTTATCTGGCCGAATTAGCACCTTTTCTTATCTCACTCTGGTATGCCATAACGTACTTTGGATTGGTTGGCGCTATGTGGGTTATTACCATACGGTATATTTTTGATGCTGTTCTGGCTTTTAAGCTTACGCATAGCACGAGGCTGTTTATTCATAACTGGTTATGGACTATTCCGGCTATAGTGGTGGCTTATGTTGGCGCATTAGGTATAGGTGATGCTACTTTGTACGCCGTCTGTTGTGTGCTGAGTTTGGTGTTGTCAGTTATCACTGTCGTTAAAGTGGTTCCCAAAGAGGTACTAAATCAGGTGTTACCTACTGCTAAACGATTATTACGTATGGCATAAACGCACTGATCCAATACGTCGCCCCCATTATAAGTGAGAGCCACTATTGTAATTTTAACCATTAAATTATTGGTTAAAAGGCTTGACTATGTATACCACATTGGTTAAACTGGAACTATTAAAAGGGAGTTGAGCTATGCGTAAGGAAGCTGTTTCAGTGTTACGTAAAGATGGGCTTATACAACGGAAATGGCCAATAATCCAAATACTAAAGGGAATAGCTGTTATAGGAAATCTCGTTAGGCTTATTGTAAAAATAAGAGAACCCCTACAGAAAGATAAAATAAAAAGCGTGCTAGTAGTCCATTTTGGTGGATTTGGGGACGGTATTCTTTTGTTGTCGTTGGAAGAGTCTTTGATAGAATTAGGTACTAGGTATCAGTTTGATTTATTCACGAATACCGATGTGGCGCTTGCTGTTAAAGAATCTAATGCATTTCAGGATATATACATATCCGAAAGTTATTTCAAGCTACAATATGTTAAAAATTTAAAAAAGATAGCCGGTAAACTAAAACAAATAAACAAGAGGTATGACGTGGCTGTTGTGCTACGTTCTGGGATAGATAACGGCCTACTTCCATTATTCTTAGCTGGTATTACAAACAGTATAGCCGGTTTTAAGACTGGTGGTTTTGGTTTTTGTTTAGATCATATATCAGAATGGAGCGACGAAGTACACGAAACCGAGAACTACCGCAACGTGTTTAAAGCCGCTGGCATATCCGTAAAGGCACAAACAGCTAATCTAAATCCATATAATGTATGCGTGATGCCTATTAATGAACCCTACATTATAGTGCATATGGGTAGTAAAGAAAAATTTAAAATGCTGGATGCAAAAAAGATTACCGAAGTGCTTAATATATTAAGCACGCATACAAACTTAAAAATACTGCTGACTGGTTTAGAATCAGAGTCATACCTTTTTAATGAAAGTGATCTTAAAAATGATCGCGTGTTAAACCTTATAGGTAAACAAAATTTCCAAGAGTTTAAGTTGGCACTGTTGCACGCTTCCGGAGTGGTTACCATAGATACTGCTGCTGCGCATATAGCAGCTACACGTGTACCAACTTTGGTTTTCTTTAGTGGTATTGTAAGCCATTTGGAATTTCATCCGTTAGGCGATCACGTTACTCTGGCACGAACTCCTGTGATTTGTGCTCCTTGTTACAAGCCTTGCGTAGAAAGAGAGTGTATGGGTTTTGATGTCCAGAAAATCACGAGGAAGTGGCTGGTGGACACAGGCTTAAACAACACTGTTCATTTGGCAATATAACCTTCCGCCAAACAAAGATCGTTGTAAAAGGCAAGCTATGTTTTTCTTGCAACCATAAAACATGTATGTTATAATCAAAAATGTACTTAAAAATAACGAGGCGTGTTCCATATGCACATTATCAGCAAAGAAAAAGACTATTATGATTCCATAGCCAGACAGTATGAAGATAGTCGCGTGCAGTATGTTCGGAAACCGAAAGAATACAAGTCAGAAGGGAGAAATGCTAAACCTATTCAAGACTATCCTTTTACCGACTCTCGTCCACAACTGTATATAGAGTATCCCGCTGGATCACGAAAACGGTATGACACTACAAACACCAGAAGACAGTATATATCAGTTTTGTTCTGTGGAAAAATATATCGTGGGATACGCTTGACTCCAGAAAGTCCAGTTTGCTGGAATACGGAATCTCTGCTTGTGGAGATTGCGGAGGTTGCTGAACGTGGGCGGCGTATAATAGGCCTCAAAGAATACTACACAGCAATGCTGACCGCAATACACTCCAATGCAGGAACAAACGGTGTTTTAAAGAAAACAAAGACTACCATAGCCGAATGGTTGTCTCTTAATGGCTCTGTATACCACTGTCAGTATGCGGTTGATCATAAAATACCCATTATTTTAGTTGACTATATTAGTTCCGCACGTTTCTGTGGTATTTCCAGAATTTCAGAAAACCCATCGAACCTACATAGTGTGGACTTTGCACGATCTGTTCCGCCTTGGGAAGCCTATCAGGAACTTTCGATGTATATCGGCGGTGTCTTGGGCGCGGATGCTGTACCAATGGTGGAAATAAATGATAATGATATGCGTTTAGCAAAAGGTTTCACGTCTTGCAGCTTCAAAAGTTGTCATCGTGACCAAAACCGGTACCGAACTTCTTTTTAAATTTTTAAGGAATACTTCAATGAATAGAGTTTTTGTAGATATGGATGGAGTACTGGTAGACTTTGAAGGCTATATGGCCGAATATAACCTATCGGCGTACGAAACAAAGCACAGGGCTGGTGCCTACTTGAGTATGAAACCGATTGAAGGAGCCATTGACGCGGTAAGAAAATTACCGACATTAGGCTTTGATGTTTGGATCGCCACGAAGCCACCAACCGGAGTTCCGCAAGCCTATAGCGAGAAAGCTGAATGGATATTCAATAATATACCAGAATTATCGCATAAACTCATCATCACGCACGATAAAGGTCTTCTTGGCGATGCTAATGATTTTTTATGCGACGATAGGCCGCATAAAGCAAACTGTGAATCTTTTATGGGGACAGTTGTTCATTTCACAGAATCCTATCACTGGGATGATGCGCTGGCGTTTTTTGTTTCTGAAGCTGAACGACTCGCGCTTAAAGTGGTTATAGGTGACGCTGGTTATGGTATGACTACTGTACCACATTTAAAAACAGGGAATACACGATGTTAGAACAGGATTTGGTGTATACCGGCTTAAGCGAAAGAAATGCTATTGTGCTAAGCATCATTGCAATGGAATTTTCCTGCCTAGCAAAGCATATGTTTTTCTCCACATCCGCACCGGATAATACTGCTTCATCTGGGTTTAATTTTCTGTTATTAAGGGATGAACCACGCTATGATTCCACAGAACATAAAGAAACAGATTGGCCGATAATACCGGATGATTCAGCCAGTTTCTTCAGTGTTGAAGAATTTTTAGGGGATTACATCGTAGCTTATGATGCGTGTCATTGGCACGTTCCATTTACAGAAACGAGAATTGATAACCCCCTTGATTCCAAAAAAGAGTGGCAGGATAGTGCGCTTAGAATATGCCATCTTATTAGCGACATTATGGATGAAAACCTTATCGTGGAGTCCTTTTGGGGAGAGAATTCCAACTGTGAAGCAAAATGGCTACAAACCAGACTAATTTTTTCGAGATACTTTAACAACACTCGCGTACTCCCAGAATTCGAAGGTTATGATAGTATCCGAATAAAGAATAGATCGTGGAACAGTACCTACGATTCTGAACGCACCTATTAAAACTAGGGGCCGTGTATGCGATAGCTACGATGTTGGCGAAACGAACATTAATGACCAAAGTCAAGTTTGTCTTTAACAAAAACATCAAACAAAAGGTTAACCAATGGCAGAATTATGTTTTCAAAATCTTGACGCGCAGACCATAACTTCTTTATTTAATCAGCAAGTAGTGCATTATGATAGGGTGATACCAGATGAAATGCAAAGGCTACTCCAGCATATAGGTGCACCATTGGTTATACTGGATTTAGAAACCACTGGACTCAGCCCAAAAGATTCTGAAATATTTGAGGTAGCATTACTAAAAATTTCCTTGGATGGTAGTATAGCCTTTTATACTCAGCTTATTGATCCACAGAGTGAAATACCGAAGTTTATACAGGAATTATGTGGTGGTGTTACCAGAGGACAGCTATTACGTGATGGGGCACAGCACATCAATAAAGTGGCTCCTTTTGTTTTGGACAGTCTCGCTGGATGCTGCTTATCAGGATTCAATGTTCGCGCTTTTGATAAAAATATGCTGGAAGGTGTACTCAAAAAACACGGGCATAAGGATAACTTGGAACTACATTCGATATTGGATGTACGGGATATTTGGAAAAGTATACAGAAAACCAAGTATGGAAAGTTAGGAGATGTTTGCCGATGGTACGATATTAAACAAAACGGAGCACACCGAGCGTGCTTTGATGTTAGCAGCACGTATGATATCCTTAATGCTATGTTGAGAACCCACCAAGATAATATTATCCTCAATAGCTTGTGTGATACTGGTGGCAATAGAATACGAACGCCAACCCCGCCAATTAAGATGAAAAACAGTTCAGCCAGTACGGTTCTCGTTAACCAAGGTAATCAGAATAAAACGCTACCTAAGCCAGCGGAAATTATTACTCTGTTGTTGAACACTGAAACGAAAATCACGCGTGCTCTATTAGAAAACTGTGCACGTGAAAATTCTTTGGAATTTAATTCCGTATCCTTTGCCGTTTGTGCATTCATATCGTCTCCGGATACAGATATGAATACTGTTCAACGGTTTTCGGATACAGAATCGCAAGAAATTTTTGACAGTGTGTTTAATGAAACACTCTTTGCAACCGCAGAAAAATCTGGTCGACCACTGACTTTTTTACGGGATGGTATCACAAAGCAAACAGGTAAAGTATTAGACTGGAATCAAATTCACGTCGGCTTGCGGCGTCATAGTAGGTTTATCAGCAACCAGAAACAAGTCATACCGCGTGTAAGGCTCTGATTTGCAGTATGTAATACTTTAGTATATATTATGAGAATAACTTTAAAACAAGGGGTGTTGTTATGCAAGATAGAAAATCGTATTGGAATAACACAGCGGATTATTCTGATGCATACACAAAGTTATATGCTGAGCTGGTACCAGATGAAGGCAAGTGTGCTACTATAGAAGGTGAGATTCTACGTGCGGTAAGCCGCATTGGATACGATTATTATAACAACGGTTTTGGAAACGTATGGTCGTCTTCCTTTTCCTATTTAAGGGATCTTAAAAAGAATTATCCTGAAATAGCGGGAGAAATGAATACCAAAAACGCTTTAACAGTATTGGCACCCTACAAGTATGGCCGTATGGTTAAAACATTGTGTAGACCAACAAAGTCCTTTGTAGATGAACATAAAAAAAAGCAATACGAACTACAGGGAATACGAATCGAGGACGCTTTACTGCTTCTTACTGACGAATGCGTTAAAGTGGTTATAAGACAAAATGGGTCATACCACGAAAACACAGTGGATAGTCTTGAGTACGACCGTAGTCCACAACCGGAAAGAAAGCGTCAGAAATCCAGTAGTAGATATAGGTGGTAGCTAAGTATTTTTAACTTTGGTTGTTCTGTGGGTATGCTATTTTCTCGGTGAAGACCTAATTCGTTGTGGAAGCAGCAAAGATCCGATGGACTCTAAATATAAGTTATAGTTTGGGTAGTTGTCATCAAGACTTGGATACTTTAACACAAAATCTGTTATTTTAGCTATTGTGACTGTGCACTGCAGCCTACGTTGTTTATAGGAGTCTATTTTAGGATTGAGCGTAACTAAGCTGGACTTACCCAAGTTTTTTATCTGTTTCTTTGCCCATAATCTAGCAGAATTGTGTTCCCCATACGGGAATACATCCAGACTTAATCCATTATGGAATTCCTTAACATCTTCGTAAGTTATACAACCTCGCATATCTTCCAGCATTTTTCCGTGGATAATAAATTCATGAATCGCGTAAAACTCTTTTGTGGTTATATCAACTTGCGTCCAACTCGCAACAAGGATGCGTATTGGGGTATCAATTTTCCACCACGCCCGTGCGTCTGCCAAACAAATAGGTGACCCTTTTTTTGTGGCTTTTATACTGGTTGGTATACCTAAAACAGAATCAAAATCTGCCTCAATATCAAACCCAGACATAGTTGGTGATCGACCACTATCCGCAGACCCGCTGTATACAAGCGCTTTGAGTATATCTTCTATTTGTTTTCCATGTTTTTGGCTACTCATTATAGTGCTTTTGTGTATTCTGTAATCAGTTCTGCTTTACCTATACTGGGGTTTCCAGCAGTTCTTGTTTTTATAGGCGACCAGTCAATGCTTTCCAAGGTACGCATAACTTTTTTTGAATTTTGTTTGTGTGTGACTTGTATAAAGTAATGCGATTGTGCAGACTTACGCAGACCATCGACAGATACCATCCCAGCCCTTGCGCCAACCCTTTGAAATGCAAAGTTTGCGTCATTCGGATTTTTTACAAATGCAAAATCTGAATGAGTTAACGGGCCTCGCGCAACAGTCTCCCTTAACTTGCTGGATCGACTCCATACCTGAAAAACAACAGGAACGCTATACGCGGAACCGTTATATATGAAGGAATTGGCATTAAGCGCAACACTAATCGTTAAATGCATATCACGAGATATCTTTTCTTTAATACTTTCTTTTTCAAATGTTCGTGGAAGTATAAACGCGACATGCTTTGCAAACTTTGCTGCGTGATTGATGAATTTAACAGCCGTACTTGAATTTTTACCAAAAGGTGGGTTGCCTATAACAACAATATTGTTTGTTATGTGCGTCGGTATCCACTCTAAAAAATTTTCTTTTAATATGCCATTAGTGTTTGGCGCTGGGGCAATATCTATTCCAATCTTTGGGTCCGGTAATATATTAAAAAAAGAACCAGTACCAGCTGACGGCTCAATAAACGTGTATTCTTGTTTGTCTGGTTCATACCGTACATATGCCAAAAAGGCATTAACGCACAACATAGCCACTTCTGGTGTGGTATAAAATTGGTCAAGAGTTCTAGATAATGCTAGGCTATTCTGTTTAATAGTATTCAATTGCTGTTACCCTTGTTAATACAGTAAGTTTAAACAATGTTTCTTACCGTGTCAATACAAAATCTTTATAACCGTAGTCATTCTTGCGTTGTTTTCGGTTGGCTCCCCTATTTTAGCTATGTTACGCCTCACAAAAGAAAATAGCTGGACATAATATAGCTTTTCTTGGTATTATACGCGCATAATACTTTTAAGGACCACGCAATATGCTAACAAAATTAAGCATAACAGAAGATTTCAAAGCGATTCCGTATCTTCGGGATTCCAAGCTTATGCAGACGCACAAGAATGAAATTGAATTTGCATCCGATAAACCGAATGTTATTATAGGGCAGAATGGCAGTGGTAAAACCGCGCTACTGGATACCATAACACTGCGCTTCTTGTGCCACTTCGAGAACCATAGTAGGTATAAGGATTCCTATATTCGCACAAGGGAAGCGGATCAATGGTGGAGCACTACAGGCGGCTGGCGTAAAAACCAAGTATGGCTGGACGGCCTAAGCACAGATTCTGATAATGCGCCAGCAGCTTACTTCCGACCAAACCATATTCCTGGTAACGAAAAAGATATCGTCACAGCATTGATGGTATATGATTGTGATGCTGCTAAAGAATACGGTAACCGAACAGAAAACAAGTCAACTGGCGAAAAATCCACAGCTATGCTAGCGGATACCTATGCTATTCTGAATGGCTCCAAACAGTTGATGGCACCCAATATTCCAAAACCACGAAATGTTGAATATAAGACTGAATATGATAAACGGTTGGAATATTTCCACGCCAATATTCATTTTAACGAAACTGGCAAACCTTTGGTTATTATGGATGAGCCTGAAAGATCATTGGATGGCTTACAGGAGATGAAGCTGTGGAAAGCTATTCTTGATTCTAAAACGACTCAGGTGATTGTAGCTACGCACAGCATATTCCCAATACTCCATCCTACGTTGTTTAACCTTATTGAAACAGAAAATGGCTACATTAAGCGGCTACAAAAAGCGTTGAATACGGCTTTACAACATCTTTAGGGAAGGTTATTATTATTAGCTATATTGACAAAGTTTGGAGAAAACTGATGAATATCTTATCCGATGTAGCCTCTTTATCCGAGGTTTTTGCCTTTGTTTCCGTTTTTAGCGCTGGTTTTGCTTTGGGTACACTTTTTACTGATTCCAAAGACAAACAGTCTGATAAGCGTGTAAATTCGCAAGAAAATGACCAGCCAATAGCAGCAAAAAAGGTTGACGAACTGAATGTTTAATGTTATCTTATAATACTGAGATGCACGCTTGTATAGGCTATGGCATTTTCATTTGAATTAAATAAGTCCGTATTAGCAACAGGAGAAAAAAACAATGGTAGACCAAAATTTAATCGATTTACTACGTGAAGCTGGCTTTACGGTTCGTGGTATACACTATCCGGATACAAACCCATATCCGCGTGCCCCAGATACCAATCCATACCCAGAACGCAGATGGCCGTTTCCTGGAACAGGAACACCATCACCAAAAAGTCCACCAGTGGTGGAAAAAGAAAAAAGCGCAGCTGTTGTGAAAAATACGTTTAACTGTGTTTTACTACGAGATGCTGAAAGTTATACACTAAAAGCGTATTTGGCTGGTGTAGATAAGAACAGTATTTCGATTAACGTAGGGCATAATTCGTTGCTAATTAGTGCACAATCACGACCGCAGCAACCAGCGGAATCCTGTTTAATGGACGAGCAGCCAAAGAGTTTTTCGCGTGCGGTAGTTATTCCAGAAGATGCCGACTTTTCAGCCGCCGCGCCAGCTAACTATGTAGATGGTGTGCTTATAGTGGTTATTCCACGCAAAATTGCTTTAAAAGAAAGCATACCAGTAGCATAGCATAATAACCAAACAGAACAATGGCAATCAATATTGATTGCCATTGTTCTGTAATAACGTCGTATAGGTAAACTTGTTTTACTACGTCTTTTCCATACACGATAACAAATACGCAACAACGAAATAGGCCGCGTCTAATAGCCCCAATCGAATATTAAAGGTATGATGCTTAATATCATATCCGGCAACCAGAATAGCGAAAAGAATTCCGCCAAAAATAAACGCTACAGAACTTATGATACAGGCATCAGGTGTATTCTTATATGGTTTCAGCATCTATCCACTTCCGCGAAGTACTCCGACTATAATTTTAATTTAGTGGGTGGTGAAAGCGGTTAGATTCACCTAGTCAGTCCTTAGTACAGAATAATGCATTTTGTCAGTCTTTTACGTCTTGACATAACCAAACTTCCATGTTTATATTAATCATATGGAATGTGAAAGTCAAACGCCAGAGATCGTTTCGGAAAAACCCAAGAAAGTTCGACAGCACTGTAATGTGCAATTGAACTCGACTCGGTTTACAGTATCTCCGCAAGTCTGTAATTCTCAGAAACAACAGGAAGTCCTGTCCTTACTGGATCGTGTCATCCCGCTCAAGAATGCGATAAGCAGGCATTGTCACGCGCATAAGATGGACATTCTGGTGGGTAAGGCCGCGTTCAAAGCCCAATATATCCAATTCCAGTCAGACTTCCTCAACGCTTGGGAGCGTCAAGGAATTTTCCACGATATTGTGGATCATTATGCGGAAAGCATCAAGCGCCATATGCGTGGTAAGTCCTTTCGCGTGCAGCGTGGCGTCAAACATACGGTGTATACAAAGGATGTCAGGCACAGAGTATCCGGAGTCATAACACACCACAAGGGTGATACCAAAGATTACACCATTCTGTTTAAAAAGACCAGACTGTCTTCCGTAATGGCTTATATGATGTATATTCCTGACTTGCATCCGGAGTGGAATCCAGCCTGCCTTGGAAACGAGGAAGTCCGCGATAGTATGCTGGACCTACAGCGTACGAAGCCAGCGATATGGGATCGCGCCATCCGGCTGGTGCTGTCATCCCGCGAGCGGGTCTTAAAGCGCGTCAAGCTGGCGCAGTATCACTCCGGCTCACACCGTAGAGACCCCAAGGAATCCGCGTCGAGCCTGATCTGCGATAACTCTAACGGACAGTATCAGTGGTTCCTGAAACTCCGGATGACTGCACCGGAGAAGGGAGTCAAGCGGGAATTCGTGTATCTGCCAGTCACTTTTCCGCGTGCTAACGCGCGTGGTAACGCACATAATGGAAAAGGAAAGCAGCCAGCCGATACGCGCCTCGATGCCGCGTTTACGCTGTATCAGAAACGTGGCAAGATTATGGTGTCTGCTACTTACGAGGCTCCAAGACCAGAGTTTGGAGCCTTAGACGACACGGAACGTCAATGGCTTGGAATCGACGTGAACACCAAACACAATCTGCTGGCGTGTGATAATGGGACAGTCGTGGACTACGACAGAGTCAGGATATCCAACCTGATTCTACTGATCGATAAAATGCAGAAAGACAGCGAGAAGAATTCGAACAAGAAAAATCAGAAAATGGATTTTCGACAGAAAGCCAGACTGTCCAAGCTGTTGCGTGCCAACGCAGCCGCTATCCAACTGGTCATTCACGACTTCCTGCTGGAATGCAAAGCTGCTGGTTTTACCGATCTGTGTCTGGAAGACATCGATATGCGTAACGATGCGACGTTCGTCAAACACGAGTTGGGAGTCAGATACAGCCGCTTGTTGCGGTTGTTACGCATGTCGAATGTCAAGAACTGGATGATGAGTCAGGCGGAGAAACTTGGAATCCGCGTCCACTTGACCCATACATCCTACACCAGCCAAGAATGCTCGGAGTGTCACGAGATTGAAAAAGCTAATCGACCGACACAAGAGATTTTCAGTTGTGTTTCCTGCGGACATACCGCCAACGCGGATGTAGAAGCAGGAAACAATGTAAAAAACAGAGTGCTCGCGGATGTTCCGCGCGGCACCCACGCGAGACTCCATACCTTTGATGATATGGGACGCGCACGGCCTAATAAGCTGCATTATAAACAGGTGAAATCTGTGGTGAATGCCAATTATTATCGGCCAACAGCGCAGTTTATTGCGCCACCAGCAGGTTTCACTAAACCTTTGACTGCTGGGTATGAAGATACCACTCTCGACATACCAAATAACTGCGAGTCAGTCAAGACTGACTCGCTTCAAAGCTCCATCCTATAAGCTTAAGCTTTAGATGGATTCGTTTACGACTCCCAATAAATTATTTTGTTTTCCGCATCTATCTGGTGTGTTTTGGTAAAATTTCATAGCCGACCACAATTTCTGTTAGGTGTACCGTATGCAACCGCTTTTCTAAACATGTCTGTTTTTAAGCCCAATGCGAGCTTAATTTCGTCTAACGTCTGTGCTGTTACTTCGCGGCCAACCAATGACCCTTTACGCAGGATATCCATAACATCATCCGGATGTTTTTGTAATTCCAACCTTTTATCGGAAATGGGTATAATAACCGAACACAACAAGTCTCCCAATCGTTTCTTTAATTTTGAGTCACCAAGCCCACCACATCGATAATGGTCTTTCAAGTCTTCCAGTTCTTGCTTATTAGTGTCAAACACATCCAGATAAGAAAAGACCACATTACCCTCAACTTGGCCACAATCTTCTACGCGTAAGTGCTGATTATCGGTGTACATACTATGTACATACCTGCGTATATCTTTTTCGTTGGAGGATAAGGGTATCGCGTTACCAACAGATTTACTCATTTTAGCTGATCCGTCTACACCCATTAAACGTGGTGTATCAGACAATATGGCTTTAGAAAACGGTAAAACTTGTCTTTTCGCAGCAGCGTTTACCTTTTTAACAATGGTATTACTTTGTTCAATCATTGGCAACTGGTCATCACCTACTGGAATCAATGTTGCCTTGAACGCCGTAATATCAGCTGCTTGCGCTATAGGATAGCACATAAAACCAGCCGGTATACTATCCCCAAAACCACGTAATTCAATCTCGTGCCTAATAGTCGGGTTATGCTGTAGCTGCGCTATAGAAACGAAGTTCATATACAGCATAGCTAATTCAAACAAAGCTGGCAATTCTGATTGAAGCACAATGTGCGATTTTTCTGGATCAATTCCAACCGCTAAATAGTCCAGTGCCACTTCAAAGATATTAGACCGAACTTTTTGTATGTTACCGATGTTATCCGTCAGCGCCTGTGTATCCGCAATAAGAACATACTGCAGATACTGCTCCTGTAAGCGCACTCTATTCAATAAAGAGCCACAGTAATGCCCTAAATGTAATGGACCAGTCGGGCGGTCGCCTGTCAGTATTATTTCTGAGTTTGTCATTTAATTTCCAAATTAAAGATGTGGACGCGATGTAGGACGAATGTTATTCCGTATATCCCAGCCCATACCTTTGACAAAATTGCGTGCCTGAGCTTCAGAACAAAAGGATTCCATCCAAAAACCGTCATCCTTTGATGTATCGACCAATGACCATAACGGTTCTCCAGTTTCAGTATTAAAAAACAGGTCCACTTGGGCTACGCCGTTATGTATTCGTGCCATCGCATTTTGGTGAAGCGATGGTGATCCGTTTTTAAATTCGTTTACCCATAAAGCTATAAGTTTTTCACGGTCTGGTAGAGCCTTGCTATCACTTACCGCAATATCCAACGCACGAAATCCATAACTTTTACGCCCTAAATCACTTTGATCGCTAGGTTTACCGAGGTCCATTTCAGCTACTGGACCACAACCATTTGCGGTATAAATAGCGTCCATATTTGCATAATGATCCTCTGGAATACATCCCCTTAAACTAAGCACAGAGCCTACACAGCTAATTAATACCCGCTCACCGTGCAACTTTGCAACAGAGTAGTAATAGTCTTCTTCTGTTTCGATGAACCCAACCATACGCCCTAATTCACAATCACCAAACAGGCATAAGTCATTAAGAATGGCTACAACATTTTCTTTAAGTTTTTCAGATACTGTCTCGTCACTTAGGGTCACGCAGCGCTCCTTGATGTTCAATGAATTATTCTTTGTTTAATACTTTGATCTGCTTCCCGCACAATAACATTCACCATAGTATTTAGCTTTTTGTTTAGCAGCTTTTGCAAGTTATTGTAAGCGTATATCATTGAAGAAATCGATCTTGTAAAGTCTTTCTGATTTAAGGCTAACAGATCCGCTGTACAAGTGCAAGTGTAACGCCCTTTCTTATCGTCTGCCAGATAGCTTTCGCGTTTATCGTGCTCTGCCCGTATATCAACCACTAACGCATCAAATGCGGATTGACTAAGTTTGAAAATATCGTCGTAGGATACGTTATCCATCACTAAAAACTCCTTCGCTAACACTAACCGGACGTCTTCGGACAAAACAACAGATTCCATAAGGCACGGAACCTATTGTTTGTTTAGAATATTATAAAATCTTTCCGGACATTCTACCGGACATTCAAATCTGTTTCCTCTCGCTGTAGTCTTGCTATCTCGTTATTTAACTCTTTTATTGCCCAATCACAATTTTGTATCAGTGTATCTCTATCCGATATCATTCGCAGACTAACTCGATCCCGTTTCAGATACCACGCGTCATAATCATCTTTTCTTTTTTGGAATACGGCTATGGCATCAGACAGGTTCTTGATATTAAGCCTGTTTTGCATCACACGATAGGAATCTTCAATAATGTTCACCACTTAGCTCCTCTTTAGTAATGTGCGCCACCTTTTTGGTGACACACATCCTGACATAACCATACAAAAATTTTATTCCATACTTACCGCAACTTTTGAACCAGCTGACAAATAGTTTTCAAGTGCGTGACGACTCATACGCTTGGCAATGGCCGCGCTATCGCGGGTAAGTACGCCTACTTCCAAATACGGATCACCATCGTCATTCTGCAACAACCGATAAAAAATCATCATTTCTTCGTCATAGATGGTGGTCGGGTACCTTTCTCGTATTAATCGGTTAGAAATACCAATTAGTTCCAAAAGGCGCGGGTATGCATCAGTTATTTCGGTGTGATTCTGGCTATATACTGTCACGGTATAGTTAGTTGGACTAATAAATACTTCTATGGTTTTAGGCGTGATAGCGCGTAAAAGACCAGATGAGCTGTCTTTGAATTCACGTATGGAACGCTGAATACATTGATCCACAATAGAATTCAGTTCTTCGGAAATACATTCGTTGACACTTTGCAAGGTGTTCATATTTTTAATCTCCCGTGAAAACTACACTGGATTGTGTAGTATTAAGTTTTGCCTTACACTGCACAGATTATTTAGAATATATTTACAACAGCTATGAATATAACACGGTGCTGATACGAAGTCAAGCACGCTAAAAAAATAGTTGACCAGTACTAAAAAATAGGTTAACATCTTAAATATGGAAAAAGAGAGCGATCAATATTATGCGTGATATATCATCCTTGAAACAAACAGACCAAGTGGATAACCTTATTTTTATTCTTAGGTCCATTAAAGAGTTAAAAGGACAAAGTGAAAATCGTGGTCTATTCTCACACGAAAGCCTTATTGCACAATTGGTGGCTACAGGATGGTATGAGGAATTCCACGATACGTGCAATGCATACTTCAGAAATAAACGCTACCCATTACGCGAGATTATCGTGCCTATCAATACCGATTTATTCGATTATAATGGCGCAATATTTTCAGCTGTTGAAAAAATGGTGGATTGTGAATACGATGCCGAATGATGAGCTTAAAATTTGTGTTTTTGTACTGTGCCAGCAACAGACTCTTTTGCCTGTTTTGCGTCTTTTTTAATCGCAGCCATTAAATGCTCAAGGTTTTCTATTAAGGAATCAAAAGCGGTACGTACTGGGCTAAATATCAATTCATCAATAGCCGATTCATCCTGTAATTCAGCTAAGTCACGGCTTGCCGACTCCACAAAAGCCAAGGCGGATTCGCATAACCAGCAATCTGTCAATAAGGGATTATCTCGAATTATAGTGGCGTGGTCTTTGAAATCCTGTACGAACTCAGTGTATTCGTTAGAATCCCTGCCATAGGCGTCCTCTACTTTTGCCAAACACAAGGTAAACACGGCCAAATCAAGATGGTATAAGTTTCCCTGCATCTGATT
>JAEHJW020001615.1_pt1 | contig 38632 bp, 40 predicted proteins | sample 9271431 | NCBI WGS metagenome assembly JAEHJW02 | reverse complement strand
ATGCTCAGATGCCCAGGTACAGCGAAATCGGCATGCACATCATCCAGAACATGCGTGACTTCATTGTCTTCACAAAGAGGATAGATCTGCTAGGAGCGCACTTAATGGATAGCGGCATACTGTTGAATCAACCCATCAAGCGCTACAAGAACTTCATCGGAGAATTCTTCGATACTGTCAAGGATGAGGATAAGGCAGTTCACTATCTATCCTTACTCTATCTGACTAATGAAGGAGTACTGAATCCTACGGCAGCTTACAAGGATACTGTAGATCTCTTCTTCCATGACCTTTCTTTGATTTCCAATTTGGAGAATCAAATAGCTGTACTTTCCACAAACTTTGCAACTTACCTCAAGGTGAAAGATGAAAAAGATAGACTTTCTAAAAGTAGCGGTAAGGAACAATAAGCCGCACTTTAAGAAATGGATGCTATCGGCTTTTGCTGTAGTTGAATCCGTTTCAGAGGACTTAGGTCCTTACGATATTCTTCAGACACCGGCAGGTAACTATATCCTGGATGAAGATAAGAACAGAATCTTGCTGGAAGATGCTCCAGCCGGACAACCAATCTTCAAATTCCTGGACCATATCGAGATAGATGAGACGTGGTATCCTGGCATAAAAGGAAAGATCGTCACGACCATCGGTAACCTGATGTTCAACAATATCTCCATATTGCCTGCCTTTGGAACAAAGATTCCTTTCGTTACAGGCGTTGTCTCCATTTCTAAACTGGAAGACAAGATTGCTCCAGTGATGCAGTCCGAGCCTGACGATGGAGTGCATAAGGATGACACCATCTATGTGTCAGAATACATTGCTTTCGTGGATAGCTTGCAATATCTTTCCAGCCTGTCAAGCCTCTGTGTCGTCTCTGCGACGATAAAGAACATTCAGATAGCTCCTGGTATGGAAGAGTTCAAAAAGAAGCTTATAGAGAAGTATGGTGACTCTCTGAAGGATCCAACGGTCTATGTCAAGTTCAATGAAGAGCTCACCAACTACGACAACGAATATCTTAAGGATGATCCTTCGATGAGAGGCTTCATGACTGGAAAGGTCAAGAACATCTCCAGAAAGAAACTCTACATTGCAATGGGTAGTGAAGAAGGCTTTGATTCCAATGTCACTCCACCACCTATCATCAATTCTCTGCATGAGGGATGGCCTACCGACAGCAAGCAGTTTACCACCCTGATGAGCGTCAGCCGTCATGGTTCCTTCTCACGTGGTGCAGAAACTGTTAAGGGTGGCGTCAGTGCTAAGGTGCTGCTACGCTCTGCCAGTACCTTCAGAATTACTGATCCAGACTGCGGTTCCAAGACAGGAATTAGGCGCATGTATAATAAAAATGATATCAGTAATCTAGTAGGTAGATACTTGGTATCCGGAAATACCTCCGTGCTGATCGAAAGCGCGGAGATGGCGAATCCCTACATTGGGAAAGCCATCTATGTTCGCTCACCTATGTATTGTCTGTTGAAGGGAGATAGGATATGCCAGACGTGTGCTGGCAAGAGACTCTCCATCAATCCTACAGGTCTAGCTATTCCTTTGACTGATATCTCCGGTATCATTCTGGCTACATCTATGGCAGCTATGCATGGCAAGGTGATGAAGTCTACCACTATGGATCTACCGTCCATTTTTTCGTGAGGATAGCAATGGGAGACTACGCAGAGAGACCCGACAACTGGCAAGGCAATAAAAGCCAAGGTACTTGGGAAAAGAAGCCCTACAATGGGCCTAGAAAAAAGAAAGTAGCTGAGGTAGAAATACCTGAGCTATACAAAGCTGTAGCTCTCTTCACCAATCAAGGAATTCCTGAAGAAGTAAAGGAGAGAGCTCGTGAAGTAGCCAAAATACTGGAAGAGCATGAATTTACTCTCAGGACAGATACTACCAGCGAGATTGACGATATCTTCCAGAGCGCCATTACTCGCAAAGAAATCTATCTCCCTTGGAAAGACTTTAAGGGATTGGATAGCCCAAATTACTGGCCTAATGATGCCAGCAAAGAAGTAGCCAAACGCTATTTCCCAAGATTCGACGAAATGAAGGATACCGTGAAAGCATTCCTTTCCAGGAATGTCAGGATGGTCCTTGGGCAGAAGTTAAAAAGTAACATATGCCTGTTAATCGTCTGGACTGCAGATGGAGCTGAAAAGAAGGTCGAAAAGACCGTCAAGACTGGGCTTTCAGCACACGGTATGAGCGTGGCTTTCGATATGAAGGTACCTGTGTTCAATCTGCAGCATGCCGATGTCGCCTCACGTCTGAAGCACTATTTAGAAATTTAACCATCACCAAAAGGAAGAAACATGCCTGAAACCGAAAACACCAATCTCAACGGTGGTGCAGGCGCTGGAACCGAAGCCTCGGCTCCTGCTGCTGACGCTACCCAAGCTGCTGCACCTGCTGAAGCGGCTCCTGTCGTGACCGGCAATGCTGCCCCCGCTGACGCAACCCAGGCAGCTCCTGCTGCCGAAACTACCCAGGCTGCTCCGGCTGAGTCCGCTCCTGTGACCACAGTTACCGATATGTCTCAGTCTGCTCCTGTCGTGACCGGCGATGCTGCACCTGCTGCCGACGCTACTCAGTCTGCTCCAGCTGAAGAAGTCAAGGAACCTGCTGCCGAAGAAACCCAGGCGGAAGAAGCCAAGGAACCTGCGGCTGAAGAGGCCAGCGAGACCACGGAAGAACAAGCACCTGCTGCAACAGCCACCGTCACCGAAGAACAGGCAGCGCCTGCACCGGAACAAACTACCATCACTACCGATGCCGGTGCTCCCCCTGTCCAGGCTTCATCCGGAATCGTTTCGGATATCGTCAACAAGGTCGAGGAAGTCGGCTCCAAGGTCATCGGTGCCGTGGAAAGCCTTTTCCATCATTCGTCGGGCAGTGCACCTACCGACTTCGAGAGCAAGATCAAGTACCTGCTCGAAAACGGCACGGTCACGGAGAAGGAAGTCATTCGCGTCATGGAAAACTACATCTCCGAGCTGGCTCCTGGCAAGCCTGTCGATGCGGCCACTGGCGTGCGTATCCAGTACGGCCTCTGGAAGCTGATCCAGAACGTGACACACAACGTTCCTCTGGACCACTTCGGCGGCGCATGGACGCTCATCCTGGACTACTTTAAGCAATACGCCACCACTGTCTTCAGCGAGCGCTACGTCTATCGCTTTGCCGATGCATGGACTTATCCCACTTCCGAACTTCGGTCGTTCCAGGCAGCCATCAACCTGATCAAGCTCACGGCCAACAAGGAAACCAGGGCGCTCGGCCTCAAGCAAGTCGATCTGGAAAAGGTATTCTCCACCGGCCTTCTGGCTGAAGCACGGCAGCGTCTGCTGACGTTCTACCAGAACGACATGTAAGACAAGACAGCAATGACCATATGCTCCGGTGCCTGTAATGGCACCGGAGCATAATCTTTTGACTGACTTGGAGACGAACATGCCTACACCACTGCTGAAGAAATACGCTGAAGAATCTGGAAAGACTATGGACGAAGCTGAAATATGTTGGGCTAAAGCCAAGCATGAAGCAGATAGCAAGTTCCACGGTGAGCACGATGGGCATTACTGGGCCTATGTCAATACCAGTACCAGAATGTGCTTAGGCCTACCTAAGCATCCACCCAAGACTGAACCGAAACACCCTGACAAAAAAGACCACAAGAAGAAACACTAGGCAACAAAAAATACAGCACTGTGGTTTTCACCACAGTGCTGTATGGAGGGTGTTAGTTTCCTAACACAAAGGAGGGTTACTCGAATGAAGCAACCGGAGCCGGGAAACGAACAAAGCCGACTCATAGAATACGTAGTTTTTAAAGCTGTGTCTTTTTAAACCCTGCCAATAGGTCATCTAGTTTAGGGAAGTTCATCATCATAGTACAATATTCGATTGCATTGACTGGACCTGACACCAGGTTCATATTCTGCATTCTGAATACCTGACCATCCACTCCTTCTACCTTGCTTAACTCACGCTTGGTAGTTTCTTTAGACACATTGCATGTAATGGTAGCCGACGGATATGCTGACCTACAATCGCTATCGTAGACGTACCCTCGGATATTTGTCTTAAGACTAGGGTCCTCTTCAATGACTGTCAGACCATCGTCAACTGTCAGGTGAGCTGGAAGAGTCATAATCCATCCAGTCAAACCCAACGTCTTTAGTTTTTCTCCAATGGCATTTTCATCTTCTTCATCATCATCGTCATCTGAGACTGATGTATCTGGATCACCTTCCTCTTCATTAGGGTTACCATTGTCAGTCATCTTCTTAAGAGATGAGCCACTGGCAGATATGACTTTACCTTCATCCAAGGTATAGAAATGCAAAGCATCGTGAATCTTTCTTGGATTGGACGTATATCTATCAAAATCAGTCACACCAGCAAAGCTAGGCATGGTGTGTGATAGGTCTTTTGTTTTTCTGTCTAACTCCAGAACAGCCAGACAGTCAAATATGTTATAAACGACATATTCAGCTTTGTATTTAGTTTGCATGAATTCATGCCAACGTAGTCCTGAATAGGCATCAGCTTCAGTAAACTTAAGCTTGCCTATATCCAATTCTTTTTTGAGAATGGCATCCAAGGAATAGGACGGCTCTTCCTGTGCAGGCGGGGTCCGTATTCGCTTATAGACGCACATTGCATCTAGGACATAGAAGCCAGCAGTGCAGTACAACGTGTGCCACTGAGATGATGGCGTAATTGGCGTGACCTTACCAGATGCAGTAACCTTCTTTTTCTTTCCTTGCTTATATTCGCAGCGTCTATATTTAGCAGGTACCTTAGGATCGCTGAAGATGTCCTCAGGTTTATAACCAGCGTTTTCTAAAGCCTGTATAGACTTAGGAAAGTCAAAGTCAATATTCCATGCCACTACAAAGTCAGGACTCCATGCATGAACTGTCTTAAAGACTTCTTTGACTATTTCGGCAGGATTGTCCACCACCACTATCTCAAACTGCAGGTTGAGCTGCTCTATGTATTCTCCTAGGTACTTATGATATTTTTCCTTTATTAGCCGAACAGGATCATTTATTCCTTGGAGAAAGGTTTGTGTGACGGCAGTGAATATCTTGTTACCAAGTATTGCAGTGCCTATTATGATATCGTTAGTACCATAGACCACGTCAGTTTCGATATCGTAAACGCAGACCGTATATCCGGTAACCACGTTTGGATACTTAACTTGGTAGCTGTGCTTTATCAGAGCAGTGGATGTGATGTCACTACCGTAGAGATATGGTGATGAGGATAAGGCCCTCATGGTCTCCTTAGACCATCCCTTACCCAGTGCTCTGGCTATGTTGTAGCGCAGATCGCTTTGTGTGGACATATACTGGTCCAGACGGTCCAGATCTTCCCATTCTTTTTTGTCCTGATGGTTTCTTAAAGACTTCTTGGTAATCCAAAAAGGTCTCTTGAAATCTTTCACGAATCTGATGTTTGGAGCAGTGGTTCCATCTGTATAATGAATGAGTTCTTTAATCAGATGAATGTCTGGGCTATCAGAGTCTTTTGCAGGAATGTGGGTAACGAACCTGCACTCAATAGCTTTCACTTCTTTTTCGGTCATATGGACTCCTTAGCTGATCATCCAATGACGGTCTCCTGTATTTTTTAAACGAAAGTGCCAAAATGCAAAATGCAAATCTACCCAGGGCTAGAAGGAAATTTACAGCCTTTGCACTTGAAACAATCGACTACCAGTCCATCGTGTTTGGCAAGAGGCTAGAGGCCATCTTTGCTGAGATCAAGATCGATGTTGACAGAGGTGTGTCAAACAAGGAATTGGCTAAGTCTCCAAAGATCGAAGAGTTGGTGAAACTGGTCTCAGACACCACTGGCATTACCATTGCTCCTGATCTTGACAGCTGGAATGTTGCGGCCATCATGATCATGCCGATAGCCTACAACAACCCGATGATCAGGCACGATCTGCTCCACGCAGATGGCTTGATTGACTATATCAAGAAAGCCAAATATAAGCCCGGTGAAACTGGCAACATCGATCTGAAGAATGCCAAGGTATCGGGTATCTTCTCCAAGTACAAGCACACGCTGTACATCAATTTCAATATTCTTTACAAGCAATGTCAGTTGTCACCAGGAGAGCTTACGGGTATCTTCCTGCATGAGCTCGGCCATGCATTTACCTGGTATGAAGTAGCTGCCAATACTGAACACACCAATATGGTTCTTCAGAGCATCTGCTCGGAGTTGTTCTCCAAGAAGAAGAACAAAGACATTGGCTACATCTATCGTGAGCTAACCACTACTTTCAACATGAGTGAGAAAGAGGTGGATAGCCTGATCAATTCCCAAAATGAAACCATCATGGGCATGAAGCTCTTTACTGCCGTTGGTTTCTACATGAGAAGCCAAGTCAGCAAATCCAGGTACTGGGAAACTACTTCGGAACAAATGGCTGATCAGTTTGCTACCAGGTTCGGCTATGGCCGAGAACTCTTGACAGGGCTGGATAAGCTTATGAAGGAAGTTAGCACTGGTGACTATCGTGACGGCACTACCATTTTCTCTATGCTGTTTGAGACTGTGGTGTATCTGACAGCAATTGCGACATCTGCAGCTATAATGGCTGGTTTCGTAAGTGGAATCGTCGTATTCTACTTCATCTATTCAGTATTCATGTCTCTCTTGATGGGGCTTAGCACAAGCGAAGCATACAAGGATATGACTTACGACGGCATCAAGGACAGGTACGTGCGTATTCGCAATGAAGCTATCGGCTTCCTGAAAGATGCGACCATCAGCAATGAAGACAAGGCCACTGTTATCGAATCTGTCAAAATCATGGACAACATCATGCAGTCGGCAAAAGAGCATAAGGTTCTGGCCAGCTATATCTTTAACTGGACCAAAGCCAATCGTGCTCTGAAAGAAGACAGGGAATATCAGCAACTGCTGGAAACCCTTGCCAACAACGATCTGTTTCTCAAATCTGCTGAGCTCGACGTAGCTTTAGCGAATCCATAATCAATCGGAGAAGATTCAAAATGCTTATCGTATCGAAACTGTCAAAAGCCAACCAGGAATTCATTTCCAGCCTTTCCAGTTCAGGTGAATCCAGATCGCAGCTGGTCTCCATTGGCTTGGCTAGGACGCTGGCATCCATGCTGCCTATGCCTACGTCTCCTGTGGAATGCATCAAGACATTCTTCAGGATGAACCAGGAGATCAATGTTCGTGACAAGGTCTATACCCTCAACGAACTGATGGTATTGGACACGGAAAAGGTCACTGACCTCATCAAGGCCTTCTACTACTATCGCTACAATGCGATCTATCCGAGCAAGGTCATCATCCTGTCGAAAAGCTTTCCTCTGGAAGATCTGTTCGAGATCACCAGGTACTTCGGCAACGAAACCATCAACTTGATCAAGGACAATCCTACCAAGCTGATGTACATCCAGAATGAGTTCTCCAAGCTCATAGACTCCATCTTTACGACAGAGGCAGAATAATGAGCGGACCAGACGATTCTGGTCTGGATTCTGATCTGATCCATGACCCACTCAAGCAATCCAATATCAAGGTGGAGAAGGAATTCACGGTAGAAGTTACCGGTGATCCTTCAGTCATCCCAAATGCCGACATCACTTCAGTCAGTGATGGTCCTCTTGGAGCCAACATACCAAATGAGCTGCCTGACTTTGATGCCAAGTTCAAATTGGTTCAAGATGGTGCTACGAAGGTAGTGGACTACAAAACCATCGAGAATATGCTGCTTGGCGAAAAGAAAGTTGGCCAGGACATGGCAGCACACATCGAAGAAGAAACTGAAGGTGCACTGGCTGCTGAAGATCTCGCAGTGACTCAGTATACCAAAGAACCTTCTACGGTCAATTTCGCTAAGACTGTTGAGGTAGTGAAGGCAAAGATTTCCAGAGAAACGGAGACACTCAATGCCAATGCATCAACCGTCATTGCTGAATTCATAACGGCAAAGATAGCAGCCATTGCAGAATACGCCACAACTGGCTATTCAGCTACAGTATCGGCTATCAATTCTTTCAGGTCAGGAAAGGCTGCTGAAGTAGCCGGTATTCTCAATACGAAGAATAGGTTGGTCAAAGCCAGTGACAACTCCTTTGTCGATATAGGCAAGATCAACCTCAAAGAAGTTGCTGACTTTTCGGCAGAGACTCCAGCAGTAAAAGGAATCTTTGAAGACTACATCCATCTGTCAGAACTCCTGTCCAAAGACGCTCTGCGTGTTCTCATCGTCCTTTTGAAGAACAAACGCAATCCTGAAGATTATTTCCTCGACCATGCCATTCTGGACGGCAGGAATGAGGAAATCTCATTCATGGATCTGGTTGTTGCCGTATCCAGTGAGCAGTTTGTCAATTACCTGGACTTTCTGTATTTCTCGATGTCTGATGAAAACAGTGAGATCAGAAAGGAATTGGCTGAATTGCTGGCAAACATTACTTCAGGAGAAGGTACGTATTCTCCAGACAAGATCATTCAGCAAAAGACCAAGTTCCGTACATTGGTTACACTGCTGCACAATCTCGACATACTGCGCCTTCTGGTGCCGTTGCTGCTGGCTGTTGTTGAGAAAACAGTGGCAGACTATACACCTCTGATCTAGACATTAAGCAGACTCCACCTGGCTTTACTGGCCAGGTGGAGTCTGCTATGTCAGTTGTCGGTATATTGAACGAATGTTACATTTACGTTCTCAGATACGATAGTTGTTCCATCTGCCTGCACTTCCAGAATCTTTCCTAGAGAAAGAGATTCATTGGAGTTGACTAGCGTTACCGTATCATAGTTGTTGTTAGGACCGCCTAGTCCAGTGACGCTGAAGCTAATGACACTAGTGTCAAATGCTTTCTTCAGGCTTTCAGTCATGCTGCTAATGCTGACTATGTTGTTAGCAAGCTCAGCATTAATAGTTTCCTTAGTCAGCACAGTCAGTGCTGCACGAGTGGCATCATCGTTGTAGACTGCTTTGGAGACATAAAGCTTCACAACAAATGTCTGAGCTGAATCAATGACTGCCGTGGTCTTATTATCCAACATCACCGAAATTTTGCTCAGTGATTTCTTCGGATAGAAGTAAATGTTGGTTTGCTCCAAAAGCATATTGGTAATGGATGCCAGTGTTTCATTGATCCATGTAGTCAGGATAGACCGTATCTCAGATCTATAGTCGATGTAGTTGACATCAGTAGCAAAGATGTACTTACCATCGATCAACAATAGGTCGCAGGAGTATTGCACTGCCAATGCAGTATCCAGAATAGGATTACCGCTGCTATCCAGTACAGGGTCTCCAGCACGATGTAGGTAGATAGGATTGCCATTTGAATCCAGCATTGGGTCTCCAGCATTATGCAATACGGTGTACTGTATGGCTCCTGCGCTATCTATACTGAAGATTGTGTTAGTGCTGGGATCTGTGGCGTAGACTGTCTCTGGATATGTAGCAGGTACATCTGAAGCATATGTCTGATAAATGCCACCAGACTGATTTACCAGAGATCTGGTCCAGAGATTATTCAAGGCTGTACCAAATTGCAGCACAACCGATTCTTGAGTAACCAAAGCAGCGTTCTTAGGCAGCAAGAACTTGCCTATCAGTTTATCCGCCGGAGAAGGCACATAACCGGTCGATATGGACGTGGTTGTATAGAAGATAGAGCATGTTTGCAGCAAAGATGTCAGAATGTTAAACTGAGCAGTGTTGAACATCTTTACGTTGTTGAAGACAATGTTGTCATTGACGTCAATGTAATAATTGGTATTCAAATTGAATTGGAAGACACGCTCACTGCCAGTCTTACCAATCAGAACACCATTTATGTAGGCATAATTTGTTTCACCTACTGGAATGTACGCCAGCTGCACCTGTACCAAGCTATCGTCCAAAGCTTGATACATAGGTCCAGAGCTAGTAACGATAGTGATTTGATATCCACTAGGAGTTTTTGCAATGGAAATGCTGCCAGTGTTGACAGACAGCTGCAATGTTTGATTCTGGTAAATGAAGTTAATGACGCTGGCCTTAGGAGCATCCAGGTCATATGCTCTCATCGAGAACTCCACTGCACTGTAATCCAGAACGTAATAGAACGGATTGTACAGGAAGTTAGTGTTATTGATCAATACAGCCTTGTCTGTAGTGGCCATGGCTGTCAGTGCAGCCAAATCAGCATCAGGATAGATGGAAATTATGCCGTTGTTTTCCACAAAGACAGTGTTAGACAGGATAGTGCTTTGCGTTACATTGTTTATCACTTCCTTGGATGCTTGTAGCTGCGCCAGCGTAGTGACTAACGTGTCAATAGTCAAAGCAGCTGGTGTAATCAGTGTCTGATTGGTTGGCAATGGCAAAGATGCCGTAGCCTGGAAGATACGATTGGTGATATGGTCCACATTCTTAACGATAGTGAAGCCAAGGATGGTGCCTTGATCGACCAGTTGTACGTTAGTGATAGGAATATTCCTAACACCCACGGTATTGTTCACCACCATCTCTTTCAATGCATCGAAAGATACGCCGTTGTTTCCACCTTGTACGGTTTCGGCACTGAAGACTGTGTACGATACCAGAGCCATAGCTGCAGTAAACTCATTTAAATCGTTCACTGTATCGATAGCCGTGAGATTGGCAGAGAATGCCGTGACGACATAGTTGCTCAGATTAACCGTTATTTGGCCATTTGTTGTATAGACATCCACACGCAGAGTGCCTGAGACCAATCCTGAATCGACGTAGATGGGTGGCAAGAAGACGTTGAGGACATTGTTGGTATTATCTACAGAAAGGGCTACAGTAGGCGTCAGAGGGTCATACACCTCTTGAGTATGGGTGATAGCCATCTCAGCCCAACTATTTCCTGTAGCGCTATTCTGATAGTATACACGGGCATAATAATACTGCCCAGTGAAAGGAATGGCTTCTTGAAGAATGACAGAGGCCTGAATTGGGAAAGATGCGCTGCTCAGTGAGAACTGCTGCATCGGTACTACAAAGGACAGCCACTTTACCTGAGTACTGTCCTGAGTAATGGTGTACGGTATTACATTTGTCGACAGAGCTTGCAGTGGAGACAGTAGCGTCGTGTCGTACATTACCTGCACGGATCCATTAGGATACTGGATAATGTCGATAGGATACTGAATGCTAAAGGTCAGGTTATTAACCGTGACCATGGTGTTTCTAGCAATGGTTACCTTCTTATTGCCAGTAGCAGGATCAGTGACCATGTTGCCCAGCAATTCAGTGAAGCTGAGCATCCATGTGAAATTAGTGGTAGCAGGAGTAGCATAGATGTTCAGATAGTCCTTATCCGACATATGCATGTACAGATCATCAAACGTCTGTGCCAAAGCAGAGTATTGTTTATTCAGGTTTAGCTTTGACTCCTGAATAGCTGCCGCTGTATTTACGCAGCTAGATTCCAAAAGAAACACGAATGGATTTGTAGGATCGACTGTGTCAGCTTGTCCATTGGTATAGGACAGCAAATTGTCAAGAATCACCCTTTGTATTGCGGATGGGTTATTCTTATACTGCTGTATCTGCGGCATCAGCTTAGATACAGGAATAGGTGTATATTTAACAAGATCGGTCATTTTTCTTTCCAGGAGTTAATTCATAGACCCGATGGAGTCAGCTGCGTATTGTCCATCGACTTACCATTGTTTGCACCAGTGGAAACAATGGTGCTAACTCTGTTGGAGAACAGATTTGCATCCACGTACCACGACAGCTCGTATGTGTTTGGGTCTATGTAAGGATAGCCACGATTGTTAAAGTAATTCAAAAGATTTTTGTTAACCTTTACCATCATGTTTGGTCGGTTAGTGTCATTCATGGCTGGATTGAAGATAGCCACAGTCATATTGAATTCTTTTATCAAGATATCGTCTTGATATGTAACTCCATCACACTTGAATTGAATGGTGAAGTCACGGTTCTGATCATTGAAAGGCTTCTCTTTGTCAAAATCAAAGAAAGTACCCATAGGCACGCTAATGGGAAACGCTGCTCCAGTGGCAGCAATCTTTTTAACATAGGTCCTTGTTTGATCTAGGACCAGCCTATATATTCTGGTATTGTAGTCCAACTCATTCTCAACGATGAAGTCTGGATAAGGCACCAAGTATCCTTCAAATACAGCCGACATGTACCAGAGCCAGATATAAAACAGATACAGTATCGGATCGCCACGAGTATTCCTAAACGTGGCACTTAAGTCAAAACTTTCAAAGTGCTTGACTGAACCATCTACCTGAGAGAATGTCTGGTTATACAGTCCAGGCTTTGTTGTGAAAGTAGGAGAGACGATGTCAGGCCATCCAGAGATAGCATTCAGGTTATTCGTCAGAACAGGAATGAAAGCCATGCTATTATCCACAACAGGGCACGGAATAGCTCCTACGGAATAATTTGAGCCACTGGTGCTCATGTCGTTGATCCGATAGCCTTCCATTAGCCTTGGATCAAGCGTAGTTCTGACAAACCTTTGCATGCTGGTATCGATGTCAGTCAGCAGTGAATAGAACTGCCTAAGATTTCGGATATTATCTGATTGTAAGTTCAGTTGTGGTCTAGTAAAAAACGTCAGACCATACAGGTCCAAGTTACTAGATACCATTGCTGGAATTTGCTGATGATTGATGCCAAACAAGTTGTTTCCGAGGGCTCTCTCAATGGAGCCAATCGGCATAGCCTGGAAGTAATCATCCAGACTGTATGGCGCTATAGCGCTATTCCCTGGGGAATTGGTGTTTGAAGCTGCCATAGTTTTCTGTTCCTTTTTTAGAAATCAACCGCTGAGGTATATATGTCGACCACAGGATCTACTCCTATTCCCTTCCTTGAAGACGTCATCAACTTCATTGCCGCTATCGGGAAAGGCATCGGGCTATACAATAAGGCCACAAGCTTTTATGATACCAAGGCCCTTTCCGACGTGACCAGACTGGCACGTGTGGAACCGATCACCGTGGTCTCCAAAGACCTCTTGAATGTCGACTATATGGGCGACATCATGCAATCGCTGCTTTCCATCTTCACTGCCTATTATCTCCAGGCGCTGGCACTCACGGCCAGGATCGATCGCGTCGAGATCATCAAGGCTCTGGATCGTCTGAATCCTGACAGGGACAGCAGCGGCTTCTTGCTGGCTACGGAATCAATCAAGGAACTTCGTGTCCTGAATGAACCCAGTTACAAATATCGTCTGCCTGTTTCCGGCAACTTGGCTATCGAAGATATCGAAGCTGCTGACTACAATGGTCAAGCTGGTGACAAGGCACTCACTGAAGTCAGCAACATGGCTGTCGGCAAAGTGATCCAGGTCACCATCAAGACATCGGCTACGGATGATGCTGAAGAAGCATCTTTCAAGATTCCTGTCTCCATTCGTCTGACACCGGCTGTCCTTTCCAATAACAGCATCAGCAAGATCCTGGCCGTAAAGAAAGAAGACAATACGCTGGTTGAGCGCTATCACAGCTGGAGATCAGGCCGTATCAGGTTCATTCAAGACCTGGTTCTTTGCCAGGACTTGATCGACGCACACAAGAAAGCTATCATGGAAGATGAAGCCGGTGTATATGCCGAGATTCTTCGCCGTGTGATGTCTGCCAAGAAATACGGGATGCTTACCGGCAATCCTTCACTGGTTTCTGCATCCAACATCTTCGTCATCAGCGATGAAGTGGCTACAGAACTGGAAGCAGCACTTGGCGGCAAGCTGCACAATCCCAGCATCCGTGCAAAGGCTTTCGAGAATACCTATGCAATGCTCATCCTGGTCGTCGATCAGGAAAGGCAACGGGTAACGTTCTACACCAGAGGAATCAGCTCCTCTGCTGACTACAGCGTCAAGGATCTCAAGATGGCCAACAAGGGCAAGGGTATCGATATCGGCGACATCCTCAAGTCCTTCACGTCTGGATCTGCACCAACCTTCTAAATCACCAATTACATAGGGGCAATTACCAAATGTATCTGATCGAATTCATCAATTCGCTACTTCCAAGACTGAGCAAGAATGATGTCATGGAAGACATCAGGGTGACGAAGGCTGAGCTGTCCAGCACAGTTATCCCTGCAGCAAGCCAAGGAGCTACTCACTTCAAGGCAACCAAGATCGCCAGTCCCCTGAACAAGGACCTGGCTATGTCCTTTTACAGGAACTATGATCTGGCTAAGAGCTCTGCTCAACCCAGCCTGATCTCAGAGATCGCTCTCAAGCTTCCTGTCGTGGCAGAGAATCTGAACTTCGTTGAAGCAGAAATCGATAAGCTGCTGGGTGCCGACATCATCACTGACGGCATCACTGTTCGCAAGGCTGTTCTTATCAGGGCTGCTGACCACATCTCGTACATTTCCAGATTCACTCTGGATCTGTTGTCTGTGCTTTACTTCAATGAAGCTACGGACATCATTGATGACAAGGAAAGCCAAGAAATTCTCGAAGTCTCTCCTTTTACAGTGGAGACCGTGAAGAAGAACATTGCCATCTATGCAAATCTGCTTTCGGTGTATGGCGACAAGAGCTTCGTCATCGCCAAGAGGCTGGACGGCATTCCTGAAGTGGTTCTGAACAAGGATACGGCAATGGCTGTTACTTCCACGTACAAGGCCACTGATCTGGATCCTATCTCGGGGTTTGCTCCGAAGGGCTTCATTAGCAGCCCTATCTACCATTTCAGGATGATCATTGCCGAGTGGCAGGCTAGCCGCTACAGGGCAATGAAAGACAAGAAGAAGATGCTTGAACTGCGTCTCCTTCATCTCCAGCTTCTGAAAGAAAAGAAAGCTGATCCGAAGATCGAACACGAGATCTCTTACATCCAGTCAAGGATTGAAAAGATCGAATACTCAATGTCGAAAATGGAGAGTTAATATGCCTGAACGTTTCAGCGTATTGCAATCCGGGTTCATTTCGGCAGACAACAAGAATCTGGTGCGCCCTGAGGACAATGGAGCGTCTGGCCTGGAATTTGACGCTTACATTTTGAACCATCCACATTCTGAGAGAGGGGGTGAGTATTTCTACCACGTAGGAGTAGACGAGCTCTATTCCAAGTATTGTGCAGATCAGCGGGTGATCCTTGACTTTGATTTCAGGGAAAAGTACATTCTGGCATTTTACGATGCTTTGGTTCTCAGATCCTTCATGGACTGGGCTACCTTGCAGAATGATCAGCCGCATCTCTCAACACTTCATACGAAGTTCCTTCTGGATACGCTGTCATTCGTCGCTACCGGCCAGCGCGAAATGCAGCCTGAATCCTGGGATCTGCTTATCGATAAGTCCAATAACTTTGATAAGAGTATTGGATCGAAGATAGACTCCTCGATCTTTATAGCGAGAGGAATGATTCCTAGCAACATCGTGGAGTTTCTCCAATTGTGGCATTACAGGCCAATGGGGTTTGCTGACTTCGTTGTCACCACAGGAATCATCTTTGCAAGAAGAGAAGGTCGTAAGACGGTAAGCTAACTTCAATCAGTGGTCCACTAGAGCTCCATTGCTCTAGTGGACTGCTTTTAACTAAGGTGAGAGAGATGAGATTTCGTAGGGGCAGTATGGAAGAATTGGAAGTTGACGAAGTGGCTAAAAGAGAAATGCCACTCGGCAACGATGAGTACGCTGAAAAAGTGGCTGATGAAGTCACCAAGAATCTAGAGGCTGATGAAGAACCGGCCGAATCTGAAGAAGCTCCTGAAGATGCTAGCGATGACGCTGACCTGAATGAGGCCATCGAGTCATACAACGTGGGAGCAGACGTCGTTCTAGCCATGGAAGACTATGGCGATGAAGGAATTGTCAAGAAAGGACTGTCGGCGGCAGGTGGCTTAGCTGCTGATGCCGTAGGGTATCTCAGAGATGCCGGTATTCAATATGGGCCTGCGGTACTGAAAGCAGTTGGATCAGCGCTGCTATTTGCTGTAGTGAAGATTCTGAAAGGTCTTTACTATGGTGAAAAGGCACTGACCAAGCTCATTGACGAATCAATGCACAGCTATACTCGGTACTACGCCAAGATAGCTGAGCTGGAGAAAGCTGTTATCCAGCTGAAAGGTGCAGGTATCCAAAAGGCTACCACTGATTCCAAGTACAAGAATGAAAAAGTCATCAACAACATGAAGATTGGTACGAATCTGGCATTCGTTTCTGATCTGAAGGCTTACGATGACTTCGTCCATAGGTATGTGGTCACTACTTCTGACAAGATGCAAGGAGTGGTTTCCTCTGTGAAGACAATGATCGGTCAGGTAGTGTCTAACAAGATCCATAGCCCGTCTAAGATGATGATCGAGACTGGAGCTACTGCTGGCTTCAGGAAAGGCAACATCGAGGGCTACAACGCTCCTGACGAGTACACAGAAGTCTATTCATATCCTCATGTGCTGCCTGGTGACTTACTCGTTCTAGCGTATCTGCCAAAGCCTGCATTGGAGGATAATGCAGAAATAGACAAGGCCTACAACAGCAGTACCGTCTTCATAGGCAAGAAGATGAGTGGTGCAGTGGGCTATACTGAAGCCAAGTTTGCTACTTTGACTGAAGTAGAGACCATGCTGAAGCTTATGAAAGGAATCTGCCATTCCAGCGAGCTCAGCATGAAGAGACTCAAAACAGCAGAAGCTACCAGAAACAGCATCAGGTTTAGCCTGAAGGGCATGATGAACTATCTGGTAGGAAAAGCAGAGAAGAACAAAGACGTCTTGACCATGTCTAGGTTCATCTCCATGAAGCTGAAGTTCATGGACAACTGCTATATCGGTGGATCCAAAGACATCGAAAACCTTACCAGAAAGGTAGTTAACAACTACCTGATCTACTGCAAGGCATCTCTGATTGAAATGAGCAAGGTAAAGAAGTAGAAGTTGTTCTATCTTTTTTACAGATATTATGGACGATGAAGTTTAAATGGTAGGTCTTAATGGCCAATCAGATATTCTGTATTCGCCATAACTCGAGAGTTATCTTTTTTCAATACACCCATTGGGAGTCAAAGCATGAGAATCAGACAAAACAGGCTGAGCCTGGAAGAAATCGGTGGTGAAGAAGAAGTCGTGGTTTCGGTTCTTCCCGAAGTTGAGGAAGCCGCCACTGACGTCGAAGAAGCCGCTACGGACATCGTGGACCAAACCGCTGCCATGGAAGACGCAGTTGACGACGCTGAAACCCTGACCGACATGGCCGAAGTCGCTGCTGACGCCGTTGAAGAAGGCACCGGCATCGACGAGAACACCGCTGAAGTCCTGGACATCGCTACCGAAGCCATCTGCGCCAAGCTGGATCTCTCCGGCGGCCGTGTCGTGGCATCGCTGGAATCATTCGGTTCCACCAACAGCAAGGTTGCTGCAACGCGCATCGCTGTCGAGAGCGTCTCTGACAGGATCAAGGAAATCTGGACCAAGGTCAAGGAATTCTTCAAGAACCTCTGGTCGAAGATCGTTGGTCTCTACGAGTACATCACTTCCAGCGCCACGCGCCTGCAATCGGCTGCCAAGTCCCTGAAGGAAAAGGCCGCTTCGATCGAAGGATCGCCCAAGCAAGCCAAGTTCAAATCCGAATCGATCGCTCACGGCATCGGCCATGACGCAGCCCAGGTGTCCAAGCTGATCAAGGATCACCACAAGCTGACGATGGAAATCGGCCCGATCTTCTCCAAGGTCGAAGAAGTGACCAAGGCTGCTGAAGAAGTCATCACTGCTGCCAAGGAAGGCAAGGCTGCTCCCAAGCTGGAAGCTCTGACCAAGTCCAAAGAAGGTCTGGCTGCTGCAGCTACCTCGATCATCGGCCAAGGCGTGGCACTCTACGGTGGTGCGAAGGCTTCCGTCTCCAACGGCGAAGTCGCATTCTCCCGTGATGGTGAAGGCAAGGGCAGCGAAGAAGTTGCCGTCCTGACCAAGCCCCAGATGGAAGAGATCTGCGCTGACGTCATCGAACTGGCCAAGGCTACCGATGCATTCAAGAAGGTCAAGAACACGGTCCAGAAGTCCGTCGACAATTGCGTGAAGGCCGCCGATGCAGCCATCTACAGCGTCGATGCTCTTTCCAAGACCAAGGACCAGAAAGAAGCCGGCGCCCTGGAAGCCGTCGCACAAGCCAAGAAGGCCGTCAGCGCCGTCGGCGGTTCGATCGCCAAGCTCACGGTGGCCCTGCCCAGCATGAACATCAGTGCTGGCAAGACCGCCCTTCGCTACGTCGAGGGCTCGATGCGCGAATACGGCAAGAAGGAAGAAAAGAAGGACTAATCCTCTTTCGGCTACACTCACCTACCCCTGGCCTAGTGTCAGGGGTAGGTGTTTTATGCCGTAGGTGTCTAGATCTTTTGATTACAAATAATTGGAGTCAGAGATGCCATTTGTACAGATCACGATTCCAGGCTTGATCGAAATGGTAACTAGACCGGTAGTGAAGGGCATTATCAGTCAGTTACAAGACATAATAAAAATAGACAAGTCTACAAAGATAGTTTATCCAGGAGATACTGGAAAGATGCAGCAGGCAGGTACAGCCATAGGCTCTGAAGGAGCTCAGGCTTTTTTGTCTACTGACAAGTACCTGTTTGTAGAGGTAGAGGAAGATTACGATAGCACATATCTCTCTGCTACGGCTATCACTCAGAATGAGCAAATCCCCATATTCGTGGATAAAGAAATAAATGCAGTGATGTCTCCATTATACTGTACCACGAGCCTTTCCATTAGGTTTAAATACCAGTCTAGCAGTAGGACTGAGGTGATGAGATGGAGAGACGATATACGCATGAGGCTATCTGCCTTAAGAGACATCAATGTCCATGACGTAACATACAGCTACATAGTGCCGGCTCCATATCTCTTGTTGTTGCAGGATATCTTTAACAACAAGCAAAGGCTATTAGCCAACGGCTCCAGTTTTGAAGAATACATCGCTAGCAACATAACGACCAAAGCTAGCGTAGTCAGCGATATGGTAGGTCAGGATCGCCGGCTCGTGATTAAAGAGACTCAGTGCAGAGTAGTCGGCATATTTGGCTTCGATGCAGTGCCTGAAAAACCACAGAGAGATAATGACCTAGGCATATGGACTATTGAGTTGCCATATAAGCTCACATACGAGCGTCCAGTGATGGTAGCTATGCGTTACCCTATTACTGTCTACAATGCATTGCTGCCTCAAGAGTACATTGCATTCTGGAATCAAGAATATGACCTAGACAATGTGAAGAAAAGCTACGGCACTTCCATTGGCTCATTTGCTAATTTTGAAGCTAGTAGCCAGGCATCAAAAGTAGTCAACTTTAAAGCTGAGATAAGACTGCCAGATTTTGATGACTTTAAGCCAGATGCTGTGCCTAGTGGGTCAGCAGGTGTCTTTACGGCATTATGTTTGGTAGATGAGACTGATCTCGTTTCTTTGGTCAATTTAAACGACCTAGGAGACATTATTATTGATCAGGACATACTCAACTATATAGTGGCACAAGAACTGCCCTATATTGCGATTCCATACAGTTCTATGTTTACATTGAGCTTGTATATCAATGGAACTCTGCAAGATGCTGGATCTTTGATAGTAGACTCCAGTCTGAATGTCAAGTCAGCTAAGCCACTAAACCTGAAAGACGTACATCACGTTAGGTTATCTTTGATGGCTGACCTATCATTAGTCTACAAAGACTTTTATACCAGAATATTGAATTACCCAATGGTGATTTATAAGCTGGTGGCTACTCTGAATGAGAGCCTGAGAAACCATCCTGGCTTAGTCGAACTGACTAAGATGGATAGCGTGACTGTGGATGACTTTAACCTACTCTTTGCAATGATGATGGGGTTAAGGTATATTCCTAAGAATGGTCGTACCATGGGAGTGAATACTAGCAGTACTAAGACTCCAATGTCTACAATATACAGTCCTACGGCTGGCAATAATCTGAATTCTCCTATAGCCTCTATACAAGGCCAAGGATTAATAGACTTTGCCAACATGGCCACCAGAATCAACACAGTGCAAATAGGCTACATTGTATCAAGCAACAAAGCATAGACTGAGTCTGTCCTAGGCCGTAATGGCCTAGGACAGACTCATATGCTGCCTAACAATGGATTTTTCTGCAGTCACATATAACCAAAGTGAATATAGACAATACTGTCTACAGCTTAACAATTTAAACTAATCTGGGAGATATCATGAACACCAACATCAAAGCCAAGGAACAAAGTTTTTACGAGTTTTACCCTGAAGTAGAAGGAATGGATGAACTGCCTGAGGAATACTTCTCCTCACCTGCCAAGGCACTCACGCACTACCTCAAGACATACGGCAACAAACTCAAAGCCGTGGTGCAACGCCGCACAGCCAAGAGCGCCTACAGCACCTGCATCTACAGCCGTTTTGCAATTCAAGCCTAAGGAGAACATCATGCATGCAAGCAACAATTGGGAACTTTGGGTCTACTCGTTGTCGGCTCTCTTCAACATCTGTTATGCCGTCGTCACGTTCACGAAGTACACGTGGCTGAAGAAGAAAGAGCAAGTTCCGGAACTGCCGTACGTCAACCCCTTCTCGGTGGCGATATCGCTGAGTGTCATCATCGCCATCCCTATTCTCAACACAGGCATGGCACTGTACGCCATCTACACCACGATAAAGCGAGAACTGAAAACAAGGAGAACGATGCGCAACCTTCACCATGCCGCCAACATCAAAAGGCGGGAAATCGACTTCGAATACTTACTTCGCGAGAGTAACAAGTAAAAGGAGAAAAAAGTGTTACTATTTTCAGAATCGATAGTGAAAGGCTTCGTACATACTAACAATGGACAAAGATGGGGGCAAGCTTTCTACGGCTACATGAAGCTCCACAAAGTCGAAAATGAAGAGGATAAAATCTTCTGCGATAAGCTTTACAATGCGGATGATGGCACTGCAAAGGCTATGGTTGCTTCCCGCACCATGAAAGGACAGTAGCCATGTCAGACACATACAGTTTCAAAGGCTACCCTAAGTACTACCCTGAAGTTGAGTCTGGTGCATTCTATGTCGAAGAACACTACTCGACGGATGATGCGGCAATCGAACACTTCAAGGAAATACACAAGGGATCTCTCCAAGCTGTCGTCAAAGACGATGGTCTAGGCGGCATCACCTGCATCTACATCCGCGTCTACTCTGATTTCTGAAAGACCCACTGCCTGAAATAACGGGCAGTGGTGTTTTTTTGTGTTAGACCGCAGATCTTCTGATAATCTTAACCGAGATACCATCATGCCTATAGCTGGTTTTAAACCCACTGCACCAGTACCAGTGATTCAAACTTCAGTGACATCTGAGGCTGAAAGTTTCCAAAGCGTTACAGTGGACGATGCCATTACTCCCATATCCTCTCTGATAGGATATGTTGAGGGAGCTCCTTGGGCTGTCACCTACTATTCTCAGGTATTGACTCAAGATAGCGACCTCAGAGAGCAGGACATTGGTGAAGCCAATCTGCTCCAGCAGTACACAAAGATCGACAACATGGAGATCAGGGTAACTACTCCATTGACTAGTTCTCAAAATCTCGACAATGCCCAGATCACTGTAGGTGGTACGGCACTGGTCTACCCTTTCCTGATTCCTAACGTAGGTGACATGTTTATCGCCGATGCAGGATTTGGCAATACTGGTATCTACCAGGTTAAGTCAGTAGAAAGGAAATCGTTCAATCAGCAATCTGTCTACAGCATCGACTACGTGCTGATGATGTTTGCTGATCCTACCAATCCCAGGCTATTGGATCTTGACGCTAAGGCTACTACCGAGTATGTATTTGACAAAGAGAGAATGGATGTTAACCAGACTCCTAAGTTAACTACTAAGGACTTTGGTAACCTGATGACTCTGAAAGACTCTCTCGGAGAAATCATCTCTTTTTACTTCAAGACATTCTACGTCAAGAACTACGATACTTTGGTCATTCCTGGCCAGAATACTGGAGCATATGACTCCTTCCTAGTTCACTACATCTTGAAGATGGTGGATACCTTTGACTGTTACGAGATTCGTTTCGTAAGAGACTATGCCACCGATGCAGAATACTTCTTGCAGCAAGACCAGTTTTGGAATGCGATGTACAATCGCAATGCAAAGATGCTACCTTACTGCAATAAGACTATGGGCTTGGTGGAGACCAAGTACTTTAACTACAATTCCATGTTTAAGGGATTCAGGCATAGTAGGCTATCATACGTCATGTATCCTACCAATCCTGACTTCTCTCTATTTGATCCAAATACTCCATCCTCATCTGGCGATCCAATGCTGCTGGACTACGGTGTGTTTGTAGACTCTATGTATGTCGCTCAGCCTATGTTTAAGCCACAGTCTCTGACTCAGCTTATGGAAGCTTCATCACAAAAGGCTCCATTGACATCTTTGGTATCAAATGCATTTGTTATGCAAAATGCTAGTCTGCCGATTATCAATCCTGTTCTGGCATATGACACATACGTGCTCAGCCCTGCATTCTATTCACAAGGTGCAAACCAGACTCTGCTGGAGTCATTGGTCAGCGCATACCTCAATAGGGAACCACTCAGTCTGAATAAGCTCATGGCATGCGTGGCTAATTACAGGACATGGGGTAGACTAGAGCAATTCTACTACATTCCTATTCTGATCACGCTTATCAAGACCATTATGGTGGAGCCATATTCATGATTCCAAGATACGGTGGTCATGCTGAAAAGGACACCACTGCAGCTATATGGGAAATGCTCTATTTAGTGCGTATTCCATATTTGGCTACTATGTCAGTGGACTATATAAAAGAATTTGGCCTACCTACATCTGGAGATCCAGACATAGATAAAGAACAAGCCAATCAATACGTAACTACATATCTTTCCATAGCTAAGCTGGTAGACTACCATAAAGAAGGCGTACCTATCCGCATAGTCAATAAAAAAGATGTGGAAGACATCTACCTAGCCATAAATGAACATCTCGAAGCCTGGAAGCTTCAGATAAGAAATGGCATAAATATAGGCGACGCTCCTATTGAAGATTTGATTGCCATGGATGCATTTGCCAACGACGTCTACGGACATGCTAAGTATGGTCTGAAACCAGAAGAAACCATGTCTGCATTCGTAGCAGCCTTTTCTAAATTCAATGGCTTTGCTGGTCATAATCTCTTTAAGGGTAGCTCACTGCCGTCTTCAGTTAGCAATGATCCAAATGTGGTTAGGATTAACCATACTGCTGAAGATGAAATACCTGAGAGGGAATCTTTGACGGAAATGTTTAAGCAATCTCTAGTAAGAACCAGCAGGTTTAAGAATAGGGATTAATCAATGTCAAGTACAATTGAAACCTCGTCAATATGGAAAGACGTCAGTAAGGTAATTGCTTCTAAGCCTAATGACGTCTTTTACGATTATAGAGCCACTATACATACGGCTCTGGAAGATTATGGCATCTTGTCCATAACAAATATAGACATAGTCCGTGACTACATGCATAATGTCGGTGATCACATCCAGATAGTGTTATTGATGTCTTTTGGAGACTATGTCAAACGGCTTTATCCGTTTGTCAATAACCTGGAACTAACCATTACCACCATGGTCAAGAAGGTAGGTAATGGAAAGCCACCACCAAACATTAAGCAAAGATATAAGGCTGTATTTTTGCCACACAACAATATACATATAGACGGTAGCGAGTACAGCGCTGTCTCTAAAGAAACCTTAGACCATATGCAGCCAGTAACTGTCACCTTGCAGTTATTGGACAGAGCTTTGGAGCCATTACGTATTAAGATGACTGCCGGCACCTACATCAACATAAAGCAGGAATCACTGATGCGCTCAGTCATAACTACAGAGTGCAATAAAATTCTGGTAGATGGAAAGCCATGTCTGGACGCTATAGATATCTATACTCCAGACAATTCAGACATTCAGACGCACATCATCCTGCCTACAGGTACACACGTGTTATCCATACCTACGTATCTACAGGAAAAGATGAATGGCGTGTATGGTTCAGGCATAGGTAGCTATTTTCAGACCTATGCTGGAAAGAGGACATTCTTTATCTATCCTCTCTACAATACTAAAAGATACAATAGCCCAAATACCAATAAGAATAAGGCTATCTTTTACTTTGTGCCTAGCTATACTTATAAAGGAATTGATAACACCTATATGGTGGATGGATCAGTTCTAAAAGTCCTCTGTACGTCTGATAAGAAGTATTTGGATGACGGTGAGACACAGTACATGAATTCTGGTTCAGGGTTCATGCAAGCTGATGCTAGAGCATTTATGTCTAAGCCAGTAGTGTTAGATAGCAATAATGTACCTAGCGGTAATCCAGCTAGGACAATGACACAAGTGGTAAATAAGAGCAGAGATGATGGACTTAACTATGCTCCTGTTTCCAAGCACGGGATATCTAGTAATCCCTTCATTCAGTATAGTGAGATTGCTAAGAGAAATGTTTCTAAGATTGACATAGTCTGGGAACACAGCGATGCATCTTTGATTTATCCAGGAATGCCATGTGAATTTGTTTTTTTGGATAATGGAGTGCGGACTACTCTTAAAGGCATTATAGTCAATACACATACATCAATTTTTAAAGCCAACACTGGCGTGGTATCGTCATTGATGGCTAGAAACACATTGATCAGCATCTTAGCTGAGCGGCGTACAAAAATAACTACAGCCAGCACAACTACACCAGTAACGATGGCATAGACTTAATTGTCTATGCCATCTTTTTCAAGGAGAAACGAATGAGGTTTTTGAAGAAATGGATTTCAAGGCTATTTCCTAAAAAGAAAATAAAGAATGGCCTGTCTTTGAGCTTTGACAGTTGTATTTCAGTGGACCCAAAGCTACTGCCTGGCAACAAGCAAAGAAAGGCAGTTGAAAAAGCTTTGGAAGGAGTCACTGAAGATATCGTAGATAGCCTGGATTTCTACCGAATAGCCGATCCATTGGCTAAATATGAAGTGAAAAAGATCTTTGACTTACCGTCTGGCAAAAAGGCAATGGAGCTATATTGTATCAATACCGGTAGAGTCATTGTTGTCAACGAAGGAGCATTTGCTGAGCTGTTTGAAAACGTAACGATGAAGCCACCTCTTCCCCATCTGTACACTTGAAGGGCACTGCATGAACACTACCAATTCCTGGTATGGCGGCTCAGCCGTGATACCGTCTGATCCAAACAGGCCTCACATCGACTATCTCTTCGAGCAGATCAATGCCACTAATGGCATTATGCTCAATCCTGTCGATTTTACGGTCAGTCCACCTGAGCCCTATGTTGGCCAGAATGCAAATACTCAGGTTACCATCACTAGAGTAGACGACCCTACGGACATCACCATCGTCTACTACAACCGGATCGACCTGCTGACTGCACTGGCATCTCAGACAGCCACCATTAACTTGGCTGGAGCTACCTTGCTGAGCGATATCATTGGCCAGATCAATACAGCATATTCTCTAGATTTGCTGCCAACTGATTTTACCGACACTCCACTACCTGTCGCTAATTCAGCGTTTCCATCTATGGTCATGAATGTACTCATAACGGCCATTCCTAACTCACTGAAGTACTGTGGGTCCTATGACTATATGCTGAACTTTACTGCTACGCCAGTACTGGCAGCTATTGATCAGCGGCGCATCTACACCAGCTATAACGGCATGGCTACCTTACAGGAAAGCATCGTAAAGTACCTGGTAGATTCTACCATAGATGTTGGCTTCTCCTTTGCCAGAAATGTAACCAATGTCACTGCATTCAGCATACAGGAATTCTTTCCAATGCCGGATGGCACGCTCATTGTGAATGGATCATTCACATGTGACGTCATGATCAATGGAGCTTATACTCCAGGTACATTTGCTACGCTGGTATGCGATTCTCTAGGAAATGTCACTGCGACTAGCCAGACCAAATACTTCAATGCAGCGGCTACTGCAAAGCTTTACAGCAATCCTAAAGTACCGTATGTCTATGCGGTAGACTCAGCTATCTCTGGCGGTGCTTCAGTAACTAGATATCTTGAAACTGGTGTGCTGGATGCAACCTTTATTTGCACTCTGCCATACACGCCAGAATTCATCAGAATCGCTGACAGCGGAAACATCTATGCAGCATCTGCTCCATTCATCGGTCCAGATCCATACACTCCTGCATTGGCTGCAGTATCAATAATCAGAGTGGACCGGCTTACCAATGCCGGTATGCAGGATCCATTATTTGCAACGCAATACGTACGGTCATCTGTAGCTGGTGTAACTCCAGACATTTCAGTACTGGATATATTCGAAGACTCCACTAGCAGCGTGACTATGCTGCTTAACAGCGTTAATGGCTGCGACATAGGCACTGAGGTGCCAGTAGTCAATGGACACAGTCTAGTGTCTGTGGATGCCAATTATAAGGCAACATCACCATGGACACCAATAGTGTCTCTTACCAATACAGGCTTGGTCGTTACCGGCTACATGAATAGTGTAAATACCTATTTAGGTGAAGCCATTACACTCAATCCTACACCTTTGAACAAACCTATGCCTATGTTAGGTAAGTTCAATATGAATATCGTTTGGATGACATATAAGTCGAATCCATTCACGATGCAGCCATCTATACTGCCTATCTTCACCGATCTCTTCGGCAATATGGCAAATACGGCATTTCCAGCATACGGTATACTGCCTGTATATGCGTCACTGTATGGTGCGCATGTCTATTCAGATGGAACAATCGTGATGAGCGGTAAATTGGCATCCATCATTTTCAATGGAGCGCCTACACCAGCAGTGGATTTGATTTCCATCATAACTCCAGCTGGGTCAGTCATGCAGGTGACGTCTCCAATGCCAGGATCATATCCTGCCGGAACTATCAGTCTGAATCAAGTTACATCTACTTAAGGAAGGAACATGCGACTAAGAGATGCTAGGCTAACTCCAGCCGTCGAAGCATATGACGACACTGGAGTGATGCACGACATAGACCAAAACTATGTCATCAGTGAAATCAAAGAAATTGATGCTGGATCTGCCGGCATCTCTACTGCAGTGGAATCTTTGGCTACGGTAATCAGGTTGCATGAAGTATGCGCTGGGTCACCAGCAGCTAAAGCCATAGCCAGTTCATACACAAGGCGCATTCTTAAGGATCTGCCAGCAGTGGCTCCTATTGAAATCTCCACGGAATCTTTTACTGAAAATGTGAAGGACATCGTGAAGGCTATTTGGGAAGCTATCAAAAAAGCTGTGCAATACATTGTGGATAAGATCAAAGCCTTGTACCACTACATCGTTGGTTCCAACGACATAAGAAAAAGCGATGAAGTCAAAAAAAGTATGAAGAAGATGGAGACGGTGAAAGCAGTGGAGAGAATTGATCTTACTGAATCCTTCATTACCGATGTGAAACTTCTTCAAAGACTCAGCTATGGCGTTCCTTCAATCACCAAGGAAACCATGCGTACCTTAAACGAAAATGTCAAAAGCCACTGGGAAATGATCCATGCATTGACTACAGAGGTCCTTCTTCGCGTAGAAGACATGCACTCTGACTACAAGGACAAGGTAAGTGAATCCAAGAATGCTGGCCACTACGTTGGTCTGGATCACGATCCAATGCGTAAAGTGGCTCTTATCAATGACAAGATTGCCAGGTTGGTTTCTGAAGCCAATCGTAGAGAGGCTGAATTGTTCGTTGAAGAAAACTTTTCTGATGAAATGAAAGCAGGTTCAGTCCAGCTTATCAGAGAAGCTAATGACCTGAGAATATCGTCCATCATTGGAAATGAAGCTAGAGTTTACTTCTTGCTTCGCAAGTGCCCACAAGGTGCAGATCCATCTACTATAGCTTATGAGGCATACGACCTCAAAAGAACAAAGGACACCACATTTACGGACAAGAACAGTAAAGTACTGCCGTTGAAAGAGGCAATAGCTCTGATGGACGAAATCGAGCCTACCATCATAGATATCGGCAAAGCAGCCGGTGACCACATGTTGTTGATAAACCGCATCACTGATGTCATCAACGACACCAAAAACATCTGTACTGAGCTGTTTAGTTTTGAAGCAGCTAATGAGTCAGAAAAGATATACGACATTAAAGCTCAGGCAATAGCTATGAATGCTCTCCTTTCATTTATGTCGAGAGTGTCTGCAAGTGCCATGAGTAACTTGACTGACACTAGAAGAGCCATAAGCAGCTACTTTGACTACCACAATGAGTTCTATAAGGAAGAGCTGAAAGCTCTCCATTCTGAAGGAGCAAAGTGATGGCTGAGACAAACTATGCTGATTATCGCCAGAATATCAAGTCTGGCGATTTGATTGCCTGGAGTAGCGGTGGCTCTGGACTGGCATCTTTCTTCGACAACATCATTCGTATCTTTACCGAGAGTGAATACACTCATGTAGCCATAGCCTGGTGGCAAGGCGATCGTCTCTTTGTCATCGAGGCTATTCCACCCAAGGTAAGGGTTTATCCTCTCAGTGGAAGACTGCCATTCTACCACATTCCCATGAACATCGACTGGAATGAGAATATGGTGAAATACTTGCTTGAAAAGGTAGGACAGCCATATTCCTACTTTGAGGCAATCAAGGCTTACTTCACTAAGCCTGACAATAACAACACATGGGAGTGTGCAGAACTCTGTACTGACTTCTATGCAAACATCGGCATCAACTTTGGAGATGCATTCACTCCAGCCAAGCTGGTACAGGATGCATTAGCTTCCAGAAACACTGATCTGAAATACATTGGTTCGTGATGATTAGCCGTGCTAGCCTCGTTGGCTAGCACGGCTAATCCTTTGAACATCTTTCTAAGGGTGATTACATGGCACCAGTTATTCGCTTTCCTTTGGATCCTACGGGAACAAATCCAAACAACCTGGTTATCAATGAAGCGCATGCATTGAATACCGGTGTACAGGTACGTGCAGCAATCCCTATGTACGGTCCTTTCTATGCAGCTGGCGTAGTGGTCACTGATGCAGCTACTAACAAGCCTCTGACAGCAAATCAATACAGCATGGTCGATCTGCTTCAAGATGCCACTATGTTGTACGGTCAAGCGATCTATTGCACAATCCTGATCACTGATACCACTGTCAGCAACAACATCACTATTACCTATCAGGTACTCGGTGGAGAATATCAGTTTAGCGATCAGGCGCTCCAGCAAATCTACAGTACGCTGATCACTGACAATAGGACTATTGACTGGGCCAGTGTGTTGAATAAACCCACACTGTATCCGCCTAGCCTGCATGAGCACTTGCTGGCTGATGTCTATGGCTTCGAATCAGTGGTGGCAGCAATTGAGCGTGTGCGCAACGCTATCGTTACATCCGACATTCCTACGCTCCAGGCACTGATTGACTGGGCAAATAAGGAATGGGGTCCTTTGTCTGGAATGACGCTGCTGACGGCTGCAGATGTGGCCGCTGGCTTACCTGTCTTCAAGATCGTTACCTACGACCTTATTCAAGGTACATTGGCTGCATTGCAGGCTGGGGCTACTGCTAATGATGCCGCTATTGCAGCATTGCAAAAACAGCAGACTACTGACGTAGCTAACATTTCTGCATTGCAGACTGGTCAGGCTGCCGATCAATCGGCTATTGCCGCTATTCAGGCAGCTATTGCGGCAATACAGAAACAGCAAAATACTGATGTGGCAGCCATAGCTGCTGAAACAGCAGCCAGAGTTGCCGGTGATAATACACTGACCACCAATCTGAACGGTGAGATCACCAGAGCGGAAAATGCTGAAGCTGCACTAGCCTCAAGCATTACAAATACGAACAATGCTTTGGCCGCTGAAGTAAGTAGAGCCACTGGTGCTGAAAACACCATATCTACCAATCTGGCCAATGAAGTAACTAGAGCAAAGTCAGTAGAGAGTGGTTTGCAATCCAGTATCAATACGGTTGCTTCAAATCTGGCCGCTGAGACTACCAGAGCTGAGGCAGCTGAGTCCACTCTGACTACAAATCTTAATTCGACCAATACAGCTCTGAGCAATGAGGTCACTAGGGCTAAAGCTGCTGAATCTGCTTTGTCCACTGGTGTCAGCAACAATGCCACGGCTATATCGGCTGAAACAACTAGAGCTACTAATGCTGAAGCTACACTGACATCCAGCGTGAACACTCTGACGACAAACCTCAACTCGACCAATACAGCTTTGAGCAATGAGGTTACCAGGGCAAAAGGAGCAGAATTCACTCTGTCGACGGATATCACGAATGAAACAAATCGTGCTACTGCGGCCGAGGCCTCATTGAGCAATAGCGTCAGTGCTGAGACGAGCAGAGCTCAAGCTGCTGAAGCAGCTCTTAGCTCCACTATTTCGTCAGACGTTAGCAGCATAAACAATGTCATAAACACACTCAGTAGTGAAATAGTGGCATTGCAGAACTACGACACTACCAACACAAATGGTCAAGGAGTAAAAACTATTTCTACCTCTGCACCGGTGGGTGGCGCACCTGGTGACATATGGTATCAAATATAAAGGATACTTATGTCTGATCTATATCTAGAGTCAGGTGGTACCTGGAATGTACCGAAAAAGGTCTTTGCATTTCAGAATGGAGTTTGGCAACCAGTTAAGCAAATTTATGTTAACTTCAATGGTGTCTGGTATCCAATTTGGAATAATGCACTTCAGATTGATATTACAGCCAATACGACTGATTTCAATCTCTATAATTTTCTTAACACTCCTGCTGAATTGGCAAATTATGGCTTAGCAAACCTACAATCTGCACTCACTATACACGTGATTGTACACCCTGGAGTAGTAATGGGTGCGTCTAGTACCAATACATATGGTTTCAATACTGGTAGTGGATGGGCTGCCGGCACTCGGCTAAAGATAAGTGTAATGTCTGGGGCGTATATTGTCGGTGCTGGCGGTGTAGGCGGTGGAAATCCTGGGCACGGTATTTCACCATATGGTGGTAACGGTGGTGGAGCTATATGGACAAACATTCCTACCCAAATCGATAATCAGGGCACTATTGGTGGCGGCGGTGGCGGTGGCGGTGGCGCCGTGACTGGTGATTTTGGCTATTGGCAGCTCGCCGTTGGTTGCGGCGGTGGTGGCGCAGGTAGTGTTCCTGGTGCCGGCGGCAATATGGTTAGCAACTATGGCTACAACGGATACGGATATATTGTCTACGGCTCCAGTGGTGGACCTGGAAGCTTGCTTACAGGTGGATATTCTAGCAGGGCACAATATAGTGTATACTATGCTACGGGCGCAGGTGGAGGTGCACTCGGACAGGCTGGAGGTAACGGGTATACTAATGCTCCAGGTGGGGCATGGTCAGGAGGCGCTCCAGGTTCAGCTATTGTAGGAAAAGCTAATGTAACATGGATAAATCAAGGCACTCTTTTAGGCCCAACAGTATAAGGGTAAAGTATGAATGATATTTTTATTTGGAATGGCAGTACATCTAAAGGTTATGTGGTAATTAATGGCCAGAGAAATGATTTTACCGTAATTGATCCTACACTGGCTGGATTCATAAATGACGTTGTTCTCTATGAACCCAGTCTAGGTAATACTAAAGTTCTAGTAGGAACTGTGTGGAGAAATCTAACCAGTACTGAGATAGGGCTCATAACAACATTCTTGACCAACTATGTGATGCCTCCACTTAGTTATTGTGCAGACGCTACCACGCTGCTTTATGCTGGTCAGGTGCCACTGACCAGTGGGCTAATAGCTGTATCTGGCCCTCCTGCAGATGCCAGCATGGTTTGGAGCGTAGTGACTAATTCATGGGTAGCTCCACCTAAACCTGCTACTCCTATTAATTATCAGCAAGAAGCACTTGCTGCACTATTGCCGTATTTCAGACCAAACACTGATGCAATCCTGACAGCAATGGCAACTGCACTTAATGACGCTGGTGTGAATGCAGCTATGGCGAATTACACTGCTGTCGGTACACAGTTGAATCAAGCTACCGTCATTTCTAAGATAAATGCTGCATCAGCTACGGCGCTACAGTCACTGATAGCTATCCTGTCTAGCAACACTGTTCCACTGACAGTGTCTGAAGTAGCAGCTCTAGTCAACACACTGTAAGGACGACACGATGACTATCTTTCAGATTCTTTCTACAGGAGCAGTTATTGATACTGGTGATTCAATAACCCTATCTAACTTTCTGCTTAAGTTTCCAACATTGTCAGGAGCAGTGACTGATGCAGTGCAGCCAATGCCTAATCCGTATGCGACATGGAATGCGTCTACCCGTACATGGGTAAGAAATATTCCTGCTGAAGTAGCTGCAGCAGCCAGTGCACAAAACACTACGGTTAACAATACATGCAATGCCAATATTGCAACCGATATATCATTCACCACACAAGCTGGTGTTTCAAAAACATTTTGGGCTGATCCGGCATCCATAAATGAGCTGACATTGGCTGTACAGTCGGCTTCGCTGCCGGGACAGTCTCTTCCAGCTAACTTCTACTGGAAGGCAACTGATGGTACCCAAGTGCCGTTTACAATTACAGATCTCCAGAATCTTCTGGCTGCATACAGTACTCGCAGATGGAATGAGTTTGCATCTCTGGAAACAAAACTTGCCAGTATCGCTAAGGTTGCAGCCACACCTGTTTGGTCAGCGCAAACTGCCACTCAAGGTGAGGAAATACTGGATAATCTCGGTAACGTATGGAAATGCACCACTGGTGGCGCCACAAGCACCACTATGCCTGTATTTCCTGCATCCCCAGCAGCAGGAGCCACAGTTGCCGATGGCGCTGCAGTCTGGACCTATGTCAACGCTATAGCTAGCATTATAAAAGCTATTATCTAAAAGGAGCAGTTTATGTTCGGAACGCTAGTTAATGGAGAAGTCGCTCCTAGCGACATGCTCGCACCAGGCATGACCATCGTCTACAATGCTCCTTCGGATGCAGTGGTGACGATCAGCCTGAATAACCCCACCTATTCGCCAGCTGCTTTTAACTTGGCGATCAGTGCTACTGCATCAGGCGTTGCATCTGGTGCAGCTCCTGCCGCAGATTACATCTCCAAGAATGCTGTTCTGGGACCATGTCAGAATCCGGCAAATAGCCGGTACAGCACTGAGAAGATACCTTTGGCTTCTGGCCAAGCTATCTCCATTCAATCAGATACTGCCATTAACTACAGGGTCTCTGGAGTCGATGGTGCGGATTTGACTACAGCTAAATATAGCTTCTGATCATAGCCCAGGATGCAAAAGCATCCTGGGCTATACTATCTTTTGACAAAAAATAAGTTGATTGACCTTCTTGTGTACGCCACGTAGTAACCAACCTAGTGGAAAGGAGAAGAAGATGTCCACATACCACAGTGATGATCCAGTAATTCTTTTGGATACTCGTAGAGAGGATTATAAGAGTCTGAAAAAGACCTACAAGATCATCTACGACACACACAACGTAGAATCAGTGATTCTGGCAGCATTGATTGCTACGTACATTTCAAAACAAACTGGAGTATTTCCAGTAGTCAGGACGATTAACATGCCTGGCAATACGCCGGCTGATGAAATTCTGTATGTCGGCGAGCATACTGAAAACATGGCCATTCTTGCAGCTATGTTCAAGTCCAAGACTACTGTAAGGCATGTAACCGACTACATAGAGGAGATAGGACTCCATCCAGAATGCGTGGATGCCGACTACCTCTCAAGCACCTTTTCATCGACACTGAATATCAGTTCTCTTTTCAAATATGGCAATGCAGTGCAGCCTGAGAATACGGATCTGTTCAGGCTATCGCAAGCTATGGCTTTGTTTAATTCCAGGTCAAGGGATATGGCCATCTACAAGGGAGAAACCCCTAAGAACGTCGTCATGGGCTTTGCTAGACGTATGGAAATAGCAGGTCTATACGAGCTAGGGCTCATTTACGCTAATTGGAAGGCAGCAAAAGACGCCATTGCGCTGAAGCAACCTTTCGAGTTAGTACAATCGGATATTCCAGGATATCTGAAGTATCTCAAGATACTCAAGAATCATATTGAATGTAGATATCAGAGATCAGTGGTCTCTACCAATCAGGTCAAAATGCTGACCATGAATGCCCATGGAGATGACATACCATGGCTCACAAAGTTCCTTTCCATCCGGTATAAAATCGGAATGGTCTATGAAGTCAGTAATGATGCAGTAATGGTGTCTACTTGGTCCCAGGGTAAGCTCACTATCGAAGATATGCTGATCTTCATTAAGCGCATGGTCAATACCAACTACAGCGTTTATTTTATGGGATCACCCGCATAGACTATTCTATGCATTTCAATTAAGGAGTAAACATGCCTGTTCTAGGATACAAGAGGAGATTCAGACACCATTTCATGACCGTCGGTACATTCCTGGTCGTCCTGCTGTGGTTACTGACAGACCCTGACAACAACATCATCAGCCATCTGCCGTATGGCGCATCCACCATCGCCACAATCGTCGTGCTGCTCAAGACGATCATGTACGTGACCGTACTGCACCTGTCCAGACGAGCGCTGACTGACTATCTCGATCTGGAGACAGTCATGAAAAAGGCAATGGAAGGTCCTACGGGCGGTGGCCTGGTATTCGTCGGCATCGCCATCATCTATCTGGCTCTGGCGGTGCTGATCAATGCGGCAGTTCACTATTAGGGCATTACTAGGGTTCATTGTAGTCATGCTGTTCTCGATAACCATGGCTCATGCAGTGAACCCTTACACGTATGTCCCAAAGAACGCTATCAAGTATCTACCGATATTGGATGACCAAGTCAGCAAATTCTTTACTGATTTTCCTGACTATGCCTACTTTGGTGGATTGATTGAGCAAGAGAGCTGTATTGCTCTGACCTACCACAGCTGCTGGAATCCAAAGACGCAGTTACTTACTTCGCGAGAGCAGGGCGCGGGGTTGGCGCAGCTCACCCGAGCTTTCAGGAAAGACGGCAGTGTTCGCTTTGACTCTCTCGAAGCTATCCGAGAACAGCATATGAAAGAGCTGAAGGATCTCAGTTGGTCCAATATTCTTGTCAGGCCTGACTTGCAAATGCGAGCAATGATCTTGATGAGTAAGGACAACTATAAAAGACTCTACATGGTTCCTACGCCTATTGACAGGATTGCATTTACTGACTCAGCTTACAATGGTGGATTATCTGGATTATTCAGAGACAGACGCCTATGTGGTTTGATGCTCGATTGCGATCCTAACATTTGGTTTGGCAATGTAGAGCGAACATGCTCCAAGAGCAAGGCTCCTATTTACGGACATGAGTCTCCGTGTGATATCAATCGAACTCATGTCAGCAATATCCTGAAGATCAGGATGAAAAAGTACGCCAAGTACATGAAGATGCGACATTAAAGCCAGACACATAGACCTAGGCGTAATAGCTTAGGTCTATGTGTTTTTTAACTATCAAATGTATGAAGTGACATATTGAGAGGGAATAGCCATGATTACCAAAGGAAAACTAATAATCGTTGATGGAATTGACGGTTGCGGAAAGACTACTATAAGCAAGTATATTGCTGAAAAGATAGGTGGCGTAACTATGCCTGCTTTGGGAACAGGACCTATCGGAAAAGAAATCAGACGACAATTGCTAGAGACTGGACTAAACTGCTCAAATCCTGTCGTTTTTAACATGGTGATGTCTTCAATACTGGAGACGTATTGCATGCATGTTATCCCTACTCTAGAAGCAGGACAGAACGTAGTGCTAGATAGGTTTGCTACCTCGTCATATGCCTACCAAGTACATCCTTTTCCTAAGGATAATCTCTACAATAGCTGGTGGCAGCTTCTCAATGAGATGCTCAAGAAACAAATGCCTGATCTCTACATATGGCTAGATGTGCCATTAGATACTGCCATTAGTCGCATCAAGGCTAGAGGTGGTCTCAATGTCTTTGAAGAAAAAGCCATGTTGACTATGGAGAAGACTGTAGAAGGATACAGGTACTTCTTTATTAATCAATTGCTGCCTAACAGTGCTGTAATCCAGGCAGAAAATGAGTTGGCTGAGGTGCTCAACGATATCGATAATTCTCTGAGAGATTTCACCATACTTGGGAGCTAGCATGTCGAACATTTACTATAACCCATTTGTCTATCTTGGCAAGATGCCAGAAGATCTGATAGGGCTAACTTCGACAGAAGTAATTCTGCCAATGACGTCTGCCACCATGCGGATACCGGACCATGAGAGGCTTTTCAATCCAAAGACATACAAGAACAAACAGGAGCTCAACAAAGAACGACACAATCATCTCCTGAAGCTGAATTCGCGCACACGTAAGTCTGCTAGATTCGGTTAGACTATTATGCCTAATCAAGATACAGATGGAGACGCACCACTCTACCTAGATAACTGGAAAGAAGAGCTAAGGAGAGATGTCAACTTTGAGAGCAAGATGGTTGGCCTAGGCATGTTGTGTCTGGACTTAACTTCTGATTCTACTGATCCACCAATAGGCGAGACAAATGAATAGAGTGTTTTTAGGGGGGACTACTAACAGCAACTGGAGAGATGAACTCATCCCAATGCTGAAGGTAGATTACTTCAACCCAATAGTTCCTTCTTGGACATATGCTGCCCAAGTAGAGGAAGAAAGACAAAAAAAGATATGTAGGTATCACCTATATGTCATTACACCAAAGTTGAGTGGATTGTTCTCAATCGCTGAGCTGATAGACTCATCTAACAAGATTCCCACTAATACTATCTTCTGCTTTCTTGAATCAGATGAGGGCAGTGAATTTACAGAGCACCAAATGCATTCTCTTGCGGCTGTATCCAGACTAGCTGTAAAGAATGGTGCCAGGTATCTGCCTGACTTAAGCACAGTGGCCAAATGGCTGAATACTAAAAGCATGGGAGCTTACACATGAGTTTTGAAGACAAAGCATCAGATCAAGAATTGGCGAGCATGGATGAGGCTATTCAGATTGAAATTCGAAAGAATTTCAATATTCTGGAGCCTATGGGAGAATGCCACTTCTGTTTTGAGCCAGTCGAAGGCGTAAAGCTATTTTGCAATGGCTTGCATGCCTCAGAATACGACAGAATAAAAAAGATGCGAAACGGCAGATACAATTGACTGATAGCAGATATCCAGGCTAATGAAGCCTGGATATCTGCTATGTGTTGTTTTTTAATTTAGAAAGAAATCGACTGATTAAATTAAGGATACTACAATGGTACCTAACCCAATTTCTTTCTTTCTTGACGAAAAGGCCATATTCGTCTTTGGATCAAATTTAAGGTCAATCCATGGTGCAGGTGCAGCCTTATTCGCAAAACAGCACAGAGGAGCTTCTACGGGCATCTGTGAGGGTCTATCAGGTCATTCTTACGCTCTACCTACAAAACTATCTCCATCTCGACAATTAGAATTAAAATCCATAGAGAAAAGTGTGGAGAAGTTTATTAATTTTGCTAAGAACAATCCATCCTTGACATTTCAAGTAACTAGAGTCGGGTGTGGCTTAGCTGGTTATCTTGATTCAGAAATAGCTCCTATGTTTGATGGAGCTCCAGAAAATTGTCTATTGCCTGGCGTGTGGCTAAAAAGAAAACAAAGAACCATGGCTAGAATTATTGTAGCTGGATCTAGAGACATGGATGACGAAGACTATATCTACAAAACTTTAGATAGATGTAACTTGTCTAACTATGACGACATCACTATAGTCTCTGGTATGGCTAGAGGACCTGACAGAATAGGTAGATTATGGGGCTTGCTGAAGGGATACAAGGTAGCTGAGTTTCCAGCTAATTGGGACAGGAGTGCTTACGGTAAAGCAGCAGGTCATATTCGCAATGGACAAATGGCGTGGTTTGGAACACACTTGGTAGCATTTTGGGATGGAAAGAGTCCCGGTACAAAAGGTATGATAGATCTGGCAAAACACAATGGTTTACGCGTAACTGTTATTAAGCCATAGTGCCTAAAATGCTGAGTATCTTTTGAGTTAGTAACTAACAGAGAGAACGATATGCCTATCAGAACGTATCCAAAATACCTGAACATAAAAGCTGGAGCATATGCTCCTTTAGTGGATCTGAAGATGCCTCAGTCCGTTATTCCAGACCGAGTAGCTGGATTACTGGCTCCACTGGTAGGTGGCGTGATTCCTAGTGCAAATCTGCCACAAACAGTAGATTCCAATGCGGCTTATCTTGTCAATGGAAAGGTACCTGCAAATCTGCTGCCAGACGCAAATACACTGGCTAAGACATTGACGGCATCTATCTATGGGCCATTGTCTGTATTGGCTGGCAGCGTTGTGACGTACAACATAGAAAACTTTGTATCTGGCGCGCAGTATGTCATTTCAGCCACCAGTGGTACGGTATCTGTAGCTAATGATGTAATCACCTACACTGCTCCAGCTACAGCAGATACAGATACGATCACTGTCAATGGTACGGCTATTCCAATTGCTATAGTAGCACTGACTACAGACCCAATCATTGTTGGTTCCAGCAAGATCGTGAGCGGAGGAACTAACGCTTACTCTATTTCTAAT
>JAEHJW020005030.1_pt1 | contig 38650 bp, 50 predicted proteins | sample 9271431 | NCBI WGS metagenome assembly JAEHJW02 | reverse complement strand
AAAGCCCCGCTTCGGCGGGGTTCTTTTTTTAGAAAAATAGTGTTCCTGTTTTGGCTTTAACTAGCCTGCCGCAATCATAAAGCATTTCCTTAGCTTCGGCTATATACCAATCGTAATTAATATCGTTTGGGAATTCTTCGGGCAAATCCATTAGCGGGCGCGCGCCGTCTGTTTTGCCTACTTTGTTTCCGCTTAAAACGTAGGATATGCAACCGGCTTCGCCTTTTGGATAATACCAACGAACAACTTTGCCTAAATAAGTTCCGTTCTTTTCGCCACCGCCTTTAACGTTTTTAACTGCTACAAAGCGCCTAATATCGCGGCATTCTTTTACAGTTTTTTCAAGCGGCTTACCATTCTTTATAAATTCTAAAACAGCATCAATGCAAATTAACGTTTCTGGATTTTTAGAAAGAATAGAATTTAAAGCCGAACCGCGTTCGGAAAAAGCGCCTTTTGTTTTACAGCCTAAACGTTCATCAAGAAATCGCGCTTCATTGTCGCCGCCGTCTTCTTTAACTGCGATATAAGTATTAACATCGCGGCTATAAACTGCGCTGTAACGCGTTTCTTCTGTTTTAAAGTTGGTTATGCGTTCCCATTCCGCAACAATTGCCCTTACTTCGTTATGTCTATTCTTATTATACTTGGAAACAATGCCGTCTGTATTTCCGCTTATAACATCAATGCCCACACTATCCAGCATTTCAATTAGCATCAACAAAACAAGCTGCCCGGTAATCGTTACTTGAAGCATCAATTGCGGGGCGTAAAGTGTTGAATATTTGTTGCCAAGCTTACCGAAGCTTCCGTTAATGGTAATCTTTAAACTATCGGCAATTGTCTTCCATTTCTTCGCGGCTTCCTTGTCGCCAGCTTTCTTAGCTTTGGCGGCTTGCGCTTTGGCATGAATGCGGGTATTTACGATGTTTTCATATACGGTAAGGAAAGCTTCGCCAAGGTGCGGCGGAAACAGCCTTTGATTAAGGATAATGCGCGGGTAAAACGATTCAACGTCATTATCTGCAATAATAATTTCGTCTGTAGCTACGTGCCCTATTTGCTTTTCATTTGAATGCAAACCGCCCATGCCAAGTTTATAAACGCTGTTGCCTAGCGTTACCGTAAGTTTTTCAAGCGCCTTCGGCATTATTGGCGATCCAAGGCCGTCTAGTTCAAACCGGGCAGCTTTAACAATTTCTAGCATATCGTTCAACTGCTGCGAACGATAGCTAATGAACGGCGGAACGTTATATTTAAGAATTGTGCCTTCGGCTATTGTGGGCTTACGCGGATAATACACTAGAACTTTTTGCAGTTCGCTATTAATTACGGCTTCCGCAACTTGTGCATCCGATTTGCTGCGTAGGTCAATGCCGTATTCTTGCGACATTTCAATACGAAGCTTAATTTCCGGCGCAAGTTCATTAAATAAAAGTTCGGTATTCGATAAATCGTTGCAGCAATACGGGCGAATAATAGCCGCGTCTTCCGCTGTCAAAAGATGATCTTCCGCAAACGGCAAATCCTGCATTCGTTCGCAATGCAAGCGCCCGGCGTAAAGCTTTAACGATCCTTGCAACGGTGCAACTTCGATCAAGTCAATATGATTAAAGTTGCCAATTTTAACCGCGTATTTCTTTTCAAAAGCAAACGGCGTATTGTTTTCTTTAATGATAAAATCGGAAGCTTCTTTAAGTTGTTCGCAGCTTGCGCCCTTTATGGCTAATGCGATCATTGGCAAATCGTAGTTTCGGCTATTGAATCCGACAAGGCAAAAGCGCCAAAGCATCCAAAGAAGTTTAGTAGTGTTAAGCTGATAATCCGGCGATTGTTCGAATGCAACAACTTTGCCGCTTTTTAGATGCTTAAAAGCGCAATACCAAAAGTTAATATAACATTCGGTATCAAAAACAAAAACTTCGCCTGCTGGCACTTGCATTAGTTCTTCATCGCTAAACCAATTGACTGGCTTAATAGAACGTTGCAATACAGCAAGCGAAGACTTAGAAAGCTTCGGCTTTTGTGTTGTTACAAATCCGTTTGAATCTGTATAAGTTTTCATAGGTTAAAACGGTATATCGTCTTCATAGTTCGTTTGATTATACGATACTTCTTTTCGAAGATCAACCCCCATTAAAGCGCCCCGCATGTTTTCGCCAAAAAATATAACGCGGTTTTCTTCTTTGCGAAATTCAGCTTTGTTAAAAGCATGTTCCAACATTGTTAAATATTTGGAATTAAACGCCATGCCATGCGGCAAACCTTCAATTTGGTATGTTGAAGCTTCTGTTTCGTGTTCATGCGAAGAAACAACGTTTTCATCTAAATAAACAACACCGTTGCGGCTAAAGTTTTCAATTGCATGAACCGCAGTAAAAAAGCCTTCCGGCAACGGCCAAGGGTTGCAATCTGTCGGAAAAATCGGTTGATAGTTTGGGTAACGTTCGCTAAAAAGTTGCGTCTTTATAAACGAACCGTCTTCAAAATAAAACGTTGCCGAAGAAGGCGAAAAGCCGAAGCCTTCAAGCGGCTTACCGGCTTTGGCGATGGCTACCGCCGATGCCTTTGGAATCAATAAGCCGGGCGGCAAGTCTAGGCCGTGCCAATACTCCAACAGGGCCGCGCCGTTCGTTGCTACGGCTGTTCCAGCCTGTAGCAGCACCCCGGCAAAGTGCGCTTGTTGTGCGCCGTCTGTAGCCAGCATAGACACGGCTTCGAAGGCTTGCTTTATGCGATCATCAATAGATGCAACGCGTTCATCCGGCCCGCTTATATTAAGTTCGGCAAAATCTACGCAAGGAATTAACGCCTTAAACGCGCCTGATTTTACGGAAAGCGTATTTGCGGAAAGCTGCGTTATATTCAGTTCTTCCCCACATTTAAGCAAGGCTTCGGCAAACTGCAATGTATGTGGGCAGGCTGTTAAATCTTCTTCAACCGGGCTTGCTGCCGTAAGAATACCGTTCGAAGCTGCCGCCCAATGGCCGGAAATCATGCAATGTTGTTGCCCTACGCTTCCGGCTTTCTTTTGCGTTACGCTAATAAATTTCAAAGCATTAATTAGCGAAGCTGCGGCGCTAGGTTCGCCGCGCTTGGATCGTCTAGCGCGTTTCGCTGTCATTTTCTGTATTCTCCAAAGCTTCAAAAGCCATTTGAACATAATGCGCCATTTTCAGCAAATCTAGGCGTTCTTGTCCGGGGCGGGAATTCTTGCCAAATCTAGCAGCATATTTTTTAACTTGATTAATGCAACTTTCGGCGGTGTATTCGCTTGCGATATCTTCGCCTTTATCGCCGTATTGCGGAACTGTATATTCTTCAATATGTCTTTCAACAACGCCGGAAAATTTAACCCAATCTTGCCCGCGTTTGCTTAAAGGAAAATAATCAAGTTCTTCAAATCTTTTTGCACAAGTGCAAGGGCCGTTCGGGTTGTTTGTTCCGCCGTGGCATTTGTTACATTCTGTACTAAATTTCATTTTAAACCCTTTCAAAATTCGTATGATAACACTTCGGGAAACTTTTTGTTTGTCCAAACGCGAAGCCTTGACGGCATACGCAATTCGCTAACACGTTGTAAAGCTTCGCTTGTTGTTTCTGGCGGTTCTTCGTAATGACGTTGCCGCCACCAATCGCGCGCCTTCTTCGCTGGCATTCCTTTATGTTCAAGGCAAATCCATTCGTTAAACATTTGGAAGCCGCAGAAATACGAAACTTTTATAGATGGCGGCGAACCTTCTTTTTCGTGTAAGTTGTAAAGAACGCGTTGAACCGGGAAATATTCGACAACTGGCAAATCACTTCGCAAAAGCTGCGCTTCGCTGGCGGTTTCAAACAACTTTGTTTCAAAGGTAAATTCGGCCCCACAATTTACACAATAACGCGCGGCGGCATGGTTATAAACGCCGCAGCTATCGCAGATTCGAACAGGAACTTCGCCGGGGCCACCTTTGCCGGGTTTGCGCGGCTTTACTGGATCATTGATAGGGCCAAGCCTTCGCGTATTGCCTGCAAAATCTAATACTAAGCAATTTTCTTTTTGTGTATCCGGCGAAGGGCGAGTTCCCCGGCCTAGCATTTGCACCCAAAGCCCCGGCGACATGGTAGGCCGAAGCATTCCAATTAAATCAATCGGTGGATGGTCAAAGCCGGTTGTAAGCTTGTTGTTATTGACCAAAGCGCGAAGTTCGCCGCGTTTAAATGCTGCAATTCGGTTATCATTTTCCGCGCCGTATAACTTCGAATGGCTAGCAGCGGCAGGAATGCCGAAACTTTGCAGCATCGCGGCTACGTGTTCGCTATTTTCTACGCCGGAAGCAAAGATAAGCCAGCTTCGGCGGTTATAGCCTTGTTCAACAATTTCTTTAACTGCTGAATATGTTATTTCGTCTGTATCAACAGCTTCTTGCAATTGCTTTCCGTTAAAATCGCCGCCTGACATACTTACGCTAGAAACGTCAATTTCCGTAAGCGTTCGTTTTGGAATTAAAGGCGCAAGATAACCTTCCGCAATCAAACGGTTAAAAGCTTCAATGCCCGTAATATCGTAACAAACATCGGTAAATAAACCTTCATCGGTAAGCATACCTTGTTTCAAACGATACGGCGTTGCACTGAATCCGATAACTTTTAAATGCGGGTTAATCTTCTTCAATTCCGTAATAACGTATTGGTACATTGTATCTTCGTTAGGGCTTAACAAATGGCATTCATCAATTAGAATTAAATCACGAAAGCCAAAATGCCGCAAATGCGGCGGCGTTGCTACGTCTGTTTCGCTACGCTTAATTGCTTTGGCTACCGATTGAACACCGCCAAAAACAATTGGCATAATCATATCACGGCTTTTTAAGCCTGCGGAATAAATGCCAATTGGCGCAGTAGGCCAAATTTTAATAAGCTTTTCGGCGTTTTGTTCAATAAGTTCTTTAACGTGCGTTAGCATCATAACGCGTTGATTCGGCCAATGTTCAAAAATGCGCCGAACGAAGTTACCAATAACAACGCTTTTGCCTGTTCCGGTAGGCATTGCAACAATAGGATTGCCGATATTGCCTTGCCGGAAATATTCGTAAATAGCAAATTCGGCTTCGGATTGATACCAACGTTCAGCAAACATTACTTATCATTTCCTGTAATTGGGTTCCAATTATCGCAGCCGGTGCGGGCTTCGATAAATTCGCGCGGAATGTTGCTATTGTGGGCAGGTAAAGAACAAAACCATTCGCCGTTTTCAACCGGGATTGCATAGGAACAGCTACGGCAATTCTTTTCCGGTTTCTTGTTGCCGTGGCAAAGTTCTTTCATATCGCACCAACTGCAATCTTTGAACGTTGCATTATTCGACAAACGCGCGGGCGGTTCTTTCGAAAAAATAATTTGTTCAGCCTTCAATTCCATTTGTTGCCCTAGCTTATGGTCAAGCGGTACAACTTCAACATGCAAACTATCATCATTCTTATTAATGTTCAAATAAAGAACGTAACGGAAATTATACTTATATCCATACGTTGAAGTTTGCGCGAAATGCTGCGGCTTGGCAACTGGCATACCGTCTTGCGCAAGTTTGTTAAAACCTGCGCCGGTTCCATTCGTTTTAAATTCCAGCAAAACCGGTTCTTCAATGCCATATTCGGGCGGAAGTTTTGCTATACCGTCAAGCGAACCGCCGAAATGCCCGTTCGCCCCGCTAATCTTCCATTGTGTTACGCCGTCTTGTTGAAATTCCCAAACTTCGCAACCAATGCCGCGCAACCATTCGACAAGGCGCGCTTCTTCACGATGCCCACGATTGAACAAACGTTGTTGCCTTCCATCATGCTTTTTATGGAAACACCAACGGAAGATATACCAAAGATAACGTTTGCAATCATGCCCGATTAAAGACGCGCCCAAATGCCAGCGCGGCCCGCCGTCATATTCAGTTGCGCAATAATTATCAATATCTTCAAGAACGCGTTTTGCAAGCGCCTTGGCTACGCCGGGCGCGCTTAAATCAACTGCCTGTTTTCCGTTGTCGGATGCGCTTTTTTGTGTATTTGCGCTGTCTTGTTCGGGCTGCATTGCGTTTTTCCTTTCGCCGTTCGGCTACGTGTTTGTTTGCTTCGAAATGTTCGTTTGATAGTTGTATTGTAGTTCGTAATTGTTTCTTTGACAACCACGAAATATGACAACTTTCAAAACTTATATTCAACTGTTCGGCTAACCAACGATAAGCAACCGAACGCGAATATAAACCTTCTTGCCAAAGTTTATCGAACGCTAAATGCGCTTCTTTGCGCAATAGGCGCGTTTGTTTATCCGCCATTAAACCAAGCGGAATATATGTATTTGGATGGCAACCAACTGTAGAATTACAATCGTTGCAACGATAAATATACGGCCATTTTCCTAACTGCCTGCCGTAAATTTTATCGTTAGTGATAAGTTCAACGTTCAAACTTCGGCAGTTATCGCAATTAGTAGGCGGCGGCAATGCGTTTTTTATATCCGCCATTTTTACCCCATTAACTACGAATGTAAAAACCGGGGCCGAAGCCCCGGCGTTCTTACGGCTTAACGCTGGCCCCAAGGCGGGTTAGCGCCTGCGGGGGCTGCGCCCTGTTGCCAGCCAGCGGCGGCGGGTTGCTGCGGTGCCTGTTGCTGCGCCGGGGCTTGCTGCTGATTACCCCATGCCGGGGCTGCTGCGGGGGCTTGGGCGGGCTGTTGGGCGGGCGCTTGACCCAAAGCCGGGGCGTTACCTTGCGGCTGCTGCGGCGCGGCTTGCTGGCCCTGCGGTGCGCCCCAAGCGGCGGGCGCTTGCTGTTGGGCCGGTTGTTGCGGCTGTTGCTGGCCGAAACCCTGCGGGGCTGCGGCGGCAGGCTGTGCCGGGGCTTGGCCTTGGCCTGCCTTGCCGGGTTCGTTGCCGTTAATGTCAAATACCTTTTTAACTTCGGTATATTGCGGATCGTTCTTTTGCGGGCCAACTTCCACAATAAACGGGATGTTATGAAGCTGCGCCGAATCTTGCAGCATAAACACGCCGGTTACGTGGCAAACTGCGGAAAGTTGCTTATGCGCAATTTCAACGGTTTGTTGATTGGAATGATAAAGATTCAGACGATACGCGCCAACGGTGCCAGTTTGCGGGCCGTCAATAATCTTCAAGTTAAGTTGAAGATAACCGCCGTTGTTTTCCTTGTTCGGCTTAACTTCGGAAGAATCGACAACTACAGGATGCTTACCAATCGGCAAACCGCCTACGCCCTGCGTAGGATCATATTGTTGCGCGTTAAATGCTTGGATCAATTGAGCCATTTTAATTCACCTTTTCGAAAAGTTCCGCTAATTTACGGCCTAGCGGATTTGCCGTTTCTTTGGTGCCCGCAATCGGATTCGAACCGATACGCCTTGCGGCGAAAGATTTTAAGTCTTTTGTGCCTGCCTGTTTCACCATGCGGGCAAATTCGTTAAGACATTGCTTTATTAAACAGCGCCGATAAATCCGGCGGTTCAAGTTCGGCCAATCTGCCGGAACGATCTCGCGCCATTATATCAAATGTTTCCGCAGTTCGTATAGCTACAACCGGCTTTGCTTGGCCCGGAATGTTTGCTTGTCCAATGTGCAAAATTTCATCGTACATATGCGGAATTTTTACGTTCAAATCTTGGCCGGGAAAATACGGCTTCTTACGCATTATACCGCCTTCATCGGCTACGGCTTGCTTACCGATTAAATAAATATGTTTTTGCGGCAGGTAATAAAGAGCATTGACAATTTCCATAACGCGGCGCGACATTTCGCCATAAGCGCGCCTTCCGTCTTTGTTACGTTTCAATTCTTCGGTAAGAATAATTTCAGCAAGCTGTGAAATTGAATCAATGCCTACAGTATCGAAGTTGCGGGCTTCGTTCGAAGTAAAAAGCCATTTAAAAAATTCATCAATCTTCGTTGCATCGTATGCTTCCCAAGCCGGAACGTTCGAAGTTCGCATAGACAACATACCGGGTTCAACAACACAAAGAACCGGGCGCGGTGCCGTGTTAATCATTGGAGTTTTGCCGGTGCCCGGCCCGCCATACGCCAGCGCCTTAACGCCGAAGCGTTGAGCAAGCTGCGAAGCTGGCTTTAATTGTGACATTTGCATTTTTACACTTCCTTTTCTTCCGAAGCTTCTTCGCGCTTATTGTGGGCACTGCACATAGCAACAAGCGAAATTTTCCATTGTCGCCAAAATTTCAAAGCGCCAAAATCCATTTTAGCAATTTCTTCATCGGTAAAATTGGCCCATTCTTCATGCGTATAACGTTGGCAACCAATACGCATGAAGTTATCACTAATTAAAACGAACCATTTAAGCCCATTTATTTGCAAAGGCGTTTTAGAAAGCTTTTCCCCGTAAAGGTTAGCGCTGCGAAGGTTAGCGCCGTAAAGGTTAGCGCCGTCAAGGTTAGCGCCGTCAAGGTTAGCGCCGTGAAGGTTAGCGCTGCGAAGGTCAGCGCCGTCAAGGTTAGCGCCGTAAAGGTTAGCGCCGTCAAGGTTAGCGCCGTGAAGGTTAGCGCCGTAAAGGTTAGCGCTGCGAAGGTCAGCGCCGTAAAGGTTAGCGCTGCGAAGGTTAGCGCCGTAAAGGTTAGCGCCGTAAAGGTCAGCGCCGCGAAGGTCAGCGCCGTCAAGGTTAGCGCGGGCTTTAACCGCAGCTTGAAGCGTAATTTTCAAGCTGTTTTCTTCGGCTTCAAATTCAAACAAAATCGAAGCATTGAAACGCGACAAGATAGACAATTTCATTTCACAATCTCCAAGTTGTTTAACTGCGACAAAGCTACTATAAATAACTTTGTCGCAATTATAAAGCATTACTTCGATTTGGGTTCGACAAGTTCAAGCGAAGGTGTAGCTTCCTTAGAAACTAGAACTTCGTCAATAACTTTTTTGTATTTCGCATCAAGCTTTTTGTATTCCGAAACGGAAAGTTCCGGCTTCCAACGAACAAGACGTTCGGCAATAAATGCGCCTTCCGGCCCGGCTTTTTCCAGCTTTGAAAGTGCTTTATCTACGCCGTCTTCGGCATTGTTCAACGTGTAAGAAATTTTGAATACGGCTTTCAACTTATAGCCGTTGCCAAGTTCAACATTTTCCGTACCTTCGCGCAATGCTTCGGGGTTGAATCCGTAGCAATCTGCTAGAACTTCTTTGCGAAGTGCGGCTTCGGCTTCTTTGGCTGCGGCAAGCGCCTTAACGCTATCTTGCCAAGCAAGAATTTTTGCATCGCGCGTTGCGGTGTTATTAAAAGACATAGCTTAAATCCTTTCAGGTTGTTACCGCCGCTAAGTGCGGCGGGTTGATACGAACTATACGATAGCTACGAAGCTTTGTCAAGCGTTAATTTCGTGCTTCGTAATCTTTCGTCAAATAAAGTTCGTTGCGGTTTTCGCCAGCTTGCAAAGAACGCCCGTTTTCAAGAATGGAACGTTCGGCAGTAAGATTGCGGTTGTTTGCGTCAAATTCGCTAAATTTTTCGCCGTAACGCATACGAAGCTTTGCAATATTAACGCGTTGTGATTCGTCAAAAGTAAAGTTACAAGCTTTTGCCAAAAGTGCGAAGTACCAAAAAACATCGCCTACTTCTTCGCCCATATTTACTCTATCAAACGGCTTGCCGTCAATTGCGCTTGCATACAGGGCTTCCAACAGTTCGCCAGCTTCGGTAGCTGCACCAATAATGCCATGAATAATGGCCGCGCCTTGTGCATCGGTGCCGCCTACCCAAACCGGAAGCGCGTTGCAATGATCGTCGGAACGTTCAACGCCTACCAGTTCGCGCCCATAGAACAAAGCCTTTTTAATCTTGTCAAGTTTTTGCAAAACTTCAATAGCTTCGCTAAGAACTTGCTTCATATGTTCAAACGGTACGCGTTCGCCGTAGAACTTATCTGATGCGGTTACGTGCGCTTGTGCGATGTAATCGAATTGCGGCGCTTGATGGCAGGTTTGCCCGCATGTGGTTTTTTCGCAACTATCGCAATCATGGTTCGACATAGCTTCTTTCCTTTCGTGTAGTCGCCCGGTCCTATGCCTGACGATGTACGCACTATACCGCAAAATTTTGTTGCCTGCAAGAATTTTTTAATGGTATCATACGGCGAATTCCTACCATGCGTAGGGCGAACTACTACACGTTACGGGCAAAGGTGCGAAGCATGACAAAGAACAGCGGCGTATGCTGGCGCGATCAAGTGCGCGAAAAATTTAACAAACGGCCAATTTCTGCAAAAATTGAAGATTTGGCCGTAGAACTAGGCGTTTCGGAAAGTTGGCTTCGCATGTTTGGGCGCGGCAAAATCGACAACCCCGGAATTATGACGGTTGAAAAGCTATCGAAGCTTCTTGACAAACTTAATAAAAAGAATTGAAGGGGGTTGCTAGTGTTTCAGAATATTCCGCATGAAATGCGCGCTTTCCCACATTGGGTGGCATGGCGCTACGAAGATACCAATTCTAAAAAACCTACGAAGGTTCCTTACAACCCCAACAAAGGCACGTTAGCTAGCGTAATAGATCCTAATACATGGGGGACTTTTGAAGAAGCTTGCCGCGTTGTTACCGAAACAAATTGGTATAGCGGCATTGGCTTTGTTCTTACGGATGCCGATCCGTTCGCGTTTATTGATTTGGACGATACGAAAGGCGATCAACAGGCATTCGATAGACAGCTTAAAATTTATAACGAATTTGAAAGCTACGCCGAAAGAAGCCCAAGCGGTAACGGCCTTCATATCATTGTTAAAGGCAAGCTAGAAAGCGGGCGGCGTAGAAGCTTCATTGAAGTTTATTCTTCGCAACGTTATATGACTATGACCGGCGATGTATTCCGCCCGGCCCCTATCAACGATTGCAACGAACTTCTTAACGTGCTTTGGCAACAAATGGGCAGCGGAAATGCTGCGGCGGCTGTTTATGCCGGTGTTGCAGAAGAAAAAGAAACAGACGCGCAAATTATTGAAAAAGCAACAAGCGCAGTTAATGGCGATAAGTTCGCCGCGCTTCATGCTGGCAACTGGCAAGATTACTACCAATCGCAATCGGAAGCGGATTTTGCTTACGTTGATATTATCGCGTTCTATACGCAAAACCGGGCGCAGATTGCCCGAATTTTTCGTTCTAGCGGATTGGGGCAACGCGATAAAGCGAAGCGTACCGATTACGTTAATTACATGCTTAACAAGTGCTTTGATAGGATGTTGCCGCCCGTAGATATTGACGGATTGCAAAATCAATTGAATGCAGCACTTGAAAAGCGCGCCCGCGAAGAAGCCGCCGCAACAGTAAAGGCCAGCCAGCAAAGCAACGTTGTTCCAATTCGCCCGCAACATACGCCGGAACTTTCGCAGCCTTCTAACGATGTTTATTCGGTGCCGCCCGGCCTTGTCGGAAAGATTGCGCAATTTATCTACGCACAAGCCCCGCGTCCGGTGCCTGAAATTGCGCTTGCTGGTGCCCTTGGCTTGGTTGCGGGTATTGTGGGCAGAAGCTACAACATTTCGGGCACTGGCCTTAATCAATACGTGTTGTTGTTGGCCCCTACGGGAACCGGGAAAGAAGCGATTGCATCCGGTATTGATAAGCTAATGGCTGCTGTAATTAAAACCGTTCCGGCTTCGGTTGATTTTATCGGCCCCGGCGAAATTGCTTCAAGCCAAGCTTTGATTAAATATATGTCAAAGCAAGCGGTTAGCTTCGTTAGTCTTGTCGGTGAATTCGGTTTGCAACTTCAACAAATGGGCGCAGTTAATGCCCCTTCGCACTTGCTTGGTTTGCGCCGTATGTTGTTGGATTTATACAACAAAAGCGGCGAAGGTAAAGTTCTTCGGCCTTCTATCTATTCTGACCGCGAAAAGAATACGGCGGCAGTTACCGCCCCGGCCTTTACTTTGCTTGGCGAATCTACGCCGGAAAAGTTCTATGAAGCATTGCACGAAGGCATGATTTATGAAGGCTTGTTGCCGCGCTTTACTACGATTGAATATCACGGCGAACGCCCGCCGTTGAACGTTAATCACATTCACGCGCAACCGTCTTTTGACGTTATCGAAATGCTTGCTACGCTTTGCGCGCATTCGTTAATGTTGAACAGCCAGCATAAAGCAATTCATGTTCAATACGTGCCGGAAGCTAAGGCAATGTTCGATCAATTCGACGTTCATTGCGATATGCAAATAAACAACAGCGCAAACGAAGTACGCCGCCACCTTTGGAACCGTGCCCACATTAAGGCGCTAAAGCTTGCGGCTTTGATTGCTGTTGGTTGCAACCCTTACGATCCGACAATTACGCCGGATGTTGCGCAATGGGCTATGAACATCATTACGGCAGACGTTAAGAACCTGTTGAAGCGATTTGATAACGGGGATATTGGCGTTGATAACGACGAAACAAAACAGCTTTCCGAAGTTATAAAGACGGTAAAACAGTTCGTTACCGGAACTTGGCACGAAGTAGCTAAATACGCCGGGGAAGGTAACGGAAATTTGCATTCGGCGCGAATCGTTCCATATAGCTTCGTTCAAAGAAAGCTTGCCGCTGTTGCTGTATTTCGTAAAGATCGTATTGGTTCAAGCGGTGCTATCAAGCGCGCATTGAAGACGCTTTGCGAACGCGGCGATTTGCAGGAAGTTAGCAAAGCTACGTTGTCTAAAGACTATGGAACTTCGGCAGTTTGTTACATGATAAGTAACTTGAAAGCTTTCGGTTTATAAGTTAGATAATTGCCCGGTTCGCCGGGCTTTTTCTTGCCTGTTGTTTTAGAAACTTAGACGTTAGATAAAGATATAATAGGCGGCTTGGCAATAATAATGGCCTAAGTCCTTGAATATAATCAGATATAACAAGTATCTAGTTTAATGGTGGAAGTAGTCTAATCTAATCTAAGGTTAAAGGTAGAAAGGATGCCGTTGAACGTACCTAAAAACCCTTATATTAGAGAAATTAAATTAACTATTATATTATATTATATTATTATTAATGTATATAAAACATACACTTACAGCACTTCGAAACCGTCATAACGAGATAACGTATAATTTCTAACAGTCTAATGCTTGACAAGTGCCAAAAGCTGCGCTATTCTTGACGAACCTAAACGAACTTTGAAAGGAAGTAACATGGAAGACGAAAACACTAACGAACCGCAATGGCTTAATCCTTCGCCAGTTGGTAACGAATTTATGCGCCATGCGCAAGCAATGCGGCTTTGTCGTAGCGTTCCGGTTGATAAGGCATTTGCACTTGCGCCGGGCTTCAACGTGGGGATGCTGCGCCGTATTGCGGAAGGCTACAAGCCTAAGAAGATTGTTGTTATCGAACATGGCGAAGCAGGCTTTGAAGTTCGCCGCCTTGGCGATAACGAAGATGCAAAACTTTTTTACGAAAGTATTTCTTCGTCAAATATCGTAGAAGGCAAGCAAGCTAAAGACAAGAAAGAAGAAATTTGCCGAATTCTTCGTTCAATGTTTGAAGCAACAGACGAACAAATTTTAAAATACGATCAACAAGCATTGCCAGCAAGAAACGCCGGTTGTACTTCATATGCCTACATTAATCGTAGAACTGCCGCGCTTGCTGCGTTCAAGAATGATGCGCAAGGATCAACGGAAGCAATTAAAGCAACGCTAGATGAAATGGAAAACGAAGGCACTATTCGCAAGCTGTCGGAAGACGAAGCTAAAGAACTGTTTGGTTCCAGCGCCGTTTTTTATCGCGTGAATCGCGCCTCTTTGTAATTGAAAGGAATTAAAATGAACAACGCAATGCCAAGCCGTTTAGACATAGCTATTTGGCGGCTAGAAGATATGCTTGCTGGCGATGATGGACAAGCTTTTAAGGAAGCGCAAAAGTTCTTAGAACGTGTCAAAGCCGATCCGCCTAAGTTCTACCGAACACGAATCGGCAACCTTGTTGCAGCTATCCAAGCCGCTGCGATTGAAGGCTTTGCGCTGCGATGCGTTGCGGCTGGTTCAATGTGGGCAACGTTCGAACTTACAGCCGAAGAAGTGGCGAAGTTGCAACAGCATAAAATTTTTATAGAAGAAGACAAATAACGCTTGACAACGTAGTTTGATCGTATAGAATACGTACATCAACAACGCAACAGCGAAAGGAAGTCAAATGTATAACGTTGAATGGATTAGCAAAGATGAACAACCCGGCCCGCTTGGCGGCTGGATTAAAATTCTTTCTTATGAACAAATTGCGCCATTTTGCAAAGAAACTATTGAAGCTGGCGGTATTATTCTTCGTATTACAAAAGCTTGATTGTCAATCGCCCGGCGAAAGTCGGGCATTTTTATAGGGGTGGAAAAAATGTGCATCGTGGGTAAAACAAAAGAACTTGCCGTTTTGCAGGTTGAAACCGTTGAAGCTTTGGCCGAAACGGTAGGCGAACTGTTAGCCGTGTTGGATCGTGTTAAAGGAAGTGGCAGCTATTGCGCGCGCCGTTGCCTTGCTGCGGGCCAATGATGCCCCGGCAACCGATAACGCAGCCAGCGGCTTGGCAGACGCGCCGGAAGGCATACCGCCTGCCGTTTGGGCTAGCCTTGGCCCTGACGTTTAAGCGCAGTTGCGCGAAGCCGTAGCATTGGGCGCAAAGTTGCAAATCGTATCGGTTGCGGATATGATGCAAGAACTTGAACCGAATTTAACAACGAAGCATTAAGGGGCGACAATGGCAGACGAAGTAGATAATACGGTTGATCGTATGGAAACCGAACAAGCGGCTAACGAAGCTGAAATAAGACGCAAGGCCGCAGCAATTCCGAAAGGCGAACCGGGGCATTGCGATTTGTGCGGCGAATTTTCTTGGCGGCTTGTGCTAGGCAACTGCGCACCATGCCGCGATAAACACAAACTACCTTGAAAGGTTTAATCATGGGCGAAGCTAAACAACGCGGCAGCTTTGAAGAACGCAAAGCACAAGCCGTAAAAGAAGGCCGTGTAATTGACGCAAAGTTTAAAGAAGTTAAGCGCGGCGTTTGGGCTAACATTCCTTGGCCGTTGCGCGTTCTAATTTTGGCCGGGCTTTGGTTTGTCTTTTCGTATGGGTTGCCGAAATGATTACAGATACCGAACGATTAGACGCCATAGGCGAACAGGGCTTTAGCGTAGTATGCGAAGCCGAACTAACCGCCGAAGGCTGGCGCGAAATTTGGCATTGCACTTTCGCAATTGACCAAACTTTTACAGGAAATAGCTTGCGCGAAGCTATGGACAAAGCTATAATAGCTTATCGAAACTTGAACGAAGCGCAAGGCAAACTTTTATGACGCCGGAACAATTAGCTAAATCAGGAAGCGAAGCGGCGCACCAAACCGCCGTATTTGCTTGGGCCGCGTTGAACTATCAACGTTGGCCCGAACTGCATTGGTTGCACCATATACCGAATGGCGGTAGCCGTGGCGATGATGCTAAATCGCGCGCTATTCGCGGCGGTCAATTGAAGGCACAAGGCGTAAGAACTGGCGTAGCTGATTTGTCTTTACCGGTAAAGCGCGGCAGTTATAGCGGGCTTTATATCGAAATGAAGAAGCCTAGCGAAAAACCAAAGCGCGAAGGCAGCAAAGGCGGCGTATCGGATGAACAAGCCGAATTTGGGGCGTTCGTTCAATCGCAGGGCTTCGGATGGTGCGTTTGTTATAGTTGGGAAGAAGCGGTAAAAGTTATCGAACAATACTTAAACTACGGGGGTTGATATGGTTGCAACGTATGCCGATATAACGAAGCTTAAACACGCTAAGACTATTGCCAAAGAAGGCGGTTGCTTTATTGTAGAACGTGGCGATTACGATAACAAAGAATATATCTTGTATCGTATTGTCAATCCAGTTAATCAACGTATCGGCAAACGTTCAACAATTGACGGAATTTTATCGTTAGTTAAAAAAGCTTGCGTTACGGCGTGACTTCGTATATAATTCGTACATGCTAACGAATTGGAGTAACTAACATGCAAACCGAAGTTAAAGTTTTCGGCGGGTTGTCAATTACCGTAGAATTTACGGCTCGTCGTGCCGAACCGGACGTAGGTTTAATGTCGGATTATTTCGAAGATTGGCATATTTGCGAAATTGCAGGCCGTCCATTGCGCAAGAAAGAATCCGCAGAATGGATTTATAAACGCTTGACTAAGCGCGATGAAGAAGCTATAAACGAAGCTTGTTACAAAGCAATGGATGATGCCAAGTATGATTACTACGAAGACTAAATGCCCGGTTTGCCTTGGCGTTGCTGGCGTAGAAGTAGCACCCGGCGATTGGTACGATTGCGATTTTTGCGATGCAACCGGCGAAGTTTTGCCGGGGCATGTTGCCTACATGCAACGAAGCCAGCTAACGAAATGGGATTTGCGCTTTATAGAACTGGCCGAATATATCGCTACTTGGTCAAAGGGGCCGCGTAAGCGTATTGGTTCTATCATCGTTCGCCCTGATCGTTCAATTGCTTCGCTTGGCTACAATGGCCCGCCGCGCGGCTTTGACGATGAAGCCTTTTTGCGCATGGATCGAAGCGAACAGCATAAGCACGTAATACACGCCGAAGACAACGCGCTAATGCAAACGCATGATGCTGAATCGGTAAAGGGTTATACCCTGTACGTTTCGCCGCTGTTTCCTTGTGCCGATTGCGCCGAAGTTATAATAAAGGCCGGAATAAGCCGTGTTGTTGCTTACTGTGGGCACATTTCGCCGGATTGGCGGCAGTCTTCGCAAGAAGCGGAACACATGTTTATTAAAGCTGGCGTTAGTTGCATTTTTACAACAAATTGAAAGGGGTTATCATGATTCGAAACGTTGCTATTATCGTTGGCATTATTCTTGCTTTTGGCGTAGTTGGTCGCATGGATTACGAAGATAAACAACTTGAAGCCGTTTCGTATTGTGAAAACGTGCGCGATAAAATTTGGCCGGATTACAACGGCACATATAAGAAAGATTGTCCGCAAATTTTTTCGCAACAACGCTTGACAACTTCGAAATAAAGCGTAGAATTCAAAGCGTACCAAGTCGGTGCAATTATTCAACCAATTGAAAGGAAACGTAAAATGGCTACCACTCGCAAAGCTTCCCGCAAGACTTCTTCGGCTGTTGCCGTTGCTCAAGTTGGCGAAGTTACGCTTGAAAACATCGTTAGCGCAACGCTTGACGCTACCAAAGGCTTTCTTTACACTTCTGCCGCCGTTCATACGCCGCTTGCCGAAGCTGGCCTTGTCGAAGTAAATCCGACTATGGCTAACGAAGCGGGCGAACTTGCAACGCGCGCAACGCAAAAAGGTATTGACAGCGTTTCTAATAACGGTGAAAATCAAACTTCCGAAACCAACGGCGAACCCGCCAAAACTGAAAAGGTAAATAAAATGTCGTTCCAACTTGAAGATAACGTTGCTCTGCCGTCCATTTCTGGCCGTGGTCGTACTGGCACTATCTACCCGTTCGAAGCTATGGCCGTTGGTCAAAGCTTCTTCGTTGCCAACAGCGAAGACAAGCCGAACGCCGCTAAGTCGCTGGCTTCTACTGTTTCTTCGGCTACTGCCCGTTACGCCGTGCCTTCCGCCGATGGCGCTACGAAGACCAACAAGAAGGGCGAAACCGTTCCGGTTATGGTCGAAACCCGCAAGTTTGTTGTTCGCAGCGTTGAAGAAAACGGCGTAAAGGGTGCCCGCGTTTGGCGTACCGCCTAAGCGGCCGCAATTCCCCCGCCCGCAAGCCTGTAAGTCAGGCACTAGCCCCGGCCCAAAAAGTCGGGGCTTTTTATTGCCAATTGCATTAAAGTTCGGTTATACTTCGCCCCAACTGCGTTTCAAATCGTTTAATTTTCGGGGCTAAGAAGAATGGACAACCAACAATTATTCAATATTCTGTTCGCAATCGTTGGAGTTTTGGGCGGTTGGTGGATGAAAGCAATTTGGGAAGCTGTTAAAGATTTGGAAAAAGCAGACGAAAAATTAAGTTCGCAAGTAGGCGATTTAAAAGTTTTGGTTGCCGGTGGATATGTTCGAACGGAACAGTTTGATAAACTTTCAAATGCCATATTTGCAAAACTTGATCGTATCGAAGATAAACTTGACCAAAAGGCAGACAAATGAAATTTGAACTTGTTGAAGACTGGCGCAAGGCTTGGCGATGGTTTAGCGTAAATGCAATGATTGTTGCCGCAGCTATTCAAGGCGCATGGTTGCAAATTCCCGACGATATGAAAACGCATATTCCCGAAGCTTTAGTTTCGGGTTCTACAATTGCGCTTCTTGTTTTTGGCGTAATTGGCCGATTGATTAAACAAGATAAGGAAACCGAAGATGATAAACAGCCGAAGCCTTGATGATCTTTTACCGCAAGTAAAAGCGTTAGCTGAAAAGTTTATTTCCCGTTGCAAAGAAGAAGGTATTGATTTACTTATTACTTCAACGTATCGGGATAAAGAAAGCCAAGCTGCATTATTTGCCCAAGGCCGAACTGCGCCGGGCAAGATTGTTACCAATGCGCGCGCCGGGCAATCCTTCCATAACTACCGCGTAGCATTTGACGTAGTGCCTTTGCGTAATGGCAAACCTGTTTGGAATACAGCGAACGAAGATGCCGTATTGTGGAAGAAGATAGGTGCAATTGGTAAAGAATGCGGGCTTGAATGGGCCGGTGAATGGCGAACTTTTAAAGAGTTTCCACACTTCCAATATACAGGCGGTTTGACGTTGGCAGACTTCCAAGCCGGTAAGGTGTTAGCATGACTTGGCTAGCGGTTTTGCGCCGCGTTCTTGGCGATCCTGTAGCCCTTATTTTGGCGGCTACTGTGGGCATATTGGCCGCTACTGGCGGCTATTTTTACGGCCATTACAAAGGCAGTAGCGCAGCCGAAGCAAAGCAAGAACAAGTTAATACGAAGGCCGAAAACACGGCTTTAAAAGATACGCGCGAAGTTGAACATAAAGCCGCCGTTGAATTAAACGATAAAGGTAAAAATTATGTTGAAGCGAAAGAAACTAATAAGCGTAATGCTAACGTTGTTAATTCTGAATTTATCGGCTTGCGCGTCAAATCCAAAGCCTGTGACAATTTGCCCACAAGTGCCACCGCCGCCAGCAGAATTAATGCAGCCGGAACAACCGACGAACAGCGGGGCGGAACAAGCGAAGTTGATTTTGCAGACGTTACGCGAAAAGTTACGCAACTTGGGAACGATTACGACAACGCAATAAGCAAAATCGGCCAATTGCAAGAAACGATTAAAGTTTATCAATCGGTTTGCAGTATTCATGCAAGTTCGCCTTGAATAAACAGGGCTTGCCGGTTATCATATGCAGCATGAACGCGAACCAATGGACTACCACACTACCGCAGCAACAGCAAACGCAACCGGCAAATGATGAAGCCGAACAGAAAACCGCGTTTGCTGTTGAACTGCTAAAAACGCCCGCCGATCCTTTCCGCGCGGCGTTGGCCGTCTTCGCGTCAAATACAAATCGCGCCCTTTGGGTTGCGAACCATTGGCCGAATGACAGCTTCGTAAAAGAAGAAATGCAAAGGCTTAAAGAAGAAAGCGGCGAATTGTCGTTTCTTCCTTCGAAAGCCGATCTTGCCCGCAGCCTATGGGAACGGGCGCATTCCGAACGCACTTCTAACGATGATTTTACGAAGATGGCGCGATTGTACGCCGAAATTATGGACTTTGTGCCAAAAGTTCCTAAAGTAGCTTTAACGGATAAAGACGGTAAAGGCCCGGCAACGGTTCAAGTTGTCGCAACCCCTACGGATGAACAGCTATGATTTACGTTAAAATTGTTTCTGTTATTGCGGCATATCTGTTTGTTTTATTCGTTATAGCCCGCGTTGTTTCGTTTAATAATTTGGATTGGGGCGATGAAGAACAACGTAATTAAATTCGAAAAGAAAGACCCCCATGCAAGCGGCGAAGCATTTTGTTTTCAATGCCGCGAAGAATGGGTAGCTGTTGCACCTGTTGGAACTGTTCAACTTGAATGCCCTAAATGCCATACGATGAAAGGGCTTTTTAAATTTCCGTTTAATGTTGAAGTTGGTCAATTGGTGCGCGAATGTAATTGCGGCAATCAATTGTTTTATTTAACGCCGGACGGGCACTTATGCGCTAATTGCGGCATTTATCAACGGTACGATTAATGAAACTTACGGCAAAACAACTTGAAGCACAAGCCGTAATTGCGGGGATTGCTACTTATATTATGCTGTTCGGCGGAAGCCGTAGCGGCAAAACGTTTTTGCATGTTCGCAATGTTGTTATGCGCGCCTTGAAAGCGCCGGGTTCGCGTCATTGTATTTTGCGTTTTCGATTTAACCATATTAAATCGTCAATTATATTTGATACCTTCCCAAAGGTAATGAAAACGGCTTTTCCGAATGTCGAATATAAGTTAAATAAATCCGATTGGTTCGTTACGCTGCCCAATGGTTCGGAAATTTGGTTTGGCGGGCTTGATGATAAAGAACGAACTGAAAAAATCCTAGGCAATGAATACGCTACGATTTATCTAAATGAATGTTCGCAAATTAGTTGGATTGCTGTTGGTATGGTTATTACCCGGCTTGCGCAATTGGCTACGCAAAACATTTTAGGGCGGGGAATTTCTGAATTAAAGCCCCGAATTTATTTCGATTGCAATCCGCCTAATAAATTGCATTGGACTTACCTTTTATTTGTTAGAAAGGTTGATCCTGATACTAAGCAACCGTTGCGCGATCCTGAAAACTATGTTGCCTTCAAGATGAATCCAAAGGACAACGCCGAAAACCTTAGCGCCGGTTATTTGGAAACGTTAGAAGGGCTTTCGGCTAGGCTTCGCAAACGCTTCTTAGATGGCGATTTTGCAGACGCTAACCCGAATGCGTTGTTTAGCGATGAAACTATTGAAAAATGGCGCGTTATTGATTCGGTTGTTCCCACATTCGTTAGAATTGTTGTTGCTGTTGATCCTTCCGGTTCGGATGATACAGACAATGCGGATAATGACGCTATCGGTATTGTTGTTGTTGCGCTTGGAACAGACGGCAATTGTTATGTTTTGGAAGATTGCACGGTTAAAGCTGGCCCGGCAACTTGGGGCCGCGTTGTTACTTCGGCATACGATAGACACGAAGCGGATATTGTTGTTGGTGAAACAAACTACGGCGGCGCGATGGTTAAACACGTTATCCAAACTTCGCGCCCGCGCACCCCATTTACGGCAGTTACGGCAAGCCGTGGCAAGACAGTTCGCGCCGAACCTATTTCGGCTTTGTACGAAGAAGGCAAAGTTCGGCACGTTGGTTACTTCCGCGAACTGGAAGAAGAACTTTCGGGCTTTTCTACTGTGGGCTACCTTGGCGATAAAAGCCCGAACAGGGCCGATGCTTTGATATGGGGTTTAACGGCGCTATTTCCCGGCGCTACGCAAAAACAAACGAAGCCGCATGATAATATTGCGGTTCCTACGATTAATCATTTTGGAAGGCGGTAAATCATGGCGCGCAAATCTAAAGAAGAAGTTTTAGCCGATGTTTTGCAAGACGCAAAATCGAAGTTTGATAAAATTCAAAGCGCATTGCGCAACGAACGTTTGCAATGCTTGCAAGACCGCCGCTTTTATTCTATTGCCGGTGCGCAATGGGAAGGGCCGCTAGGCTTGCAATTCGAAAATAAGCCGAAGTTTGAAGTTAATAAAATTCATTTGGCTGTTGTTCGTATTATTAACGAATATCGTAACAACCGAATTGCAGTTAGCTTTATTCCGAAGGATGGTAGCAAATCCGATAAACTTTCGGAAACTTGCAACGGCCTTTATCGTGCTGATGAACAAGATTCTACCGCCGAAGAAGCATACGATAACGCTTTTGAAGAAGCTGTAGGCGGCGGCTTCGGTGCATGGCGTTTGCGCGCTGATTACGAAGACGAAGAAGACGAAGAAGACGAACGACAACGTATTTGCATTGAACCTATTTTTGATGCGGATTCTTCGGTTTTCTTTGATTTGAATGCGAAGCGGCAGGATAAGGCCGATGCGAAGTATTGTTTCGTTCTTACTTCAATGCCGCGCGCCGAATACGAAGACGAATACGAAGATGACCCCGCAAGCTGGCCTAAGCTTGTTCACCAATTCGAATTTGATTGGCTAACGCCTGACGTTGTTTATATTGCAGAATATTACGTAATTGAAAAAACTAGCGAACTGTTCCATTTCTTCCGGGGGCTTGAAGTTGCAGACGGCGAACCGGAAGAAGTTAAAGTTTCTGACGAAGATTTAGACGAAGATAAATTGCGCGAATTGGAAGCAACAGGCTTCCGCGAAGTTCGCCAAAAGCGCGTAAAGCGTAGCCGCGTTCATAAATACATTCTTAGCGGCGGTAAGGTGTTAGAAGATTGCGGATATATTGCAGGCCGTTATATTCCAATTGTTCCGGTATATGGCAAGCGTTGGTTTATTGATAACGTTGAGCGTTGCATGGGGCATGTTCGTTTGGCGAAGGATGCGCAGCGTTTAAAGAATATGCAGCTTTCGAAGCTTGGTGAAATTAGTGCGCTTTCTACGGTTGAAAAGCCTATTTTCTCGCCCGAACAAATGGCGGGCCATGCTGTAATGTGGGCAGAAGATAACATTAAAAATTATCCGTATTTGCTGCTAAACACAATGACGGATCAAAACGGCAACCCGGTTGCAAATGGCCCGATTGGTTATACGAAGCCGCCTAGCATTCCGCCAGCAATGGCCGCGCTTTTGCAGATTACCGAACAAGACATTCAGGATTTGTTAGGTAATCAACAAGCTGGCGAACAAATGCAATCAAATATTAGCGGCATTGCTGTTGAACTTATTCAACAAAAATTAGATATGCAAACGTATATCTATATTAGCAATATGGCTAAAGCTATTAAGCGAAGCGGCGAAATTTGGCTTTCTATGGCTAAAGATATTTTAGTTGAAGAAGGCCGTAAAATGAAAGTAATTGATTCTAGCGGCGAACCGTCAAGCGTTGAACTAATGCGCGCTGTTATTGACGAAGAAAGCGGCGAACAAACTTATGAAAATGATTTGTCTGCCGCTGAATTTGATGTTGCTGTTGATGTTGGGCCGTCTTCGTCTTCTAAGCGTTCGGCTATTGTTCGCCGCTTGATTGATATTCTTCCGATGGTTGGAACCGATCAAGAAACGATGCAAGTTCTTGTTTCAATCATTATGGAAAATATGGAAGGCGAAGGCTTGGCCGATTGCCGCGAATATTTCCGCAATAAGCTTCTTCGTATGGGTGTTGTTAAACCTACGCCGGAAGAACAAGCGATTATGCAAGCGCAGCAACAAAACACGCCGCCCGATCCTAATGCTGTATTCTTGCAAGCTTCGGCGGAACAAGCCCAAGCGGAAGCGGCTAAAGCGCGCGCTGATACGGTGCTTGTTGTTGCTAAGGCCGAAGAAACACGCGCTAAAACTGCTGAAACTTTGGCAGGTATTGACCGCGATAACCGGGAACATATCGTTAAAACGGTTCAATCGCTTGAAGGTGGTTTAAATCCGCCGCAAAATGTTCAATAAGACTTGTTGCAATTGCCGGAAGTAGGTTATACTTCCGGCATGGTTTCCGCCTAGCCATGTTAATTAGGTGAGTTATTTAAGGGGTTCAAAGTGTCAATTAAGGCAGAAAATCAAGAAAGCGAAAACGAAGAATCAAACGTTGAAACCGGCGAAGAATTCGGCGGTTTGCCTGATAACAACGGCGGCGAAGAAAACGAAGCTACCGGAAATGAAGGTGAACAAACCGGCGAAGAAAACAACGGCGAAAGCGAAGATTCCGAAGTTGTCGTTTCTTTTGGTGAAGAAGCTTCGCCAGCTTCGAACGAAGAAGAAACCCGCGCGCCGGAATGGGTACGCGAACTACGTAAAAATCATCGTGAATTGCAGAAGCAAAACAACGAACTTCAACGCCAGTTGCAAGCGGTTAGCGGCGCAAGCCAAAAGCCGGTAGAACTTGGCGCGAAGCCCACGTTAGAAGCCTGCGATTATGACGCCGAAAAATTCGAACGCGAACTTGAAGCTTGGCACAATCGAAAGCTTGAAGCCGATCAACAAGAACGCAAAAAGAAGGATGAAGCCGAACAAGCTAACAAAGCTTGGCAGGCAACTTTAGAAAGTTACGGCAAAGCCAAAACCGAACTTAAAGTTAAAGACTTTGAAGACGCGGAAGATATTGTTAAAGATACGCTTTCCGTTACGCAACAAGGTATCATTCTTCAAGGTTGTAAGAATCCGGCGTTGGTGGTTTATGCGTTGGGCAAGAACCCGAAAAAGGCTAAGGAACTAGCTTCGATCAATGACCCCGTAAAATACGCTTTTGCGGTTGCTAATTTGGAGAATCAATTGAAAGTTACCGATCGTAAGGCGGCACCGCCCCCCGAAAAGACCGTTCGTAGCACTGGCGGCGCGGCAGTATCGGGAACGGTGGATTCCCAACTTGAACGCTTGCGTTCCGAAGCTGAAAAGACCGGCGATTATTCGAAGGTTCATGCGTACAAGCAACAGCAACGGGCGAAGGCAAAATAAACTTAATTCAAAGGAATTAACATGGCTAACGCTTTTAGTAAAGAAGAACGCGTAGCGTTCGAAAACATCCTTGAAGGCTTCCAAGATGCTTTGGTGCTTTCCCGTAATGTGTCGGTGTTCAATACGAACGCTACCGAAATGGAACGTAGCAGCGATACGCTTTGGCGTCCGCAACCCTACGTTGCGCAATCCTTTACCGGCACTGACATGACGGCCAACTTTAAGGATTACGTGCAACTTTCCGTTCCGGCTTCGCTTGGTTATTCGAAGTCTGTTCCTTGGACTTTGACCGCTAAGGAATTGCGCGATGCGCTGCAAGAACAACGTCTTGGCGAAGCTGCAAAACAAAAGCTTGCTTCGGATATTAACGTTGCAATTAATACTGTTGCTTCGATGCAAGGTACGCTTGTTGTTAAGCGTACTGCTGCGGCTACCGGCTTTGATGATATTGCGCTTGCCGAAGCGATTATGAACGAACAAGGCGTTCAAGCCTTTGATCGTTATATGGCGCTTTCTACGCGTGATTATAACGGCATGGCTTCTAACCTTGCCGGGCGCGGTACGATGCAAGGTAAGCCGGTTACTGCCTATGAAAAGGCGTTTATCGGTACTGTTGCTAGCTTCGATACGTTCAAAATGGACTATACGCCGCGCCTTGCTGCTGCCGCTGGCGTTACCGTTACTGTCAATGGTGCGAACCAATACTATACGCCGAAGGCTACTAGCATGGCTGGTACTGGCGAAGTTAGCAACGTTGATAACCGCTATCAAAACTTGGCAATTACCGTTACTTCAGGTACGGTTAAAGTTGGCGATGCCTTCACTATTGCGGGCGTCAATGCGGTTCATCATATTACGAAGCAAGATACCGGCCAGCTTAAAACCTTCCGGGTTACTGGTATTGTTTCGGGCAACGGCGGTACGGGTACTATCCAAGTTTCGCCGCCGATCATTTCCGCCCAAGGTAACACCGATGCGGAATTGGCTTACCAAAACGTTACCGCTACCCCGGCTAACGGTGCGGCTATTACTTGGCTTAATACCGCTGCCGGTTACTTTAACCCGTTCTGGCAAAAAGACGCTATCGAACTTCTGCCGGGCCGTTACGCCGTTCCTTCCGATGCTGGAACCGCAGTAATGCGCGCTAGTACCGATCAAGGTATTGAACTGGTTATGCAAAAGTTCTACGACATTAACACGATGAAGACGAAGTATCGTCTTGATACGCTGTTTGGTGTAGTGAATAAACAACCGGAAATGTCCGGGGTTATTCTGTTTAGCCAGCCGTAATAAGTTAGGGGCGGCTTCGGTCGCCCCTTCTTGCATCGTTTTTAAATTTCAAAGGAATTATCATGGCACAAATTGCCCGCTTTGGTACTGTAGATATTTCGCTTGCTGCTGGTCGATCGTTGGCCGTTGGTTCGTTCGGCCCCGGTCAAGCTAAAATTCTTACCGCCGCTGCTACCAATTCGCAAATCCCGCCTATTTTTTCGCTGTATGCGGTTGTTCAAGGTGGCGCAACTTATTTAACTTTTGCCGCCGCTACTACGGTTCGCATTGAAGCTTCCCCGGCTTGCGAACTTGAATACGATTACGGTACGCAACCGGCTTTGACTAATAACCCGTTTGCTGTTGCTACTGGCCTTACTGCCAAGGCTGGCGGCGGTCAAGCTGGCGCTACCGCACTTACTGGCAATGTTAATCGAATTGCGGTTTGCGCTACGATAGGGGATTCGGCAATTCTTCCGCCCGCTATCGTCGGTCGCCGTGTTTCGGTTTATAATGCCGGTGCCGCTTCGGCAAACATTTTCCCGCAAACTGGCGAAAGCATTAACAGCGGCGCGGCTGATGCTGCATTTGCTGTAGCTGCTACCAAAGCTGCAATTTTCGAATGCGTTGCTACTGGCGTTTGGAACGCGGTACTTAGCGCCTAATTTGGCTTTTTGACTATGCCGGGAAGCTTCGGTTTCCCGGTAATTAAAAGGTGAATAAAATGGATCAAAACAACGAATATCCGAAAATGCTTTATAAGCATGGCGGCGAACATGAAATTCACGGCGGTAAGTTTCACATTGCCATTGCCGATGATGCCGAAGGCGAACAAGAAGCTATCGAACAAGGTTGGTTCTTAACTACGCCAGAAGCTTTGGAAGCGTTCGAAGCCGAACAAGCAGCCCTTGCGGCGCAGCCTGACCCGGCAAACGCACCCGCAGCCAAGCAAGGCAGCAAAAAGGCTGCTGCGGCTACTGTGGGCACTTCCGGCGATGCTGGCGGCGCTTGGGGCCAAGGCGCACCCGCAGCCAAGCAATAAGGGGTGAATCATGGGATGGACGAAGCGCGAATTCGTTGTTCAAGCTTTTGAAGAAATTGGTTATGCTTCGTATATCTACGATGCAATGCCGGAACAATTCGAATCCGTGCTTCGCCGTCTTGATTCCATGATGGCGACATGGAACGCTAAGGGCATTCGCGTAGGTTATCCGTTAGCTTCCGGCCCAAGTTCAAGCGATCTTGACCAACAAACCGGCGTTCCTGATTCGGCTAACGAAGCTATTTATTTAAACTTGGCTTGCCGAATTGCGCCAAGTTTCGGTAAAACGGTTCAACAGGAAACTAAGCAAGCTGCGCAAGATGCTTACAATGCATTGTTAATTAAAATTTCGCAGCCTATTGAAATGCAGTTTCCGAACACTACGCCCGCTGGTTCTGGTAATAAACCTTGGCGAACGAATTATAGGCCGTTCCTTAATACGCCTGTTGATTCGTTACAAGCTGGCGAAGACGATGATTTGACTTTTGAATAAGGAACGAAGATGCCCACAATTAACCAATTATCGGCGGCAGACAGTTTAAGCGATGGCGATTTGCTGCCGGTATATTCGCAAAATAACGGCGATGCGCGCAAAGCTGCGCTAAGTCTTCTTGCTGCGTATCTTCAAGGCAAGATTACTTCAACTGACGACAAAACTACGCAATATGCCGCACCTTCGGCAACTGCGTTTAATATTCAAATTGGCGGAACAGGTCAAAGCATTTGGCTTATTCTTACACCTACTGGCGCTTTTGCTGCCGGTACGCTTACGCTTCCGCCTGTTGCTGGCGTGTTGGATAAGCAAGAAATTCTTGTAAATACTACGCAAGCTGTTACGGCGCTTACTATTGCAGGCAATGGGGCAACTGTTACCGGCGCACCTACTACGCTTGCTGCAAACGCCTTCTTCCGTCTTCGCTTTGATGGCGTTACGGATACTTGGTATTGTGTTGGTTAATTGAAAGGGGCTTATCGTGTCTGTTGAACAACCTGTTTTTCCCGCTTATGGTACGGGCCAGCTTATCGCAACTTCGGCAACCCCTGCGGCTGTTACGAACTTGCCGAAAGATTCTAAGCAATTGATGCTTACGGCAATTACTAACAATTGCTACGTTCGCGTTACTGATGCTAACGACACTTCTAATGCAAGTACGGCGGATTTGCTTGTTAATACAACTAACTTTCGCCTTATTTCAAAAGGCGAACTAACGCGGCTTTCTGTTGTTTCGCCGGGCGGTGCTGGTCAATTGCATGTAATTGGCTGCGATGGCGCAACCGGAATGTAACGGATAAACGGTATGCAAATTCCAATTCTAAACGGCATTTATTCGAACGCTTCGGCGGATTTTCGTACTTTGTACCCGCGAAACTTAATGCCGGTGCCTAAAAAACAAGGCATTTCGGCGGGCTATCTTCGCCCTGCTGATGGAATTGTTGAATTTGCAACCGGCCCCGGTTCTGACAGGGGCGGCATAAACTGGAACGGTGTTTGTTATCGTGCTATGGGTAGCAAATTTGTTTCGGTTTCTGAAAACGGTACGGTAAGCACAATTGGCGATATTGGCGACAATGGTTCGCCTGTAACGTTTGATTATTCTTTTGATCGTTTGGGCATTGCGTCTTGCGGAAATCTTTATTATTTTGACGGTTCGCAGCTTTCGCGCGTTACTGATTCCGATTTAGGAACCGTTGTAGATTTTATTTGGGTGGGTGGTTATTTTATGACTACTGACGGAACTTCGTTAGTAGTTACAGAATTGACCGATCCTTTTTCGGTTACTAATTTTAAATATGGTAGCGCCGAAGCTGACCCGGATTCGATAAAAGGGCTTTTGAAAGTTCGGAATGAACCTTACGCAATCGGGCGTTATACGATTGAAGTTTTTGATAACGTAGGCGGTAGCTACTTTCCTTTTCAACGCGTTCCGGGCGCGCAAATTATGCGCGGTGCAATCGGAACGTTTGCTTGCTGCGTCTTTACGATGCAAAATTATCAAGGTGTTGCGTTTTTGGGCAGTGGAAGAAACGAACCCCCGGCAATTTGGTTCGGTTTAAACGGAACTTCTACGCCAATTTCTACGCGCGAAATTGATTCTATTTTGCAAAATTATTCGGAAGCGCAGCTTTCGCAATGTGTATTAGAAGCGCGCGTTGATAAAAACCATTCGCTTTTATACATTCATTTGCCCGATCAAACTTTAGTTTATGATTCGGCTGCAACTGCTGTTGCTGGCGAACCCGTTTGGTTTATTTTAACTTCAAGCTTAGTAGGTTTGGGAAAATATCGCGCTAAAAATCTTGTTTGGTGTTATGATAAATGGATTAGCGGCGATCCTACTACCAATAAGCTTGGTTATTTTGTTGAAAACATTTCGCATCAATACGGTTCTGTAAATGGTTGGGAATTTGGAACAACTATTATTTACAACGAAGCCGAAGGCGTTATTTTTCATGAATTGGAATTGATTGCTTTAACTGGTCAAGTTGAATTAGGTAAAAATCCTACGATTTGGACTTGTTATAGCACTGACGGTGAAACATGGTCGCAAGAACGCCCGCGTACTGCTGGAAGACAAGGGCGGCGCGATGTTCGTTTAAATTGGCTTCAACAAGGCAATATGAAAAATTGGCGCATTCAAAAATTCCGGGGTACTTCCGATGCGCATATTTCTATTGCAAAGCTTGAAGCGCGTTTAGAAGCTTTGAAGAATTAATATGGCTACGAACGAACAACTTATTTTAAATAGGCAAATTCTAGCGCAGTTTTTGCCAAATCAAGAAGCAATTAAAGCTTTTGAAACGTTATTTAAATACGTTTATCAAACGCAACCGGAACAAATAGACGATATTTCTACGTTTATTGCTACTATCAAACAACCTTCAACATCATTTGGAAATATTGAAAATAGGTTGCTTGAACTTGAACAAAGATATTCGCGTTTAAATTCTTCTTTATCTAATTTAAATTTGGCTATTGAAGAACTTAAACAAATGGCGACAAGCAAACCTAATTTAGATGCGCTTGTTAAACGAATTCAAAACTTGGAACTTGTTATAGGGGTTTAAATCATGGCATTATCTTTTTCAAAACTGTTTGCACCAAAGCAAGTAAATAACGCCGCTGCGGATACCCTTTATACCGTTCCGACTATTCCGGGTAATACGGTTTTACGTAACGCCCGCGTTCGTTTTGTTAATACTACTGCGGCTTTTGTTACTATTAAAGCTTGGGCGGTTCCTTCTGGCGGGGCGGCTGCTGATTCGAACGTTATGCTTCCCGCTACTTCAATTGGCGCAAATGGTTACGTTGATATTGATGTTCCGATGCTAGGCGCGGGCGATTTTATCCAAGCACAAGCGGGGGCCGCTGCTAGTGTTACGGCACACGGCCTAGACGGTTTCTTACAAAGTTAAAATGCCTTGAACATTTCATGCCCACATTGTTATAATGTGGGCATGTTGCTTTTATCTACGCTGTTTCTTTAAACGAAAGGTTGAACCGAAATGAAAAACTTCTTGCGTATTGCTTCCGGTGTTGAAACTGCAACTTTGTTGCTTGCTATTCATCGTCTTGCGAAAATGGGCGATGTTTGGAAAGAAGATACGTATTTGCGCGATTATCCGCAAGGGCCGTTCGGTGATACCGAAAGCATCATTCTTCGTTTCCCGCCGCGTTCGGTGCATGAAACCGAAGAAGCTTTGAAAGCGCATCTTGCAAACTTCGATCAACACGAATGCAACGATACGGCAGTTTTTAAACAAATGCCGGAAGCGCGCGGTTTGATTTTTAACCTTATGGCCGCTGTTCAAGGCGAACGCTTGGGCCGTTGCATCATTAACAAAATCAAGCCGGGCGGGCGTATTTATCCGCATCCTGATACAGCAGCCCATGCCGAATATTACGACCGTTTTCATATTGTGTTGCAATCTGGCCCCGGTGCAATTTTCATTTGCGAAGATGAACAAGTTAATATGCAAACCGGCGAAGTTTGGTGGTTTAACAATCGCCTAATGCACGAAGTTGTAAATAATAGCGCCGATGATCGTATTCATTTGGTTGTTGATATTCGCACTTCGAAACCTGTATAAAAAGGCTTAAATGCTAACAGTACAGCTAGAAAGCTTTACGGAACGGCTTGAAGAATTCAGGCCGTTATTCCCGCTTCATTGGGAAGAATTAGCGTTAAACAAAGATAAACTTCCGCTTGATCCGCAGTATGAAATTTACGTACAGCGAGAAGCGCGCGGCGAACTTATTTTTGCAACGTTGCGGGAATTGGGGCAACCTGTCGGCTATTTTATCGGATTTATAGCGCCGGGGTTGCATTACAAAACATGCCTAACTTGCACGATGGATATTTTTTATGTTCATCCTGAAAAGCGCGGCGGGCGCGGCGGTATTAAGCTATTTAAGTTCGTAGAAAAAGAACTTAAACGCCGTGGCGTTCATCGTTGGTTTGTCGGTTCTAAGTGTCATGCCGATGCAAGTTGGCTATTCGAAATTTTAGGCTTTGATCGTGTAGAAGTCTATTATTCGAAATGGATTGGAGAATAATTATGGTAGCTGCCGCCGTGGTCGGTGCCACTGTCGTAGGTGGTGTAATGTCAAGTCAAGCCCAATCTGACGCCGCAAGTACGGCGGCAGATGCGCAAACCCAATCTTCGCAAGCTTCAATTGCCGAACAACGTTATCAGTTTGACCAACTGCAAAAGTTGCTAAAGCCATATTCCGATGCCGGTTTAAAATCGTTAAGTTCGCAGCAAGACTTAATTGGATTAAATGGAAATGACGCGCAACAAAAGGCGCTTGACGCATTGCAAAATTCATCGCAGTTTAACGGATTGGTTAAACAAGGCGAAGACGCGATTTTGCAAAATGCTTCGGCAACTGGCGGGCTTCGCGGCGGTAATACGCAAGCCGCTTTAGCGCAATTCCGCCCGCAAATGCTTTCGCAGTTAATTAACGAACAATATACGAAGCTTGGCGGGATTACTTCGCTAGGCCAAAACGCCGCAGCCGGTCAAGGCAACGCCGGTATGCAATCGGCAAACGCAATTTCTAACCTGCTGCAACAATCCGGGGCCGCACAAGCGGGCGCAGCTTTGGCCGCTGGCAAGGCACAGGCGCAAACTTGGAACACGCTCGGTAATAGTGTGGGGATGTATTACGGATTAACCGGGGGCTTCTAATGGAACCGATTAACTATAACATTGACGTAGCAACGCCGTTTCAATCGGTAATGCAAGGCTTTCAAGGCGGTTTAGGCATTCGAACCGCAATGCAACAGCAACAGCAATTGAAGCAACAACAAGAAGCACAATTGCAAATGCAAAAGGATTTAGCCGCCGTAGCTAATAACCCTAATGCTGGTGCACAAGATTACGCCGGTATTATGGTCAAATATCCGCAATTGGCCGATCATTTTAAAAAATCTTGGGATGTTCTTAGCGCCGATCAACAGCAAAACAAATTGCAGCATTCGGCGCAAGTTTATTCGGCACTTCAAAGCGGTAATCCTGATATTGCCGTTGATCTGTTGAACAAACAAGCCGAAGCGTATAAAAATAGCGGTAAAGAACAAGACGCACAAGCGGCGCAGCATTTGGCGCAGATGATTCAAGTTAGCCCACAAACAGCCAAAACAACGGCGGGGCTTATGTTATCTTCGGTTATGGGCGCTGACAAATTCGCGCAAACGTTCGGCACGTTGGGCGATCAAAACCGCGCGCAAGAAAAACAACCGTATGAAGTTTCGAAGCTTGCCGCCGAAGCTGATACGGCAGGAAGCAACGCGCAAATTAAACGCGCCGAAGCGCAAACCGCGCCCGAAAAATTCTTGCTTGATAATGCCAATACGCGAAGCCAAATTAACGAACGCGCCGGGCGTTTGTCGCTTGATCGTGATAAGCTTACAAGCGATGTTCAAATGAAGCTTTATGAACTTAATCAAAAAGCTACGCAACTTGACGAAGGCGCAAAAAAGATTATTAATGATAACACTGTTGCCGCTGTTGCCGCCGATCAATCGGCAAATCAAATGAACGATCTTGCAACGCGTCTTGAACAAGAAGGTATGAAATCCGGCGTAACTGCTAAAGGCGCGGAATTGTATAAATCAATTACCGGCAATCAAGATGCAATTACGCAACTTCGGCAAGAATATACGCGCATTCGTTCGCAAGGTGTTTTAAAGAATCTTCCAACCGGCCCGGCTTCGGATAAAGATATTCAAATGGCGCAAAAAGGTTTTCCCGAAGATACCGCCGATCCTAATCAAATGGCGCAGTTTTTGCGCGGCATGGCGAAGATTCAGCAATATGAATCCGTCAATAAAGCCGCACAAGCCGAATGGGTTAATGCCGTTGGGCATATGGGCAAACCTAAAACGGATATTGAAGTTGAAGGCATTAAGATTCCTGCCGGTTCAACTTATACCGATTTTGCGCAACAATTTTTGAAGCAAAAGACAGACCAAAAAGCCGCAGCTAGTGCCGTTAAATCGGTGCAAGACCGAAGCTATATGCGATACGCAACGCCGGGGGCGCAATAAATGGCAACACCAAACAGCTACAAAGATTCTTTTTGGACTGATTTAGCATCGCAAGCCGAAAGTAAAGTAGGCTTGCCGAAAGGTTTGTTAGTATCCATTTTAACGAATGGTGAAAAGTCTAATGCCGATCAAGTTTCGGAAGCCGGGGCGCGTACCCCTTTTCAAATTATTCCGCAAACGCGAAAAGCCCTTATTGATAAATACGGAATTGACCCGTATTTAAACCCGCAAAATGCAGCCGAAGGCGCGGCGCGTCTTTTAAAAGAATCGCTTGATCGTAACGGCGGCAAGCTTGAAGCCGCTGTAGGCGAATACCACGGCGGGCCGAATCGTGAAAATTGGGGGCCGATTAACAAGGCTTATCGCCAACGGGTTTTAAGCGGCTTGGCTAATATTGATGTTGGCGCTTCGCCTAATGTGGGCAACAGCAAATCAACTTTTGATAAAGCTTTTGGCGAATGGCAGGCTAAACAAAATTCGCAAGCTGGCAACCAACTTGCCGCAGTTTATGACGCATATAAAACCGGCAAAATGTCGCCGCAAGAAGCCGCAGATTATGAAGCGGATATTAACGCCGGAAAAATAATGCTTCCGCGCGGCGGTTCTTTGAACAATGCGCAACAACAAAGCGAAGCTAGCCCACAAACTAGCGGCGCTGCAATGGTATTGCCGCAAGCTGTAGCCGAAGCCTATTCAAATGGCACTATGACGCGACAAGAAAAAATTGATCTTGAACGCGATGTTGCAAACGGTTTAGTAAAGCTGCCGGAAGGCGTAGCTTTGCAAAAAACCGAACCGCTTGGGATTATCGGCGGAATTAAAGAAGCCATTACAGGCAATGAAAGAAAAACAGCAACAACCGAAGCTTTACCGGATTGGGCCGGTATGCCGGAACTTAATGATTTGTCTGTAGCTGGCTTTAAAACCGGCCTTGGAACTTTGTTAAGCAGCCCGCAAGAAACGGCGCAAATTATCAAAGCTAATTATCCGGGCGTTGAAGTTAGGCAAGATGAACACGGCAATTTTATTATGCGTTCGTCAATGGATGGCAAAGAATATGCCATTAAACCGGGCTTTCAAGTGTCGGATATTCCGCGCGCTGCCAGTGGCATTCTTGCATTTACCCCGGCAGGCCGTGCCGAATCTTTGGTAGGCGCTGGCGTAAAATCTGCCGCAACACAAGCCGCAATTGAAGGAACGCAAGCCGCAACAGGCGGCAATTTTGATACGAAGGATGTATTAATTGCCGGTGCTACCGGCGCAGCCGTGCCCGCAGTTATGCAAGGCGTTAAGCAAGTTGCACAAGCTGTAAAAAGCCCGGTGCAAGCGGCTGTTTCGCGCGTAATGGGGCGCGGTGCTGCGGAAGCCCCCAGCGCGGCCCCTGCCGCTGCGCCTGCTGGCGTTTCGCCAGTTGCCGAAGGGGTTGCAAGCCCTGCCACTGCCGCGCGCCCTGTAGCCCCGGTGGAACAAATGACGGCGCAAGAATTGGCGCAAACGGCAAAGAAAGCCGCCGAAGGTGGTTTAGGTTCCAAGAAAGCAACGCAAGTTTTAGCCGAACAGGCCGCGCCGAATGCAAAAACCGTTGCCGCTGCCGAACGTTTAGGCATTGGCGAATATTTGCAGCCTGACCATGTAACGACAAACCAAGCTTATCGTGAATTGGCGCAAGCTGTTAAATCTATTCCGGGCAGCGAAGCCCGTTCGGCTGAATTGCAAGGGCTTTCGCAAGTAGCTAAACGCGCCGATGATTTGATTGCAGAAATTGGCGGTTCGCATGATTTGGCGCAAGTTTCTTCCGGTGTAAAACAAAGCTTACAAGCTACTACGGCGGAACTTGAAGCGCAAGCAAACAAGCTTTATAAGCAATTACGCGAAGGTATCCCAGCACAAGCCGAAGCGCCCGCGCCTACTGTTTTAAAGTTTATTGAACAACGCGCGGAAGATTTAGGCGGAAGGCAAAACCTTTCTTCTGTTGAAAAAATGATTCAATCGAAGCTTTCGCCAAAGCAATTGACTAATGAAGCTGGTGAAGTCATCGAAAGCAAACAGCCAACTTACGCGCTTTTAGATGATGTTCGCCGGGATTTAACAGCGGCGCGCATTAAAGCGCAAGGGCCGTTTAAAGATGCCGATAGCGGTTTAATTAAAAAGCTTGAAGCGGAATTGAAGACCGATCAACGCGCGGTCGTTGATCGTTTCGGCATGTCCGGTACATTCGACACGGCGCAAAAGGCCGTTGCCGTTCGAAAAGGTTTAGAAGATGATCTTGTTTCGTTGTTTGGTAAGAATCTCGATGGCTCTATTGTGGGCAATCTTAGCGGGGCTGTTAGGGCATTGCCTAGCGGCGATGTTTCGAAGTTTATTAACCTAATTAAAACCGTACCGGAAAACATGCGGCAAGAAACTGTAGCTAGCGGATTGGCTACAGCATTTGGCAAATCAGCAAAGCAAGGAAATATCAATTTCAATTCTTACGCAAAATGGTATGAAGGTTTGTTAAAAAATAAACAAGCTTACGCCGCGCTTATGTCAAACTTGCCGCCAGCAGCGCGCAAGCAATTGAGCGATCTTTACCGCGTATCTAAATCAATTAGCCTTGCAACAAAAGAACGAATTACAACCGGGCGAATTCAAGCCGTTGCCGATGAATTAAAAGGCGCTGATTCATTGCTAGGCAATATTTATAGTTTGGCGAAACGTTCCGCCGTAGGCGCTGCCGCAGAAGTGGTAACTACGCCGCTTGGAATGCCGGGCGCGGGTATTTCTGCTAGTATTGCATCGGCATTAACGAAGGGTAAGCCAAGTGCTTTGAAAGCTGCCGATGCGTTAATTTCTTCGCCGGAATTTGTTGAATCTGTTAAACAAGCCGCGAAGGGTAATACGAAGCAAGCGGCTTTAAAACTTGCCTATAGCAAACCGTTTATAAAGTTCGCTAGGGCTGTCGGTAATCCTAAAGAAATGTCAAACCGCGAACGTTGGATTCTTCAAGCAATTGAAGCCAGTTCTTCAAATCAACACCAATCAAATTCACGCTAAAGGGGTTTTAAATGCTTATCGGTTCTTCTTTCCCACATTTCAAAGATTCCAACGGCGATCCTTTGGACGCTGGTTATATTTTCTTCGGCCAGCCTAATTTAAATCCTGAAATTAACCCGGTTACGGTTTATTGGGATTCCGCATTAACGCAACCGGCTTCGCAACCTATCCGAACTTTAAACGGATATATTACGCGCGATGGCGCAATTGCAAATCTTTTTGCAAGCGCCAATTACAGCATTACGGTTAAAAATAAAGTTGGCATTCTTCTTTATAGTCTTTCGGATTCTAATTATTTTGATCCGTCTAGCAGTTTCAATTTAGTAACCGGCAAAACTGTTGATAATATCGCAGCTTTAAAACAACTTCCTAAAACCGGCGCACCTTATGCGTTTGTTTTGGGTTATTACGCTAAAGGCGATGGCGGCGGCGGTCAATATTATTACGATAGTACCGATACTTCTTCAACTGATAACGGTGGTACTATTATTGTTGCCGCCGATGGCGGGCGCTGGAAGCTTATTTATCATAATTTCGTAACGCTTCGTCAATTCGGCGCAAAAGGCAATTCAAACGGTTCAACCGGAAACGGTCAAGACGATACCGCTTATATTCAAGCCGCGATTACTTGGGCTTCTACTACAACCATGCGCAAGGCTGAATTGTGGGCGGAAGAAGGCATTTACCGAACTACGGCAACGCTTACCGCCGCTGCGCCATTTAAATTAAAAGGCATTCATCCTATTGCTAAAAAAGTTGGCGGCGCTGATTTTGGCGGCGGTACTTTTATTTATTTCGATCATTTGAACAAGGGTTTTTCTTGCACAAATGGCGGCGGTTATTATACTGATACTTCTTTTGAAAGTTTCGGTACTTGCCGTAATCAACCGGCCCCGGCTGCTAGCTGGTCGCCTGCAAATAACGATTTTGATTTTTATTTGTATGGCATTGCCGATATTCGTTTTAACGATATTTTAATGCTAAATGCTACTAACGGCATTGGGCTTTATGGTAATCCTTCCAACGGCCCCGGACGTTTGGAAATGTTTAATATTCGTTCGCAATCGTTTAAACAAGGTATTGTTATTGATACTACTTACGATGTTACGCGAATGGATCATATCCATTTTTGGCCGTTCTGGCGAGATGATTCAAATGTTCATGCTTATACTATGAACAATTTGGATGCTATTTATTCGCTTCGTAACGATAATCCAATGCTTTCCAATATCTTTACGATTTTTGCGCGCGCTGGTTTGCGCATCGGTCAAGGTGCTAACGGCGGTTCGTCTAAAATTCATTTACTAAATGCCGATTTTGACCGTGGATGTTACGGCATTTGGATTGATGCATCTGTTACTTCCGGTTGTACTGGTCAATATGATAACATTACACATCAAGGCGAAACCGGCTTTGTTGCTTCCAAAGCAATTTTCGTTCAAGGTAATAACAGTACGTTGCAAATTGGGGATTTTTCTAGCGAATATTCTTGGCAAAATGGCGTTCGCGTTGAAGGTACTGGAAACGTTGTAACGTTCGGCCATGCCAAAGTAGTCAACTTCGATCAAGGCGCGGCCAACTTCCCAGCATTCGAAGCATTGGCCGGGAATTATATTACGTTTGCAACCCGGCCTTTTGTTGCTAATTCTGGCGGTTCTGGCGGAAGATTTGGGCCTACCGGAACTATTGTTTGCGATGAATGGCGTTCGTTTTCGCCGGTTGTTTCTTCGCTAACCGGAACTATTACAACGTTAGGCACTGTTAGCGGATATTATAAATTAGTCGGTAATACGGTTCACGTTGAATACGATATTGCGATTACAACTAATGGAACCGCAGCCGGTGACATTCGTTTTAACTGCCCGCTTGGTTCGGCTATTCATAATTTTGCAGGGCGCGGGCGCGAAGTCGCAGTTAATGGGAAAACGCATACGCCTATTGTTCAAGCTGGCGGAAATCAAGTTATTCTTTATAACTATGATAATACGTATGTTGGCGCAGATGGTGTTCGTTTAGTCGGTTGCGTTGAATACGATATTAACGTAGGTATCTAAAAATAAAAGCCCCGCTTCGGCGGGGTTCTTTTTTTAGAAAAATAGTGTTCCTGTTTTGGCTTTAACTAGCCTGCCGCAATCATAAAGCATTTCCTTAGCTTCGGCTATATACCAATCGTAATTAATATCGTT
>JAEHJW020009363.1_pt1 | contig 38653 bp, 59 predicted proteins | sample 9271431 | NCBI WGS metagenome assembly JAEHJW02 | reverse complement strand
CGCATCATCCTGGCCGGTGCGGAGCATCCGCCGCTGCCCGTCAACCTGCTGGCACCGCAGGGGCGGTTATCCGTTCCCAAGGTGCGCGCCTTTGCCGATTTCGCCACGCCGCTGTCCCATGACACCATTAATTTGAAGCGGGACAAGGCGGGATAACGCGGGCCGTCGCGGGATGAAATGGCGGGTTTCCACCAAAAATTTGCGCCTTTGTGCGCGGCGCGCGCATGTTGCGGGAATGGTATAAAGAGGCGGTTTGCGCCGCGTGCGCCTGGTTTGGGCGCCTTTTGAGTGGCGTGCCTTAGAGGGTTCTAAGGCGGCTCTTAGATGGGGGCCAGAGTGGCCTGAGGCGGCGGAAATCATGTGCTTAGCGCGCCTTCCTGACGGACGGGGTGAAATGCCGTGGGGCGGTTTGTGGGCGCTCTGCAGGGGCGGCGCGACCGCGCGAACTAGCAACTGGCGCAGAAATGGGGCGTGGAAACATGCAACTGGCAATGCATTGAAAGATAACGGGTATTTTTTGCGGTTGCATGTTGGCAGTTGCATGTTTGGACGGGGAATATTGGCCGGCTTTTGGATTTCAGGGGAAGCTTGTTAGTGCGGATTGTTAGTAGGTGAGATTGGCGATCCGGTTTTCCTCCGCCTGGAGGGCCGCAGCCTCGTTTATCGCATCCTGCGATGTAGAGCAGGCTTGGGCTAAGGCGCTATCGAATATCGCATGTGGCAACCGGCCGCCCGTATTCGCGGCTTCGATCCACCAAGCGCATGCCATTGTGGCATTGTATTTGACGCCATGTTGATCGCCGCGCTGGAACATGAAACCCAGGTCAAACTTATCCGCCTGGTTGCCTTCGAGCGCATTGTAATATTCGGCGGCAAATTGCGCCTGGCTTGCCTTGCAGGCGGCGACCCCGCTGGGGTCATAAACACCCTGGGCATTTGAAAACTCAGCCGTGCAATCTGCCAGATAAGGCTTGATCTGTTGGGCGACGCGCGCCTGATACTGGAGTGGATCGGTGTGCCCGGATTGAGGATTTGGCCCCGTCGAGGCTTGGGCGGCTGCCGTGCCAAGCGACCAAAGGAGCATCAAGGTTAGGGTATTACGAATCATGAGAGGCTTCCATCTGGAGGTTGATTTATTGAGATTTGCTCGTCGTATCGTGACCAAGCCCTTTTGCCTCCAGGACGCCTGGAATTGCTCGACAGGCATGCATGGTCCATCGGAAAATAGGGGGGGAGCGCATCGGCATTCCCCGCCTCTACGAGAGCTTTGTGCTTCTTCACCATATAGCGGGTAGCGGGACAGTCAGCGCCAGTTAGGATGGTGGGGCAGAATGCTGCCCAGACGGCCGGATTCGTGCTTTGCGCCCAACTGCGAGCAATAAAAGCAAACGTAGAGAGAGTATTTGACAATATTTTCAATGCAGTATCGGGGCTTACAATATCCCATTTAAATGGCCGCGGCACGCGATGATCGCGGCTCGTCCAGCTCAAAGGCCACAAATTTAGAGATTGCAGTTCGGTGGCGCACTGTTCCCACCATGGCCAGCGCCAATCAACTCCATCAAGCGCGATGGTAATGAGTTTGAGCTGATGACGAGGATCACCGGATCGGTGACCCTCTTCGAAGGCCGCATAGAAGGGGGCGATGGTGGCTTGAGGTATACTCAGGCCAGTGAGCGCCCTGTTAAATCCCTCTCGGCAATGCATCTGCGGTGTAGCGAATTTTATGCGGGGGTCCATTGTCGCTCAGAAGCCTTTCACGAGGTGCGCCGATCCGCAATCACGGATTAGGAGCAGCCCCTAAGACTATGGGTTGATCCGGCATCTTGAAGCCTTTGGTGTAGGGTTGCGCTACCCATTCCAGAATCTCCGCGAGGGAAGGCTTCACCCCTAAACGGGTGTAATATTCCTGGCAGCTCGATAAGAGCAGGCACAAAATATAGAAATTACCTGGCTGATTTAGTGTATCTCCGAAGGATGCCGCCCAAGCTGGAAGATTTTCGCCGCTTCCCCGCATCGCGCCGGCCCCGGTAGCCAGCCATGAGAGTGAGACCCCGCAGGCTTCCGCGAGCGTTACCATAGCCGAGGCCTTCATATCTCGGCCCGCCAAATAATTGTTCAAAGTGGGGGCAGGCATCCCGGTGAGCTTGCTAATTGTTCCCGGTCCTCCGGCCCCTTTAACGGCCTCCCTAAGCCGATCTGCTCGTTCCTGAATGGATATTTCCTGGGCATCATCAGACACAAAATTCTCCACAGAAAAATGATTATTTCCAGTTGACGCGGTTTCGGACTCTAATCTATCCATTTGTAAAAGATGGATAGGAAATAGCTATAAATGGACCGTGACCTGACACCCTCGGAAATAAAAACGTTGATACTGGATACGGGTATTACATTAACTGAGCTGGGAATCCAGAACGGATTCTCGCACGCGGCGGTGTCAATCGCGTTGAAAAAGCGGCAGCCGTTCGTCCAAGAGGTAATTGCCCGGCACCTGAACATGAGGCCGCAGGACATTTGGCCTAGCCGTTATGATGAGAATGGTTCGCCAGTTCGGCTAGACCCGCGAGGGCGTCGCAGGGAGGGCGTGACATGAGCGCGCCCCAGGTACAGGCTATCGACCTGGATTTGATCGACGTTGGCGACCGTATCCGCCGCGTGGATATGGAGCAGGCAGAAAATCTGGCAGCATCCATGAAAGAGCGCGGCCAGCTTCAACCTATAAAGCTGCGCCCTATCGCGCAAGGCCGTTATAAGCTCACGATTGGCGCGCACCGCTATACAGCAGCGCAGATAAACGGTTGGACGAAGATCAATGCCTACGTGGCAGATGCTTCTGACCAGGAGGCGCGCCTTGATGAGATTGATGAAAACCTCTTCCGGCATGAGCTCAACCCCTTCGATCAAGCTAATTTCATGGAAGAGCGGCGCCGCTTATGGGAGCAGTTGTATGGCGACGTGAAGCGTGGTGGTGATCGTCGATCAAAGGGACAAATTGTCCCTTTGATCGACGAGGTGAGGCGTGGCACCTCCTTCTACAAGGAGACAGCCCAAAAATTCAAAATAAACCCAAAAACCATCAAGCGGGCATTGCTGCGTAAGGCGCATATTGAACCGACATTATGGGCTGCGCTCGCTGATACTGAAGCCGCAACAAATGCAGCGATACTCGACAAGATTAGAAAGCTGACACGTGAAGAGCAGCAGGAAGTAGCGGTTGAGTTGCGCGGCGGCCGGAAGATCAAAGAGGCTATCAAAATAGTGGTGGCGTCCGGCGCGACCGAAGAAGACCTCAGCGCGCGACGGTTGCAAGCCATTGAAAAAGCGTGGGCGGCTGCAACTGAAGATGAGCGTAAACAGTTTCTGGCGTCCATTAAGGGAAAGAAATGAAGGCGCAGTTTCGCAAACTGGTGGGGCTTCTCACCGAAGAGCAATGGACGGCCCTGGGCGTTATCGCAGCCGTCAGTTTCATTTGGATTCCATACATAATTTGGGGGCGGTGAGATGGGGAAGGAATGGTTCACCCTCTCGGAGCTGCGTATGTCTGGCGTGGAATATTTCACGTGGGAACGGCTGCGGCAGCTTGCGGCTGGTTTTGCAACGTTGCCCAAGCGGCTGGCGCGGGCTGCGGGGATGGAGGCGGAGTTTCATGCCGCAAATTTCCCGGAAGACGTGGTGGCGCAATTGCGCAATGCGTTCGCCGTGTATGAGCGGGTAGAGATTGTTGCACAGATTAAGCGGCCTGGAATCTGGCGGAATTATGAAGCGCCGGTGAGCGAGGCCGAGCTGGCCGCGCTGGGCGAGCGCATTGCCCGGCGCAACCGTGAGAGGGCACCAGCCTGATGCAGCGGGAATGGTTCAGTTTGGCTGAGCTGAGCGCGGAGGGTTTGCCGGGTTTTCCGCGCACGCGGCAGGGCTGGGAGAAGCGGGCGCGTGAGGGCAAATGGGACCGCACGCACCAGGCCCGGCGCCGTGACGGGCGTGGTGCCGGGCTGGAGTACCATTACAGCCTGCTGCCCGCCGGGGCGCAGGCTGTGCTGGAAGTGAAGTACGGGGGCGCCCTGAGCAGCGGGCAGGATAACAGCCTGGAGAAAGCCAAGGCGCTGGTACCGGCGGAGCGCAGCGGTGCTGCCTGGAGCTGGTTTGAAATGCTGCCGACGAAACAAAAGGAGGAAGCGGCGCGCCGCCTTGATGCACTGGTGCGCATTGAGACGCTACGCCGCCGCGTAGGCGCGGCTGTAGCGAAGAAGACGGTAGCCGCTGAAATGAACGTGACGTTGGCGACCGTGCATAATTGGATAGAGCGTACGCGCGGCGTGCACCGGCCCGATTGGATGCCTGCCCTTGCGCCATCCAAGCGTGGCGGTGGTGGGCGTGAGGCCGAAATGCAGGCTGAGGTGTGGGAGTTTATCCGCAGCGATTTCCTGCGCCTTTCTGAACCGAGTTTTGATAGCTGCTATGCGCGGCTGGCACGGGCTTGCGTGACGAATGGGTGGGAGCTGCCCAACCGGCGCACATTGCGGCGCTGGATTGACAAGAAAATTCCGGAGGCTGTGAAGGTGCTGGCAAGAGAAGGCGAAGAGGCGGCGCGGAAACTTTACCCCGCGCAGAAGCGTGACCGCTCGGGCTTCCATGCCATGGAGGCGGTGAACGCGGACGGGCATAAGTGGGACGTGATGTGCCATTTGGAAGACGGAACCGTTTTCCGGCCCACGACGCTGGCATTTCAGGATTTGTATTCCGGCAAGTTTGTGGGCTGGCGGCACGGCACCAGCGAGAACAAGGACATGGTGCGGCTGGCCTTTGGCGATATGTGCATGAGCTGGGGCATACCGGATATATGCTACCTGGATAACGGCAGGGCCTTTGCCAGCAAATGGCTGACGGGTGGGATTAAGAACCGTTACCGCTTCAAAGTGAAAGCGGAAGAGCCGCTGGGTATTTTGACGCAGCTGGGCGTGGAAGTGCGCTGGACGACGCCTTACCATGGGCAAAGCAAGCCGATTGAGCGCGGGTTTGGCGATTTTGCACGCAACATTGCGGATGGGCCATGGTTTGAGGGGGCATATACCGGCAATTCGCCCGTGACTAAGCCCGCCAATTATGGCGCGCGGACCATTCCGTTTGAGGAATTCAAGCGCATTGTTGACGCGGAGATTATGGCGCACAACGCGCAAGCCGGGCGCACCAGCGATGTGTGCGGCGGCAAGCTCTCATTCAACCAGGCGTTTGATGCCTCTTACGCCAAGGCGCTGATACGCAAGCCAAGCCCGGAGCAGCTGAGACTTTGCCTGCTGGCGGCGGAAAGCGTGATGGCGCGGAGCCGCGATGGCGCGATACACCTGCTGAATAACCGGTACTGGCACGAGGCGCTGGTGAATGAGCGCGGCAATAAGCTGACTGTGCGGTTTGACCCGGACAATTTGCACACGCCGCTGCCGGTGTACCGGCGTGATGGCGCGCTGATTTGCGTGGCCCGGTTGCAAGAGGCGGCAGGCTTTGCCGACACAAATGCGGCGCGGGAACATGCCAAGGCGCGTAATGCCTACATACGCGCGCAACGTGAGCAGCTGGCGGCGGAGAAGAAGCTGACGCCCAAGGATTTGGTGGAGCTGCTGCCCAAAGGCGGCGGCGTGATGCCGGAGCCGAAGGCCATAGGCGCGCGTGCTGCCGTTTTCGACAATCTGGCGCGCGACATTGCCAATGAAGACGCCGCCGAAACTGAATTTTTTCAAGCCTTGCAGAAGGGGCTGCGCCTGGTTCCTGACGAGCCTGAAGAGAGGCCTGGCGAATAAACCGAGTACCTAAACCGTCCATCAACGAAGGAAAAATAGATGCTTAATATGGAACAAATCGTCACCGAAAAAACGAATGACGACGATTTGATGGAGACCGCAAACCTGCACTTGCTGAGCAGCGACCAGTTACGCCAGATAATTAGAGACTACGCCACGGTGCATGGAGTTTCGTTCGCCGATATCGCCATACAGTCTGAGCTTGGCGCCTCTACCATGAGCGCCTGGGTGAATAACAAATACCTGGGCAGCAATGTGAATATTGAAGAGAAGGTTCGCAAGTGGATTAAGGCGCGGAAGGCGTTTAACCGGCAGCGTGATTTTGTGCCGCATAACGGCAAGTTTATTGTGACCGGCGCGGCGCAGAAATGCCTGACGGTGCTGGAATACGCGCAAAGCATGCCGGATATTGGCGTGATTGTGGGCGAGCCGGGCACGGGGAAAACATCCACGATTAGGCACTATAAGGCCAACCATCCGAATGTGTGGCTGCTGACGGCCTCGCCCTCGGTGGCGCAGCACAATGTGGTGCTGGACGCGCTGCGGGAGCTGATGGGCATACCGCTGATGCGTAATTACCTGACGCTGCGCCAGATTATAGCGAAGACGCAGGGCACGCAGGGGCTGCTGATTATTGATGAGGCGCAGTTTTTGCACCCGCAGGCGCTGGATGAGCTGCGCTCGATCCACGACCAGGCCGAGGTTGGGCTGGTGTTTGCCGGCAACCAGGAAGTATGGCGGCAACTGGATGGCGGCGGCCAGAAGGCGAAATTCGCGCAGTTGCATTCGCGCGTTGGCGCCCGCGTGAATTTGGGGCGTCCCAACCTGCGCGACATTGGCGACATACTGGATGCCTATGAAGTGCTGGATAAGGAACAGCGCGGGCTGCTGCGTGGGATTGCGCAGAAGCCGGGCGGCCTGCGGGCGATGATAAAGACGCTGAACCTGGCTTACCGCGTGGCGCGCGGAAACGGGAATGAGCTGACGGCCGCGCATATATCGGCCGCGTACGGGCACCGTTCTGGCGCGCTGGATGTGGAAGCATGATTACGCATAAGGACGCCGCCGAGGCGCAGGTGCGAGCGCAGCAGGCCACCGATGAGGCGCTACTAGCCCAGGCGCGCGCGGTACGGGCACAGGCCGAGCGGGCTGCTGGCTCTCCCTTCAAAAGCGCGTTTGCCGAGGCCAAGCGCCGCGAGGCGCAGGCGGCGGTGACAAGCGCGGTGGCTATGGCGCGCTGGGCGGCTTGGGGGTTTCCCCAGCCGCCGCTGGCGGCCATGCGGGAGGCTGCGAAATGAGCATCGGTCACATATTTCTAATCATTCTGATTTGGTGGGGTGTGAGGATAGCCATCGTTTTGCTTCCCCTCGTATTGTTGGCGGCCGGTTTCCCGATTTGGTTTTTATACCAATGTTTGAAACAAAAGTTCGGGTTTCGTCAACATTCGAAAGGCAGATCATGATGAGGATGCCAACCATGAATGCACCCGTGAACGACAATGCCGGGGCGCGCGGCCGGGCGATAGTGGAGCTGTTCTGCTGGCTGACCGAGGACAAGGTGCCGGGGGATGCCGTGGGCGTGCTTGCCGCCATTGAGCTGCTGGGGCTGAGCGACGAGGACGTGGAGGAGATGTGCCGCCGGATACGGCCGCGCGATGTGGTTGCGGTGCCGGGGCTTGGGAGCGTGTCGTGAACCGGCGCGTGGATGAACCGGCGCCGGATTTCGATAGGCTGCGGCGCGAGCGTGATGCCGCACTTGAAAAGGCCATGTACGCCATCTGCGCCGAATTCGGGTGGAGGCCTGAAGAAGTGCAGGCGCATTTTATTGGCAATAATGGTTGCTATTGCGCCTGCCCGGAAGGCCCGTGCGAACACCGCTTTGAGGGTTGGCGCGATTTTGAAGACGATAATGGTGGCGAGCGCGTGTGCAGCCTCTGCGGCATGGGCGCGATGAGCCATGATTTGCGATGCGGCCCGTGATCGCTCTCTCCGGCCACTGCATTGTTTGTGCGGGCACGCGCGTGCAGGTGCGCGGGCCGGGGGATTTTGATGCGTGCCGCCACTGCATGAAAATTGCGGAGATGCATTGGGTGAGGTTGGCGGAAGTAGCGAAACAGCAAGGAATTTATGAGAGATTTTTGAAGGGGACGATAGATGGCGAAGGCGAAGAAATTGAAGGTGAATGCGACCGTGCACAGCGTGCCGCAAAACCGCGAGGAAGTGACACAGGCGATATTGCGGATTGGCCTGGACCAGCGCGAACGCCTGCGGATAGAGGCGGCGATGAACGACGAGATCGCGGCGGTGAAGACGCGGTACGAAGCGCAAGCCGCGCCGCTTAATGAGCGCATTGTGCAGCTGCAGGCCGGTGTGCAGATTTGGTGCGAAGCTAACAAGGCGCAGCTTACCAATGGCGGCAAGGTGAAGACCGTGAATTTTGGCGCTGGTGAGGTGAAGTGGCGCATGACCCCTTCCAGCGTGGCCTTAAAAAAGGTTGAGGCCTTGCTGAAGGCGCTGCGAGAGCAGGGGCTGACGCGCTTTATCCGCATCAAGGAAGAAGTGAACAAGGAGCAGATTCTGGCTGAGCCTGAGGCCGTGGCGGGGATTGCCGGTATAACGATAAGCCAGCGCGAGGAATTTGTTATTGAGCCGTTCGAGACCAAGCTGGAAGAGGTGGCGTGATGGCGCCCCGGCAAAAAAGCGCATCTAACTTGTGCGTGATTGGGATGCTCCTTGCGGTTGTGGAAGAGCGTTTGAATACGTATTGTTGCGGTATGTCTGGGAGGCAGAAAGGTGGCTGAAGACCCCAGGCAGCGTACCGCGCTGCTGGCCAAAGTGCATATCGCCAAGAAAGAGCTGGCGATGCACGAGGATAGCTATCGCGCATTGCTGCAGCGGATTACCGGCAAGGATAGCGCGGCTGCGTGTGCCGAAGCCGAGCTGCAGGCGGTGATGGATGAGTTCAAGCGGCTGGGCTGGGCCGATAGGCGCGCCAAGCCGCGCTCGCGCAAGGCGCATGTGCGGATGATTTATGGGGTGTGGGCCGATTTGCGGCCGTATCTGCGTGACAGCTCGCGGCTGGCGCTGCGGCATTTTGTGCAGCGGCAGACGGCAACCGAGGAGCGCCCTGATGGTATTGCCGACCCGGAATTTTTGACGGCGCAAGATGGCAACAAGGTGATTGAGGCGCTGAAAGCGTGGCTGGCGCGGGAGCGCCAGAAGGCGCGCCGCGTGAAGGAGAGCAGCGCCGAATGAGCGCCAGCCTCGAAAATTTGATTGAGCTGCTGGGCGAAGAGACGACGCTTAAGATCGTTGAGGCGTATCCGGGCTTGCGCCTGAATGTGCCGGTAAAAATGCCGAAGAAGCACGCGCTGCTGGGCGTGCTGGAAGATGATGCGCTGGCAGACCTGATTAGATATTTCGGGGGTGTGGAATTTGTGGTGCCTATTGCGCGAAACTGGCGGATAGGCATTTATATGCGGCAGACCCCGTCGCTGACCCGCGCCGAGATAGCGCGCAGAGTAGGATGCAGCGAAGACCGCGTGTTTGCGATACTGCGCGAGCAGCGGCAAAAGCGTAACCAGCTCACATTCAATTTCTAGGCCGCTATTAGGCAATAGCGGGAGGAACCAGCACGGTTCGCGCACAATCTGCTCATCTCGACCAGCTTTGAATGGCTGTTGACCGGATGATGGAGCGGATGATGTGACCCAGAACGACCCCGAAAAGGTTTTGCAGGAAACCGCCACGTGGCTGACCGCCCCGTTTGAGGGCGATGTGCTGCATGTGTATTATGACCCCAACCGCATACCCACCATTGGCTACGGCTCGATCTGGGATTTGAACGGCAACCGTGTGACGCCCAGCACGCCGCCGATTACGCAAGCGCAGGCGCTGACGCTGCTGGAGCGCGAGCTGCGCGGCGCGTTGCAGGTGGTTGAGAATGACGTGCCGGTGGCGTTGACGGAACACGAAGTAGAGGCGCTGACGGACTTTGTGTTCAATGTGGGTGCGGGGAATTTTGAGCATTCCACCTTGCTGGCCAAGCTGCGCGCCGGAAATTACGAGGGTGCTGCTGATGAATTTCTGCGCTGGGACCGTGCTGGCGGCGTGGTGCTGGCTGGGCTGGCGCGGCGGCGTGCGGCGGAACGCGCGCTTTTCCTTAAGCCTGATGGTGACGCATGATTGCGCTGGTATTGTTTGCCCTGTTTTCCGGCGTTGTGTGGCGGCTGCGCGGAGGCGCCTTTACGACGCTGACGGGGCTGAACCCCGGCACGGATGGGGCGCGGGCGATTGCCGCCGTACTGATACCGCTGGGGCTGGCGGCTTATACCGCACACTGGACGCTGCTGACGCTGGCGCCCGCGATTTTCGTGGGGCTGATTACCACTGGCTGGGCGCCGTTCCAGGAAATGGGGCTGAGGCCGCCAGGCATGCCTGAAGCGAGCGAGCTGCGTTGCCTGCCGCTGTGGCTGGGGTTGCCCGTTGGCACGTTCTGGCATGATTTTGTGGGCATGGCCGAGGCTGGGGTGGTGTGCATGGCGCCGAGCGCGCTGGTGGCCTTGGCGCTGCATGTGCCCGCGCCGTTTGTTCCGCTGCTGACAGGTGTGTGTTTTGCGCCCGCTTATACGCTGGCCCGGCTGCGCTGGCCGGCCGTACCGAATTTCGCCCGAGGACAGGAGTGGGGCGAAATATTTGCCGGGGCCGTTGTGGGCGCCGGTTTGTTCCTGACATTCGCATAGGAGTTTTTAATGGACGCCTCTTCCCTTCCTGGCGCTGCTAGCGCCGATACCGTGACCGGCGCAGGTTCGGTTGCTGGTGCCGATAGCGGCACTGGCGCACAGGCCACCACCACGCTGGTGAAGCTGACCGTGCTGGAGCGTGTGACGAAGCTGATCCACGAGATTGGCGCGGATATTGAGCATGACGAGGAGGCGGTTGTCGCCTTCATCAAGGCACGCCTCTAACCCATGGCGCGGAAGCCTGTTTCTCAGTTCATCCAGGATGCCCAGGGGAATTGGGACGAACAGGCTCTCCTTTCGATTGTTGGTGTTGGCTGCTTCTGGTTTTGCGTGATCTGGGCGACCGTAAAGCTGGGGCAGCGTTTCGACCCCGAGGCCGTAGGCATTGGGTTTGGTTCCATCATGGGCGCCACGCTGGGTGGTTTGGCGTTCCGCGAGTCACGGGGGACGAAAGATGCCTGTACTGATAAGCCTGCTGGGTAAGATGGCGCCGTATGTCGCTATCGCGGCGCTGGCGCTGGTGTTGGGCGCTTATGTGGCGCACCGCCTGGATGAAGGGGCGATTGCCAGGGTGCAGCTTGGCCTGGCGCAGCAGCAGGCGGATGATGCCAGGGCTGTGGCGCAGGCGAATGCCCAGGCGACGGCTGATTTGGCGGCGATGCGGCAGGCCGAGGATAGCGCGATGAGCGCGCGGCAGGCGGCGCAGAGCGTGGCTGAACAAAGTGCAGCGAGTGAGCAGGCCAAGGTGACGGCGATGGCCGCGCAGCCGGGCCAGGATGCGCCAACGGCGCCGGTGCTGGCCCGCGTGATGCGGGACATTGCCCAAGCGCAGGGAGGCGGCAAATGAGCTTGTTTGAACCGGGGTGCGATTGCGCGGGGATTTGTGGCGGGGATTGCCCGGAATGGCGGCGCGCCTTCCGCAACAAGTGCCTGATGATAGTGGTGGTGAGTTTTTGGGTGGCGTCCGTGCTGGTGCTGACCGGCTGTGGCGTGCCCGCGCCCGTTCCGGTGATGATGACAGAGCAGCAGGTGGAGCGCGTGGCGCTGCCGCAGGGATTGCTGCAATGCCAGGGCGAGCCGAAGGTGACAGGCTGGGCGATACAGAGCCAGGTGGCTGATTACATCGTCCGCCTGCGGGAAGCCTACCAGGATTGCCACAACGATGTTGCGGCCATCGCCCAGATTGAAAACAGCCCTCCTGTCTCTCCGTAGAGGTACGATGCTCAATGCAAATGACTGGCAGGCTGCTGCTGATGTTACCAATGTTCTGCTCGCCATACTCGTTATCGGGGGTGCGGCGGTTATGTGGCGCCTGCGTGGCAGCTTCGTGACGCGGGAAGAGCATAACGCGATGAATGGACGCATCGACGCGGTGGAAGCTGATTTGTCCGAGATTAAAGGGCAGATGTTCACGACGCGCGATGCGAAGGAATTGCGCGACAAGATGGACGCGCTTTCCGAGCGGACGGGGACATTGCTGGGCGCGCTGCCGGAAGTCACGCGCAGCATGACCGCACTCACCAACCAGGTTGCGATGCTGAATCAGCATGCGCTTAGCCAAGCAGGAAAGTAGAAGATGAGCCTTGCACAGATACATGCCGAAAACCGGCGCCTGATTATTCTGCGCACGCTGGATGAGAGCAATTACCACGCGAATGAGGATGTGCTGAAGCAGATGACCGAGCAGCTCGGGCATTTGCCGAGTAAAGAGCATATCCGCGCGGATATGGCGTTTCTGGCGGACCATGCGCTGATACGGCTGGAGAAGCTGCCGGTGCAGCAGGGCGAATTGTGGATTGCGCATTTGCTGACGGCCGGCCGGGAAGTGGCGCGCGGGCGCGTGCATACCGGCGTGGCGCGGCGTGAGCCGGACTGATGGCGCGGAAAAGTTCCATCGATAAGCTGCCCGTAGAGCTGGTGGGGGCGATTACCAAGCTGCGCGACCAGGGGCGCACGATTGATGAGATACTGGCCTACCTGGCCGACCTGCAGACGCAGGTTTCGCGCTCTGCCCTTGGGCGCCACGTGAAGGGGTTGGATGAGGCGATTGACCGGATGCGGCAGAGCCGGATTGTGGCCGAGACGCTGGTGGATAAGTTGGGCGATGCGCCGGGCAGCAAACAGGCGCAGGTGAACATAGAGCTGCTGCACGGCGTGATTATGGATTTCATGCTGAAGAATGAGGGCGGCGCGCATGACCCGGAAGGGCTGATGATGCTGGCCAGGGCGCTGGCCGATATCGGGCGGGCCAACAAATTAAACATTGATTACGTGCTGGCGGCGGAAAAGCGCGGGCGCGAGCAGGCGCAGCGCGAGGCGGCCGAGGCCGTGGATGAGGTGGCGAAGAGCGGCGGCCTGAGCGCTGTGACGGCGCAGGAGATCAAGGCGAAGATTTTTGGGGTGAAGGAATGAACGATAATAGAAACCAGTTCGAGATCGCCTTCGACACCAAAAAATATCCCGGCAGCATCGAGGCCGTGCAAGTGCACTTGCAGAATGTGGTCATGAATAAAAATGACGTTGCTAATTTGGCGCTCTGCGAACACCCGCTTTATCCGCAGCTTCAGGAATATTGCCGGAATAACTCTTATCGTCCTCCCTGCGGCAAAGTGCGTGGCCATGATTGAGGTTGCCGCCGGGCCGCGTGCGCCCACCCCGTTTGAGACTGCTGAGGATGAGGGCTTTGAGGCGTTTATTACTGGCGCCCAAGTCACCGATAATCCGTATAGCCAGCACGGCTATGCTAAAGCGTGGACAGCTGGCTGGCGTATGGCGTCGAGGTACACGCGCAATGCCGCTTGATGTGCTGCCCGAAGAGCCGGAGCTGCCGCCGGTTTTCCTGAAGTATCAGCAGGAGCTGATGACCACCGTTTCGCATAATGCGGTGACGGTGGTGGAGAAAAGCCGGCGTACTGGCTATTCCTGGGCCGCCGCGGCCATTGCCGTGCTGATGGCTTCCGCGCAGCGCAGCGCGGGCGGCATGGACGTGTTCTACATGGGCTATAATCTGGAGATGGCCCGCGAGTTCATCACCTATGTGGCGCGGTGGGCGAAGGATTTGGCGCCAGGCGCCAGCGAGATTGGCGAAGAGATTTTCAGCGACCCTGACCACCCGGAGAAGCAAATAAAGGCGTTCCGGGTGCAGTTTGCCTCGGGCCATAAGGTGCTGGCGCTGCCCAGCGCGCCGCGCAGCCTGCGCGGTATGCAGGGTTGCGTGATGATTGACGAAGCCGCATTCCATGACGATCTGCCCGGTGTGCTGAAATCGGCCATGGCGCTGCTGATGTGGGGCGGCAAGGTGCTGATCCTCTCCACGCATAATGGTGATTCTCATCCGTTCAACGTGCTGGTGAACGATATCCGCGCGGGCAAGTTTCCGTTTTACAAGCTGCTGCGCTGCACGCTGGATGATGCGCTGGCGGATGGGCTGTATAAGCGGATTTGCCTTGTGGATGGGCGCGCGTGGACGCCGGAGGCTGAAGCCGCGTGGCGTGATGAGCTGGTGTCCAACGCCGGGGCGAATGCGGATGAAGAGTTTTTCTGCGTGCCGAGCCAAGGCTCTGGCGCTTACCTCTCCGCCGCGTTGATTGAGGCGCGGATGCGGGAGGATATTCCCGTCCTGCGCCTGGATCTGCCGGAGAGCTTTAAGATGCTCTCCGAGGGGCTGCGCTATGCCGAGATAAATGATTGGTGCGAGCGGGAGCTGAAACCGCTGCTGGCCGCGCTGAACCCGAAGAACCCGCATGCGTTTGGGCATGATTTTGGGCGCAAGCGTGACCTTTCCGTGTTCTGGCCGCTGGAGATTGGCGCCGACCTGGTGCGGCGGACGCCGTTTTTGCTGGAGATGCGCAACGTGCCTTACGAGGCGCAGAAGCAGATTGTGTTCCACATCGTGGACCGGCTGCCGCTGTTCCGGGCGGGCAAGTTCGATGCTGGCGGCAATGGCGGGTATTTGGCCGAGGTGTCGCAGCAGCGGTATGGCGAGCGCATTGAGGCCGTAATGCTGACCGAGCCGTGGTACCGCGATAATATGCCGCGCTGGAAGGCGGCGTTTGAAGACGGGACCATTTTGATACCGCGCGACCGCGAGGTGCTGGATGACCACCGGCTGGTGAAGCTGGTGCGTGGCGTGGGGCGCGTGCCGGATGAGCGTACGGGCGACAAGGACAAGAAGCGCCACGGGGACAGCGCCATTGCCGGCGCGCTGGCCGTGGCGGCGAGCTGGGCCGCGCCGGAGGAGTATGGCTACGAGGCTGTGCCATACCGCGCGCCAAGGATGCAGGACGGTGACCAGTTTTTTGACCGGGCTGAGGACGCGAACCGGGCCGATGAGGACGCGCGATACAACGCCCATGGCTTTCTGCCGAACCTGACGCGAAGGATTTACTGATGGCATTTGCCCAGCCTGAAGCCGATGACGATGCGGCGCGGATGGAGCGCACGGAAGTGCAATGGCTCTCGATGAGTGTGCAGAAGCTGCTCTCGGTAAAACAGCATTTGAAGCCCGATGAGCGGCGCTTTGTGGATGATTTAGATACGCGCGTTTGCGTGCTGAACCAGCATCCGGGCGCACAAAAGGTGGAGCAGATTAAGGCGTTGACGTGGAAGTACCGGCGCCAGTTGCCGCGCGCTTTGGCGCCGAAGCTGCCGCCGCATGATCCGATTGTGAAGGAGATGGAGGGTAGATGATGAGGCAGAAGAAACGCGCGTTTTTCCGAAACCGCGGCCGTGTGCCGCGCCAGGCGTATTGGTGTGGGATGCACGGCTTGGGGCAACAGAAATGGCTATAGCACCAGATGGAGGGGAAATAATGCCGGACGATGAAAAGCTGCTTTGCCCGAGCAGCCTGGGCATGCGCTTCTTCCTGTTGATGCGGAAGATGATGCAGGAGACAGGCGAGATTCATGCGCCTTCTGAAGAGGAAACGCTTGTGGAGTTGCGGGGACTCACCGGCGAGGAGCGTGCGGAAATGCTGGCTGTGCTGAGAGGCACGGATGCGTTCCTGCGCGAGATTATCGTGGAGCATGGCGGGGTTCTACCGGCGACGGAAGCCGTTGGAGAGCGCGGATGAAAATTGTCCTCTATAAGAACTTGTCTCATGGGGCGCAGGCCGCGCTGGAGGATGATGACGACAATGAGGTAATGTTTGGGCGCGCGAAAAATGCCCAGCAAGCCTGCATCGAGGCGGCACGGATTTTGCGCCACGCCGCAACTAAGTTTGAGCGCCTGGCGGAAGAGCCGGAACCGTTTCAGGAGCGCGTGCAGACGGGGATTAACCGGAATGGCTGACCAGGCCGAAACCGCCGAGCTAGAACGGTTGCGCCTGCAACTGCGGCATTTGCAGGCGTGCCGGATGATTCCTGGCTGCTGGGATAAGCGGTTTGTGGATGGGAATTTCCAGCGCGATCCGGCCGAGCTGAGCGAAAACCAGCGCAACCAGGTGCGGCGCCTGGCGTATAAATACCGGCGCCAGATGCCGCGCGAGCTGGTGCCGGAGCGGGTGCATTTGCCGCGTGCCAGTGGAGCTTAAAATGAGTTTGAAGCCGCTTTTAGAGTTGTCCAACGCCGAGCTTGAAACCGCAGCCGCAGCCGCGCGCCGGGATTATGCGGCGGCGGATTTTATTGAGCCGGTGCGCGAATGGATGGCGGCGCGGGCCGATGCGGAAATGCGCATTAGAGCGTGCGAGGAAGAGCTGGAACGGCGCAAGAGCCGGTATGGAGCGGCATATGGCGAATGATGGGCTGAGCAAGCTGATTGACCAGTACGGCACCCCGATTGCGCAATGGGAGATTGACCGGCTGAAGGAAGAGGTAGCGGGGCCGAGCGCGTTCTCTGCCCGGCCGCCTTTTGCCGGGCATCTGGCGTTTGATATTCATCCGGCCCGTTTGGGCTCTGTTATCCGCGCCGCGGATAATGGCAGCACGCGCGACTGGTTTATTATTGCCGAGGAGATTGAGGAGCTGTTCCCGCATTATCTGGCAGCACTTTCCAAGCGCAAGCGCCAGGTGAGCCTGTTGCCCATAACAGTGAACGCAGCCGAGGATTTTGCGGATGGCGAGAAGCATGCCGATTACGTGCGCCGGTGGCTGAACAAGAAGGTGCTGGAAAACGCGATGTTCCACATCTGCGATGGCATCGGCAAAGGCTATTCAGTGAACGAGATTATATGGGAGGGGACGCCAAAGGGGTTTACACCTGCCGAGATTTGCTGGCGTAACCAGCGCGATTTTGAGGTGAGCTGGGAAGATGGCGAGACGCTGTGGCTGCGCGATATGGCGAACCTGGTGCCGCTGCAGCCGCATAAGTTTTTGGTGCATAAGCACCCGCTGAAATCTGGCAACCCGGTGCGCAACGGGCTGACGCGCGCCGTGGCGTGGCTGTGGATGTATTCGACCTTCACGCTGAAGGACTGGGCGCTGTTTGTGCAGGGGTACGGGCTGCCTGTGCGTGTGGGCAAGTACGGGCCTGGGGCGTCTGCCGGGGATAAACGCACGCTGTGGCGCGCGGTGCGGAGTATTGGCGGCGATATGGCCGCCATTATTCCGAGCAGCATGACGATGGAGTTTGTGGAGGCCAAGACAAATGAAGGGGCGAAGCTGTTCACCGACCGGGCGAACTGGCTGAATTTTGAGGTGAGCAAGCTGGTGCTGGGCGGCGTGGCCGGGCTTGATGCGGTGAGCGGCAGCCATGCCGTGGGCCAGGAACACCGCGCGGCCGAGCAGGATGTGGAGAAGTTTGACGCGCGGCTGCTGGCGGATTCCGTCAACCGGCAGATTATTCCGGCGATGATCGCCTTCAGCTTTGGGCCGCAGGATGAGTACCCGACGGTTAAGATTGGCGAGGATGAGAAGCCGCCAATGAGTGATGTGATTGCGGCCATTGCCGACCTTGGGCCGCTTGGGTTTAAGGCGAAGGCGCAGGAGATACGGGACCGGCTGCAACTGACGAAACCAGAGGGCGATGATGAGGTGATTGGCGTGCCGCCGCCGGCGCCGGCCGTGCCGGGCGCCCTGAACCCGGATGGGACGCCGCTGGTGAAAGAGGATGTGAAGATAAAGGCGAACCCGCACCCGGAGATTAACCCGAATTCTGACACGCGGGCGCTGATGACGCATGAGGCTTACCGCGAGCTAAGGGGGGCACGCCAGGCGCGCCACGGGGGCTTGCTGGGGCGTTTGATGACGACGCACGCACCGGCAGTGATGCCCGTGATGGAGGCGCTGGAAGACCGGCTGCACCGCGAGGCGGGCGCTGCGCTGGCCACCATGACAGCGAAGGTGCGCCAGTGCATGGAACAGGTGGTGGAAGAGGGGGGGGGCCTGACGGATTTTATGGAGCGGTTGCATAAGCTGGAGCTGGATGAAAAGGCGTTTGCCGTGGCCATGGCGCAGGGCATGACGCTGGCGCATTTGGCCGGGCAGGCCGAGCTGCTGGATGAGCTGAAGCCGCAAAGCTGACCATGGCCGGGACCGTAAGCGCCATAAGCAAGCCGTTTGACGAGGCGGTGAGCTATTTCCGGCAGAAGGTGAGCATACCTTCCGCGCACTGGACGACACTGATGGACGAGGCGCATGCGCGCGGGTTTGCCGTGGCGGGTGTGACCAAGGATGATATGCTCGCGGATTTCCGCGCCGCCGTGGACAAGGCGATTTCCAAAGGCACCACGCTGCAGGAATTCCGGCAGGATTTTGATGACATTGTGAAGCGCACGGGCTGGAGCCATACGGGGACCGCCGAGTGGCGCGCGCGGGTGATTTACCAGACCAATATGGCGAATGCGTTCTCCGCCGGGCGCTATGCCCAGGCGGTGAACCCGGCGGTGCTGGCGGCTTACCCGTACTGGGAATATTTGCATGTGAACTGCCCCTATCCGCGCCTGCAGCATCTGGCGTGGAGCGGGATGGTGCTACGGGCCGATGACCCGTGGTGGAGCGCGCATTATCCGCCGAATGGCTGGGGCTGCCATTGCATTACGGCGAGCCTGGGGCCGCGCGACCTGGCGCGGCGCGGGATTGACCCTGGGAGCCTGAAGGCGCCCCCCACGCAGTGGATGGAGTATGTGAACCGCACCACGGGCGTGGTGACGAAATACCCGGCAGGGGTGGACCCCAGCTTTGCCTATAACCCCGGCGAGGCGTGGCTGAAGGGCGAGAAGCAGCCGCTGAAGGCACCGCGCGTGATGCCGGTGAGCAAGCAGCCCGCGCCGGTGCTGGCGCCCCCTGGGGCCGATGCCGTGGCGCCTGTGGTGCTGAAGCGGTTTTTGGATGATCCGCACGGTGCGGTTCAGGTGGGTAAGCTGGGGCATGAGGCGAATGCCTATTTAGGCACCGGGCATGCGCCGGTGCTGCTCTCGGCCGAGACCATGGCCAAGCAGGTGGCTAAGCACCCGGAGATAGAGGGCAAGGATTACGAGGCGCTGGAGCAGCTGCTTGCGCGCCCCGAGCTGATGCTGGTGGAGCGGGTGCGCCATATACGGCTGGCGGCGCGCGTAGGCGGCCGTGTACTGACCGTGGTGGTGAAGCGCACTGGCGACGGCCATGAGAACTATGTGACGAGCTTCCACGCCATGCGTGCCGCCACGCTGCGGACAGTTATGAAGCGCGACAAACTTGTGGTTGGGGATGCGGCGGCGCTGCTGGACTGGCTGGAGAAACGGGCGCGGTGATGGGGCCTGCTGGAACCCCACAATCTGTCAACAGCCGTAACCGGCTGGCATGCGGCAGCAGAATATCTCCGTCTCGCACCGCGCCCTGAGCTTGATATAGGCGATGTGGCCAGCGGAATCCAGGAGGATGTGATGGCGGGTGCCAGTTTTGAGGTGATCTTCGATGATAGCCAGGTGATTGACGCGCTGGACCGGCTGCGGGCGGCTGGGGAGGATGCATCGCCGCTTATGGCACGGCTTGGGCAATACGGTGTGGATAGCACCAGGCGCAGGTTTTTTACCGAGACGGCGCCAGACGGCAGCCGTTGGAAAGATTTGAACCCCGCTTATGCGGAGCTGAAGGGGCCTGGCTATAATATTCTGACACGCAGCGGCGCGCTGATGAATTCGCTGAATGCGCGGCCAGGGCGCAATGAGGTGAGCTGGGGCAGCCCGATGGTGTATGCCGCCATTCACCAGTTCGGCGGCAAGATTGTGCCTAAGAACAAACCCGCGCTTACTTTCCTGCTGGGCAATGTGGGTTCGAGCGGGCTTGTGCCGGTATTTCTGGTGCGCGTGAAATCCGTGACGATTCCGGCGCGACCGTATTTGGGGCTGGACGCGGATGACAAGGCGGAGATTGTGGCGCTGGCGATGGATTATATGCGTGAAAATTTGTGATGCCCGGACGCCGAAAATCCCTTTGGCATGCGCCGGGTGCGGTTGCGGAGCGGAGCCGCTTGATAACATGCCCGCTAAAAGGCTCTAAAACGGGTTTTAGTAGGGGTCTGGATAGAAGCCCGGCCAACCGAGCCTGCGAACGGTAGAGGCTTCACACGGGCCGCTGAGGCGGTCTATGGTTTGGCAGGACAGTTTCCGCAAAATTAGGCCGGTATGGGTGCCGCTATTATGCAATAGCGGGTAGTGCGGCGTGGGGCGCGGCAGATTGCCGCCATGGACGACATTTCCTCCCTGAACTTGGCATTGCCGCCGGCCGGTACCGCGCCTGAATGGGTGCATCTGGTGCCGGCCGGATCTTCTCGGGGCAAGGATGGCCGTGGTCGTACGTGCTGAAAGACCCGGCGGGTGTGATTGCCGCCTCGATGCAGCACGGCGCAATTCCGTTTGACGAGAACCATGCCACCGAAACCGCATCGCTTGTAGGTGGTGCCGCGCCGGCGCGCGGATGGATAGACCGCATGGAGCTGCGTGACGATGGCATTTGGGGCCATGTTGATTGGACCGAAGGCGGCCGCGCGCTGATGACGGAAAAGGCGTACCGGTGGCTGAGCCCGGTGCTGAAGTTGGACCGCAGTGACAAGGATAAGGGCGACAAGACCATTCTGGCTGTGACCAGCGTGGGGCTGACCAATAATCCGAACCTGATACATGATTTGAAGGCGATGCAGCGCGCGCTGACCGCTGAAGAGCGCCGCAAGATTAAGCCCAAGCTGTTCGCGGTGCCCGAAAAGGAAAAGCTGCCGCTGGAGAACGCCGACCATGTGAAAGATGCGTGGCGCGAAGTGGGCAGCACCGAGGGGCTGACGGATTCCGAGCGGGCGGAGGCCACGCGCCGCATCCGCGCGCGGGCGAAGGAACTGGGCGTTGATACCAGCGGCTGGGCCGCACAAGCAGCAGAGGGACAAATGGAGAAGAAAGCGATTTGCGCCGTGCTCGGTATTCCCGAGACCATGGCGGACGATGCGGTGCTTGTGGCGCTGCAGACAGCACATACCGAACTGCAGACGGCGCGCACTGAAAACGCCCGGCTGGCGGCTGAGGTTGAGACCATGAAAACCACGCATGTGCCGGTATCGGAAGTGACGGCGCTGCAGACGCGGCTGGGCACCATTGAGACCGAGGCCAAGCAGGCCAAGGCCGTGGCGTTTGTGGATGAGGCGATTAAGGCTGGTAAGCCCATCGCGGGCGCGGTGCGTGAAAATTATATCGCCATGCATGTGAAGGACGCCGCCGGAACTGAAACGCTGGTGAATGCGCTGCCGTCGCTGAATGTGCGCCAGCGTGGGGGCGCGCCCGCGCAAGGCGCTACCAGTGACGACCCGGATGTGGCCGCCATGTCGGCCGAGGACCGGGCGGTTTGCTCGAAGATGGGGCTGGACCCGAAGGCTTTCGTCGAGATGCGCAAGAAGATGAAGGGGAAAGCGTAACATGGCACTGACGGGCAATATCGCCGTAGCGCGGCGCGGCTATTCGCGGGGTTTGGCCTTCGGTGGGCCGATTGCTCCCAACGAGGTGATCTATACTGGCGGCTTGATTGGGGTGAATGCCAGCGGGCAGACCCAGCGCATTCAGACCGCTGGGACGGTGGCTTTTATTGGGCTGGCGCAGGGTGGCTCCAATAACAGCGCGAGTGCCGCCCCTGGTGATACCGTGGTGGGGCAGATGGATTGTTTCAAGCTGGCTGTGCCAGCCGCCACGGCCGCCAATATCGGCGCGCCCGTTTACGCCACCGATGACAACACCTTGACGCTGACGAAGCCCACAACGGGCTTTGAGGGCGTTGTGGGTTACCTGGCCGGCATCGAGAACGGTGCCACCTGGGTCGAACTTTCCAACCATTAAGCATTATCGGAGCCTTAAATGGAAATCTCGTTTCCGGCGCTGCAGAGTATTAATGACGGCATTAATCTGCAGTTCAACAGCCAGCTTTGGGCCGCGCCTGGCATCTATAGGAAATTCTCTTATGATGCATCCTCGACCGGCTCTGAAGAAGTTTATCCGCGCCTCGATATGCTGCCCGGCATCCGCGAATGGGTGGGCGAGCGTGTGGTGAACTGGCTGACGCAGAGCACCTTCACCATCAAGAACAAGACTTTTGAAGGCACCATCGGCGTTAAGCGCGAGGATATTGAGGACGACAAGTTCGGGCTGCTTTCTCCGGTAGCGGCGCAGATGGGCCAGAATGCCGGGCATTTGCCGGATTTGCTGGTGGCTGGGCTGATGAGGAATGGCCATACCACGCTGGGCATTGACGGGCAGAATTTCTTCGACACCGCGCATGCGAATTATGACGCTTCTGGCAATGCCAGCACCATCGCCAATTATCAGGCGGGGAGCGGTAATCCGAGCTGGTATCTGGTCGATACGACCAAGATGCTGAAGCCGTTCATCTACCAGACGCGGCGCCCGTTCAAGATGGTGCCGAAGTTCAGCCTGGAAGCGGAAAACGCGTTCTGGCAGGACGAGTTTATTTGGGGTGTGGATGGGCGCGCGAATGCCGGTTACGGGCTGTGGCAGCTTGCCTACCGTTCTGACGCCGCGCTGACCGTGGCGAACCTGGAGGCGGCGCGCAGCACCATGGCGAGCTGGCGGCGCCCGGATGGCGCGCCCATGGGAGTGCAGGGCAATCTGCTGATTGTGCCCACCGCGCTTTACCCGGCCGCGCGTGCCTATTGCGAGAATGAGTTCCTGCCCGCCGGTGATCCGGCGATTGGGAGTGCGGGCACCGCAAGCAACACGTTCCGCGGGCTGGCGGCGGCCCTGGAAAATGTGTGGCTGAATTGATCCCCCTGTATTGAGGAGCGTTGAATGAGCAAACTGACCATTATTTCCACGGTGGATGGGCGCCACCGTGGAGGCGCCCGGTTCAAGCTGGGGGCGCAGAGTTTTGCCGCTGACCATTTTAGCGAGGAGCAGCTGCGCGAGATTGTGAACGACCATGTGCTGACCGTGGTTGTTGGTGAGGCGCTGACGGCTGACCAGGTGCCGGAATTTGTGGCCGCCAACGGTGCGCCGAAGAAGGCGCCGCGCGGTAAAGGGCCGGCTGAGTAATGGCCTACGCCACCGTCGATGACATGATCCTGCGCTTTGGTGAGGCCGAGATGGCGCGGGCCAGCACGCCGGATGGCCAGGATGTGACGGGCGTGCAGCCGGAGCGCATTCAGACCGCGCTGAATGATGCTTCGGCGCTGATCGATAGTTTTTTGCGTAAACGCTACCATGTGCCGCTGCAGGCGGTGCCGGATGAGATTAACCGGGCCTGCTGCATGATGGCGCGGGGCGATGTTGGCATGGGCGGCGAACGCTCGATTTCTGACCAGGCCATGAAGGCGCGGGAGGAAGCCGTGAGCTGGCTGCGGGCAATTGAGGCGGGGACCGTGGTGCTGGGCATGGAGGAAGTGACGGCGGGTGAAGAGAGCTTTGCCACAGCCGAGACGCGGTGCCCGGTATATGGCGACCGGCGCGGCTATGGCGGCGGCGCGCGCGAGGGGTTCGGGTTTTGGAACGGTGACGCATGACCACCTTTATGCCGCAGAACGAAGCGCCTTGCGCGCCGGTTGTGCCCGGGCCGTTTGTGCAGCAGGGGCTTGCCATTCAGGCGCGGCTGCAACTGGCCTTCCCGCCCACGAAATTCTACTTCAAGGTTTTGCCGCCGCGTATTGACGCGAAGAAATGGGCGCGGCTGACGCAGGGCAACCAGCCATTTGTGGGGCTCGGCTTTAATGGCTTTGTGCCGCGCAAGGAAGTTTCTGGCGTCCTGCGCGGCGATGCAAGCTGGATGGTGCTGACGGCGGTGCGGCGCGATTCCACCACCGATGAAGCGCGGTACTACGGCGATGCGTTTGGCATTGGCGCGCTGACGATGGCGCCCGTGGCGGCGGCTATACTGCATGGCTATGTGTGCGCGGGCGGTACGGCGCAGGTTGACCGGCTGGCGAATGTGGCGGCCGACGAATGGGGCGATGATGCGGTGATCTGCCAGGTTGACCTGCGCATTCCCACCGATTTACCGCTGGCCGATATGATTATCAACCCCGGTGGCGCGGGGTGGTTTGGCGAAATGATCGACACCTGGAGCTGGACCGTGGCGGATGGCACGGCTGGCTCTTCCACCTCAGTATGGAAAAACCCGAATGTCCCTCAATGACCAGGTTTATGTGAAGCCCGGCCCCGGCCGGAAGGTGCCGCTGCCGATTCCGGGCGGCGAAGGTGTGGTGCCTGCCGAGGGCAAGACGGTGACCAAGAGCCGCGCCGTGCGGCGGCTGCTGCGTACGGGTGACCTGGAGCTGGCCACGGCGCCCGCGACGGCCAAGCCCGCGAAGGAGGGGTAAATGTCTCAGAGCCTGCTGAACAACACGGCGCTGACGCCGCAGATAACCTTCAACGAAATTCCCTATAACTGGAAAGTTCCGGGGGAATATATGGAGGTGGCGCAGGCTGTGAACGCCAACGCCATTATGGATTTTCCCGCGCGCGGGCTGGTGATGGGGCAGATGTATGCCACCGGCACGGCCACGCCGGGACAGGCTTACCAGTTGCTGACCAAAGACCAGGCGAATGGGCTGTTTGGCGCTGGCAGCCAGGCGGCGCTGATGGCGGCGGCATGGCTGGCCGTGAACCCCTACACGGCGTGCGATGTAATGGGGATTGCCGATGATGCCACCGGCACCGCTGCGGCCGGTGCCGTGGCGATTGCGGGGACCGCGACCGCGCCCGGCACGATGGCGCTGTATTTTGGTGGCGTGCGCGTGGCGACGGGGGTGGCTATTGGCGACACGGCGGCTGTGGTGGCCGCGAACCTGTACGCGCAGCTGCAATTGCAGGGGCAGCCGGGCTACCCGTATTTGCCGTGCCTTGTACCCGCGTACACGGCTGGGCAGAGCAGCGTGACGTTGACGTGCGGGCATAAGGGCACGCTGGGCAATGATATTGATATACGGCTGAACGCGCAGCAGGGCGATGCGGTGCCCGCTGGGTTGACGGTGACAATTACGCCCATGGCGGGAGGCGCAACGGACCCCGCCGCGAATGTGCAGGCGGCGCTGGATGGCATTACCACCACCTGGTACACCGATGTGGTTTTTGCGTGGGTTGATGCCACCAATTTAGGTGCGTTTAACCAATGGCTGACGCCGCGCTATGGCGCGATGGAGAAGCTGGACGCGCAGGGTTATGTGGGGTTTGACGGCACTTACGGGATCGCGCTGGCGTTTGAGCCAAACTGCAAATTTATTACCGATTTGCCGGTGCAGAACCCGCTGACGCCGGTATGGATTTCTGGCGCGCTGATGGCTGGCGCGTGCTGCTATTCCACCGCGCAGAACCCGAGCCTGCAGATGAAGGGTGTTGTGCTGACCGGGATGGTGGCGCCCGCGCACGCGGACCGGTTTGAGCAGCCCGAACGCCAGGCGCTGCTGCTGGCTGGGCACTCCACCTTTACCGTGGATGCTGATGGGAATTGCCTGCTGCAGCGTGTGACAACCACCTACCGGACAGATGCGAACGGCATTTTGAACGGCGCTTATTTCGACCTTAGCGCGACCAAGACGCCAACGCGCGTGCGGTATGATTGGAATGCCTATTGCTCCCAGATGTGGCCGCGCAACGCGCTGGCGCCGGATGGCTCGATTGCCGCTGACTATTTGGAGAACTGCGCCACGCCGAGCCGCCTGAAGGCAAGCTGGGTAGCGAGGGCCACGCTTTATGAGCGCAAGGGGTGGCTACAGAACACCGCGGCGCTGGCGCCGCAGAGCAGCTTTACGATTGACCCGAACGACGACAACCGCGTGAACGCCGCGCAGCCCATTAAGATTATGGGCAATTTGTATGTGCTGGCTGGCCAGCTTCAGTTTATATCTTAAGGAGGGTTGAATGTCGGGTTCGATTACGGGGACCGCAACGTCTCTTGGCGTAATAAAGCTGGTTTGGGGCGGAACGACGATTAACGTTGATTCCAAAGCCGCCAGTTTTAACCGCGGCGGCTTGGTAGCGACGGCGGTGGTGGCGGGCAACCAGATTAGCCAGAGCTTGAACACCGTGGCGCCGAAGGTGACGGCGAAGTTTCCGTTGCTGAAGGGGATGAGCATTGATGGGCTAAAGGCGCTGAACGGCAGCGAGCTGCAGATTGAATGCGACACGGGCCAGAAATACGTAATGAACGGCGCGTTTTTGGTGGGTGACCCGAAAATAACAGGGGGGCCGGGAAGCAATGTGAGCGCTGATTGGTCTGGCCAGCCCGCGCTAGAGGTGCTGCCATGAGTGCCGCTGATATGGTGGAAGTGCTGCATGACCCGGATGTGGCGTTGCCCGGCGTGACGCCCAAGGCTGATGCGGCGCCCGCGCTGCCGGTGCTGGATGAGAAGGGCGAGATTGTGCGCCTGGCGCTGCCTGAGGATTGGCCTGAGCAGGCCAAGCAGATGCCGGATGGCAGCGTGGAGATGCAGCTGCTGTTCCCGGTGACAGTGCGCTACCAGGATGCCAGCGGGCAGGTGAAACAGGAAAAATATACCAGCCTGACATTGCGGCGGCTGAACGGCAAGCAGATGCGGATGTTCCGCGCCATTGACCCGGATGACCTGCCGGTGAAAGCGCTGGCCGAGATGAGCGGGATTGGGCTGGGCCGCGCCGAGCTGCTGCATGACCGGATGGATAGCGCCGATATTGCCGCCTATTTGCGGGTGTGGCGTTTTTTTACAACGCCTGGCCGCCGGGCTGGCTGAGCATACTAGCCACGCTGGGCGCCTGGTACCATTGGCCCAAGGCCGAGCTGGAGGCGCTGACGATAGAGGAGGCGCTGTTCTGGCTGCGGCCGCTGCCGGACAAATTGAAGCCGCAGGTGTGAGATGGATGATCTTGTCGCTGAACTGACCCTTAAATTCCGCGACGAGATGAGCGGCGGCCTGGATGAGATTAAGGGTGAATTCGGCGGCTTGAATGCTACGCTGGCTGGCATACGCGATGTGCTGGGCGAGCTGAATACCACGCTGGCGGAGCTGCGGGCGCCCACGGATTTGAATGTGGGGCTGGAGGCCGTGACGGCCAGCGCGGACGAGGCAACCACCGCGATTGGGGGCATTGGCACCGCGATTGATGGCGATATTGCCAAAATGCGGCAGCTTGGCGCTGAGATGCAGAGCTGCTCGGCATGGATTGAGGAGTATCAGAGCTACAATGCTGGGAGTGGCGGCGGAGGCGGGTATTACGGGGGTGGCTCTGGCGGTGAGCCGGCGCCCGCGCCTGGTGAGCCGGTGCCTGTGCCCGAACCTGGTGAGCCACGCCCGCGTAATGGCGGTGCCGGCGGCATGCATGGTGATGTGGCGATGCATTTGTTCATGGCCGGTGCTGGTGTGGCCGTTGCCAAAGAGTCTGCTGATGAGTATGCCGATTACGAGCAGATACTTTACCAGACCGCCATTAAGGAAGGGTTCAGCCCGAAAACGGCCGGGGCGCGCGTGGCGCAATTGGAACCCATGCTGGATAGCCTTGCACTGAAAACAGCCAACTCCAGCACCGCGCTCGCGGAAGCCTATTACTGGCTGACCACCACGGGGATGAACCCCAACCTGATTGACCAGATGATGCCAGCCCTGGCGCGTGATGCGACGGCTTACGGCAATGTTCCGATGGAGGATGCGCAAAGCGTTTATACGCTGAATGGCGTTTTGAATGTGCCTGCCTCGCAGATGTCCACGGGGCTTTCGGTGATATCTGAAGCAGCGCAGCTCGGGCATTTTGGGGTGGGAGACTTTGGCACCTATCTTCCGGGGCTTGGCGCACAGCTTAATATTTTAAAGGATACGGGCATAGGCGGCCTCGTGCAGGTTGCGTCCGCCCTGGAAGCTACGCGACGAGTGAGCGGAAGCTCGGAACAAGATGCAATCGATATGCAAGACTTGATTATGTATCTCGCATCGCCCACCGCTTCCCGATTTTTTGACCGCACGAAACGCTCGCAGGATTTGCTTGGCGCTCCCATCCTTGATCTGTTTCACAGATATCATCTGGATGGCATCAATATTCCGCAATATCTGGACAGCAGAGAAGCTACCGGGGAAGGCTCTTTTGATGCCATGATGGATTTGGCGCGCTTGATCCAGACAAAGCTCCCCGCGAATGTAAGCGGTAGCGATGAACGCGAAATTTTTGGCGCACTATTTCATAATCAGCAGGCCGCAACCGCTGCGCTGGGTATTGCGCAGAATTGGGACGTTTTCAAAGGTGACGAATCCACACTGTACGGGATCGGCCCGAGTAAGGTGAACACGGATTTTAACACCTCATACAATTCTCCCAAGGGCCAGGTGAATGTGGTGGATGAGCATTTTGCCGAGCTGACGCGTGAGCTGGGGCAGAATGTGATTCCGACGCTCGATTTACTGGGAACCGCGGCCAATTTTGTGCTGGAGGTTTTTAACGGGATTGGCTCGCTTTACACAAAGGGATTTGCCGAGCCTGTGGGCAAGGATATTGGCACCGTGGCCGCGTATGCCAACCACTTCTTCCATACCGGCCATTGGGGGCCTTTGCCGCAGGCGCCTTATCCTTTCGAAGGACGTGAGGATTCGACCATCCCGCAGCCGATTCATCTCACCGTGAACGTCGATAAATCGGGGAATGTCACGGCTTCGACGCAACCCACCTCACGCGCCCCCGGCACGAGCTTGTATGTGAACCAGGGAGGCTACCTGAACGCGCCATGATCGGCATTGAGGGCTTCTATAATTCGCTGCTGGTGGCCACGTTTGGGGGTGTGCCGTTTTTTGTGATTGACACCAGCCAGGAGACGGGGCGCCGGGTGCAGCGGTTTATGTTCCCTGGCATCGATGATGCGGCGTTTCAGGATTTGGGCGCGGATGACGGGCCGCTATGCCTGCGCGGGCTGCTGGTGGGGACGGATTATATCTCGCAGGTGGAGGCGTTGCGGGCTGTGTTCCGCTCTGCCGGGCCGTACCAGCTTGTGCATCCGTGGCTGGGCACGATGCAGGTGGTGCTGGCGCAGAGGCCGCGCATTACGCTTTCTGCCCGTGAGCTGCAGGTGGCGCGGTTTGAGGTGCAGCTTTACGAGTATAAGCGCTCTAGCCAGACCATCGACCCCAACACGCTGACGAAGCTGCAGACCAGGCTGACGCAGCTTTCCGCCGATGCGCAAAACTGGATGGCGGCGGCGATGGCGCCGGTGGCCAATGGCGCGGCGGCGTTCAGCTTTGTGCAGAGCTGGCTCACGAATGTGGTGACGATTTTCGGCAACGCCGTGCAGCTTACGGCCTCGGCCGGGGAGATTGGCCCTGCCGTGGGCGGAACGCTGAGCGGCATGACGAATGCCATTGGCGCGCCTGTGACGAGTTTTCCCGCCACGGCATCGGGCAGTCTGACGGCGATGCTGGCGGCGTTCTCTGGCTCGGCCACGCCCGCGCAGCCTTCGGCCGTGGCGCCGGGGGGCAGCAGCACGGCGGCAGCGGCGGCTGACCCGGCGGATGTGGTAACGGCCCTGCTCTCGACCCAGGCGCCCGTGGCGGCGCTGGGCGGCGCTAATGCGGTTGCGCCCGCGCCCGCGTTGAGTGCCGCGATGCAGGCGGCCGTGGCGGGTGCGGCGGTGCAGGCGGCGAGCAATATAAATTATGCCAGCCAGCAGGACGCGCTGGCGCAGCAGGCCACACTGAATAAGGCCATTGACCAGGCCGTGGCGGCGGCGATGGTGCAGGCCCCGGCCGACCCGCTGAATGTGACGCCGGTTTACCGCGATTTGATTGCGCTTAAGAGCGCCTTAGCGGCGGATATGAACGCGCTTATTGGGCGGCTGCCGGCGGTGGTGGTGATAACCACGCGGAACACGGTGCCGGTATGGCTGCTGGCGCAATATGTTTCCGGCGATACGCCGGGGAACGTGGTGGACACGTATATGGACATCGTGGCGCGGAATAATGTGCGGCATCCGGCGATGCTGGCGCCGGGGGCGATTGAGGTGCTGAACTCATGAGCACCGTTCCTGGCGCCCCGCAGACGACCAGGCGCATGACGCTTGCTGTTGCGGGGTTGAGGCTGAGCCGGTGGACGAGCGCGCAGGCGGGTGGGAATTTACGTGATATTGCGGGCAGCTTCACGTTTGAGTACCGCGATTCTGGCCGTGAGGCGCTGGCGTTTGACCCCGACCTTGACCCGATGCCACGCATGCCGGTGGTGCTGGCCGGGCAGGCATGCAGCGTGGCGATTGATGGCGAGACGGTACTGACCGGGTTTATCGACAAGGTGGAAGTGAGCTGGGAGGGCGAGCAGCTTAGCTGCACGCTGATGGGCCGCGACAAAACGGGCGATTTGGTGGATTGCGCGGCGGCGCCAAATGGGCCGGTGGAGTGGCGCAATGTGACGGCGTTGCAGATTGCGCAGATAATTTGTGCGCCTTTTGGCATTAAAGCCTATGCGGATGTGCCTGTGACGGATGTGTTTCCGCTGTTTGGCGTGGAGGCGGATGAGATTGCGATGAGCGCCATTGCCAAGGCGTGCCGCCAGTCCGCGCTGCTTGTGACCAGCGATGGGCTTGGCGGCCTGGTGCTGACGCGGGGGGGCAATACGCGCGCGCCCGCGCCGCTGACACGGCCGGGCAACATACAGGGCGGCAGCTACCGGATGGATTGGAGCGAGCGGTTTGCTGATTATTACGTGAAGGGGCAGACCAGCCGCAGCGTGATTCGCTCGGCCCAGGTGCCACTGTTTACGAGCGCGACAGATCCGCGTGACGGCTCCACCTTCCCCGTGGAGCTTAGCACCACGGCGACACAGACGGAGCAGGTGGCCAGTGTGATGACGGGCCACGCCGCGGACCCGGCCGTGCAGCGCTACCGGCCCACGGTGAGGATGGTGAAGACGCAGGCAGGTGCCGCCACGGTACAGCAGCAGGCTGATTGGAGCTTGCGGATTGCCAAGGGGCAGGCCGATACGCTGCGCTACAAGGTGCTGGACTGGCGCGCGGGGAGCGCCAATGCGTTGTGGCGGCGCAATGCGGTGAGCCGGGTATCTGATCCGTTCGCCGGTATTAACCGTGATATGCTGATTTCTGGCGTGACGTACCATTTTGACCAGCAGGGTGAATATACCGAGCTGGAGCTTGCCGGACGCACGGCGTTCGACCGGATAAACGAGCCGGCGCAGGATGGGCGTTATATTCAAGCGCGTAAAGCCCGCAGCTTTGGCCCGACGAGGCAGGGATGATTGGCCATTTTTTGCGCGATTTGTGGGGCGGCTTGCGCGGCGCGGTGGCGTATGGGGTTGTAACCAGCGTGGATGACACGGGCGGCGCGCAGACCGCGAATGTGACCACCGGCACAGGTGTGAACCGCGCGAATGTGGAAGTGGCGCAGGCGTTTGGATTTTCCAGCGTGCCGCCCGCTGATGGGGCTGTGGGCGTATTGTTTGAGATTGGGGGCGACCCCGGCAATTTGCTGGTAATGCCGCTGGGCAACCCTTCCACGCGGTTTGGGAACCTGGCACCTGGCGAGGCGGTGATGTACGCGGCGGATGGCACGCGCGTGCATTTGCGCCAAGGGGGCGCGGTGGAGATTTGGGGCGGTACCTCCGTGACCGTGAACACCAAGACGTGCACGATAAACGCGCCGAATGGCTGCGCGATAAATGGAAATGTCACGATTACCGGTAATTTGACTACGACCGGCGATGTGGCAGATAGTCATGGCACGCTTGACCGGTTGCGCGGGCATTATAATGGCCACACGCATCCTGGCGGTGGAACAACCTCTGAACCCGACCCTGAGTAGCGCTATTATGTAATAGCGGGCTGCGGAACAGGCGCCTCTGTATGTATCGGCTGATACCTACAGTGAGGCGGCGGAATGAGTGTGCCAGCACAATTTGATGCTTTTGGCGGCGGTGAGGAGAATACCTCGGGTTTCGGCTCTTACTTTGCCGCGCTTGGATGGTCAGGAAGTACCGCATATGCATCATTTGGCATCGCGAATGCGGGAAACCCATCTAGACCTCATTTTTATGCTGGCACCGGTGCCTCCAATTCGAGCGCAAGCATAATTTGGCTTCCTCCTTCGGGCTTCTCCTCGGCCACTGTTTGCCATGGGATGAGCGTGGTTTTGACAGACCCCAACGCATCAATCGAGCTGTTGAATAATGCTGGCACGGCACAGTTAACGATTTCCGGCAACGGAAATGGTGCGCTGGAAGTTTATAGCGGAGGCACCTTGTTGGGCGCCACGCCCAACCACGTATTTCTCGCCGGTGCTGAATTTTGGCTTGATATCGAAGCAAACATTTCCGCCACGGCGGGGAGTGTGGCGTTGTATGCGAATGGTCAACTCTCCCAGCCGGTTTTTTCTGTTAGTGGAGTAAATACGGCCGCTGCGCCTGCTTCTTTGCCCGTGACCTCGGTGAAATATTACTCCGCAAATTCCGGTGGAGGGATTTATGTCCGTGACGGCTATATCCACGACGGCACCGGCGCTGCGCCGTTTAACGCACCGCTGGGGCCTGGCAGCTGCATCTACATGACGCTCGATGCGCTGGTTTCCAGCTCTGGCTTTACGGCCAATGGCCAGAGCACGCTGCTGGCGAACGCGAATATGGCCCCCCCTGTGCCGCTGACGGATTTTAACTCAGCGAATACGGTGGGGAACGCCATGACGTTCAGCCTGACGGCGCTTCCTTCGAATGTGATTGAGGTGCTGGCGGTGCGGCCGTTCGATTATAGCTACAAAACCGATACGGGCACGCGGGCGCTGCAGAAGACGCTGGCTTTTGGCGCCAACAATGTGGCGGGCACCAATAATTATCTGGCGCAGGGGCCTGTTGCTTATATCGACCCGTGGATAACGGCCGATCCGGCGACTGGTGTTCTGTTCGCGGCTGAGGGTGCTACCGGCATCGCCGCCGTGAATGGCGCTGAACTGACGATTGCCGTGACGGCCTGATGTCTGATGCTGTCTCACAACTTGGCGTAAATGCGATTGCGCAGCGTTCGGCCGAGGCGGCCGGGGCGCAGGCTGGTGTTTCCGTTGTTGCCCAGCGGCTGCCTCTTGCGGGCGCCGTGCAGGGGGGTGTTACGGCCGTGGCCGCGCGCAACGTGCCGGGGGCACTTGTGCAGGCCGGTGTGCACGTATGGGCGCGGGTAAAGCTGCCTTATGCGGTTGGGCAGCTTGGCGCGGCGGCGCGGACGCAAAACAATGCGCCGGGCGGTGTGGCCCAGGCGGGTGCGAGTGCTTTTGCGTATGCCTCTTCCATGGCCGCGCTTGGGCAGGCGGGGGTGATGGCGTGGGTGCGGTTTGTGCCCGCTGCCTTGATGGCTGCCACCGTGCAGGCGCCGGCGCGGCGCCCGGGAACGCCGATTGATATTCAGGTGGCGTATGACGCGCAGCTCGGGTGCTGTGATGTGGTATTTAATGGCACTGATTTTGCCCTGGATGAAACGCCCGCGAGCGTGCTGCTGCTGAGCCTGCTGAATGAGCGGCGCGCGCACCCTGACGATACCTGGCCGCAGCCCGTGCCTGATTGGGCGAACCCGAACAGCTTGAATGCGCGGCGCGGATGGGTGGGCGATGCGCTCGACCCGAACGGCCAGCGTGCTGGCTCGCGCTTATGGGAGCTGGACCGGCGGCTTGAGGATGAACAGACGCGCAGTGATTGCCAGGCTTATCTGGTGGAAGCGCTGGAGCCGCTGGAGGCGCAACGGAACTATGCGCTGCAGATTGCCGTGAGCTGGGTGGCATCGGGCATTCTGGGCTACCGCGTGCGAGCGGGGAATACCGCAGTTTCGCTGAAGAAGGCGTTGAACTGATGGCGTTGCCGATGCCAGCGCCGGGCGATATTGCCGCGCGAGGGGCTGCTGTTTTTGAGCAGGCGCTCCCCGGCATCGATGCGCGCACGCCGAATACCGTGGCCACGACGTACACGCGCGTGAATGAGATGACGATCTTCGATCTGTATCTCTATCTGGCTTATATTCAGCGCGAATTGTTTGTGACGACGGCGCAGGATTATCTGCCAGATCATGCGGCAGTTTGGCAGGTGCCGCGCAACCAGCCGACGGGCGCCGCGGGTAATGTGACGGTGTGGGGCAATGTGGGGGCGCCGTTTCCGGCGGGCGCCATATTCTCGGTACGCGGCTCGAACATTACCTATATTGCGACGGCGGCCGTGAATATTGGCGCGGACGGCACCGCTTTGGTGCCTGTGCAGGCGCAGGTGACGGGCGCGGCTGGCAACCTGGCCGCAGGGACGGTACTGACACTGGCCAGCCCGATTGAGTATATTTATCCGCAAAGCGGCACGGTTGATGCCAATGGGCTGACGGGCGGCGCGGACCTGGAAGATATTGAGGATTGGCGCGCGCGTATATTGGCGGTGATCCGCCAGCGCCCCATGGGCGGCGCGCAGAATGATTATGTGGATTGGGCCGAAGCCGCACTGACCGGTGTGCAATATGTGAACCCGGTGGGCAGCATGTTCGGGCTGGGCACCGTGGGGGTGGTGATTCTGATGGCTGGCCCTGCCGTGCCGACGCCAACCGAAATTGCCACCGTGCAGGCTTATATCGCGGACCCGAGCCGCAAGCCTTTGACGGCGGATGTGACGGTGGTTGCGGGTACGCTTAACCCGGTGCCTGTTACGCTGCACCTTAACCCCGACACGACGTTGACGAGAGCCGCCGCCACGACGGCGCTGCAATATTTTTTCATGCAATCGGCGGCAATTGGGGGCACGATTTATTTTTCGCGGCTGGATGCCGCCATCGCTAATGGTGATGGCGAGTACAGCCACGAGATGATTGCGCCCACGGCGGATGTGCCCGCGCCCAGCAATACCGCCATGAATACGCTGGGGCTGGTGACCTTCCAATGAGCCGCGCCCCTGAAACCGTACAGGCTGAAATGCTGGCGCTGACGCCGCCGGGCGCAGGGCTGCCGCATACGCCTGAGAGCAATTGGGGCATGATGCTCATGCCACAGGCGGCGGAAATCGCGCGGCTTGAGGGGCTGGCTGAGCAGTTGCATGCGGAGATTGATCCGCGCCAGGCGCAGTTTCTGTTGCCGGAGTGGGGAGCGTTATTTGGAAACGACCCTTATGGCGTTTCCACCGCCGCATTCAGCACCGCGCAGATGCAGGCTTACCTTTACCAGCGCCTGGTGGGGCGTGGGGGGCAATCAGCCGGGTATTACGAGGCGCTGGCGGCCGCGCTGGGCGTGACGATAAGCATTACCGAGTACCAGGAAACCACGTACGGCGATGCCGTTTATGGCGACGAGTACGCGGCATATCCGGTGCAATTCCAGTGGCTCGTGGAGTTGCCGCAGACGCTGGCGACGGACGCGGTTTATGGATCGGCGGTGTACGGGGATGCTTATGGCACGATTGTGCCAAACCCTGTGCAGGCCATCATCGAGGCGCAAAGCCCGCTGCACACTCAACCAGTTTTTTCTTACACGGGGTAGGCCAGATGGATCGCACGAATGGCGCGAACTACATTTTAGATGCCAATGGGCACCGCATCAGGAGGGGTAAAAATGTCGCTACGGGTACTGCTGGAACGACGATTGATCCGAACTATGAGAATGACCTGCAGGAAGAGCTGATTGGCGGCTTTATCGAAGATCTGGGCGAGGTGCCCACAACCGGCGCGCAGCGGCAGTTGAGGCAAGCGCTGTACCGGCTGTTCGGCGGCAATATTACGGTTGTATCGACCACCCAGGCGCTGACGGCGGATAATTCCGGCCTTGTGATTATGAACGCCAATGCGGGCGATGTGACCTTGACGATGCCATCGGCCGCCGCGGCTAACGGCAAGATCATGCGCTTCAAATTCGTGCGTACCGATACGAGCGCGCATGTGGTGAACATTGCGTATGCCGCGAGCGAAGTGAGCCAGCCAGGAGGTGCCAACAATGTGCTGCTGGGCACGGCGCAGGTAATTGAATTGACCGGTAATGGCGGTGCGGGATCGGCCGCGATATGGGCGCTTGATATAAGCGCATCGACACAGCAGAAGCCCTATTACAAGGGCACGCAAACGGCTTCGATTTCAGTTGCGGCGGACACTCCCTATACCGTTGCCGGTACCACGGTGGTGATGCCGGCGTTTTCCTCCACCGGCGCGTTTAGGGTGCGCGGCCGGATGGTGGCCGAAGGGCAGACCACAGGCGCGGGCCTTAATAATTTCACGAGCCGTCTTTCCGACGGCACAAACACAATTTTTGGCGCGACGTGGCTGGTGCAGTCCACGGCATCTGGCGACAGCTGGGGAACATCCGACGTGTTTGAATCTGGCGTGACGTACGCGCCTGATGAGAGTGTCGCATTTTTGATGATCGTGGGGACTGCCTCGGGTTCGACCAATTTCACACTATCCGGGTGTTATTTTGAGCTGTGGGTGGAGGAAGCGTGATGTTTTACGGGATTTTAATTGACAGCGCCGGAAACATCACCAGCCAGCATGCCGGCCCGCGTAAGCTGCATGCGCCGTGGATTGAGGTGACCGACAAAAAGTATAAGTCGATTGGCCCCGGCGCTAAGTGGGTGCATGGCAATTTGGTTGCCGAGGCGCCCGTAAGCGTATTGACCGCAGCTCAGGCCGCGCGGGTGCGGCTTTTGACGGCCGCGTGCGCCGAGGCGATTACGGGGGGTTTTACCTCCAGCGCGCTGGGTAGCCCCCATACATACGGCAGCAGCGCCACGGATCAGGCCAACATGACCGCGAGCGCGGTGGCGGCCCTGGCAGGCGCGGCAACGTGGAAGGCGCAGGAGTGGTGCGCTGACGGCAACGGCGCGTGGGGCTTTGTGGCGCATGACGCAAAGCAAATTATCCAGGTGCACACCGACATGACGACGATGATTGCGGCCGCGCGCACGCGCCTGGCGCAGTTGAAGGCTGACGTGGCCAAAGAGAGCAGCATCGAGGGCGTGAAGGCGGTGAGCTGGTAATGCGCAATTTTGACGTCAAGCGCGGGGCTGCTCTGCAGCTCATCGTTACCGCCGCGAATGCGGATGGCTCGGCGTTTGATTTGTCCACCGTGACGGTGATGGGCGAAGTGCGCGATGCGCGCGGTGTGCTGGTGGAACAACTGGCGTGGGTAGCCACAGCGGGAACGCCCGGCACGGGCACTATTACGGTGCCTGATACCACGGCGTGGCCGTTGGGGCTGCTGATGGCCGATTTGTGGATTAGCGATGGGGTGCTGCCCGCGATAACGCGCACTTTTGGAATCAACGTGGTGCCCTCGGTGACATATAGCGTGCCGGCGCAAGCACCTTACAATCCGGTGACTTCATGAGCCTGCCCGCCACCATAACCCTTACGCAGGTGGGGTTGACGCCCGCGCTGGTACTCGCTGACGGGCCGGTGCAGCCACCGCCTGTACCTGAATATTACTCCAACCTGGTGGTGGGGGATTTTAGCGTCGGGCAGACTGTAAGTTCGGGTATGGGCGTAATGCAGACGGCTGGCGGCGTTGCGCCGGGTGCGGTGGATACGCTGGCCGAGGCGGTGAGCTTTTTGGGTGTGGCCCAGCAGGCGGGAAACCCTGGCGGCACCGTGGCCGTGGTGAGTTATGGGCCGATTTCCGACACGTCGTTCAACTGGACTTTGGATGAACCGATCTTCCTTTCCGATGCGGGCGTGCTGACGCAGGCGCCGCCGCAGGCCGGGGTGTCGCTGATTGTGGGTTTTCCGCTGAGCGCCACGGAAATGTTTGTGCGTCCGTCTCTTCCTCTTCAATTGTAAAGGACTTCAATTATGGCTCTTTCCGCTCCGCAGAAATTCTTGGCCGCTAATAACGGTATTCCGACGCAGACGCCTGCCGCATCCGTAGGAGGCGCCGCGCAGGCTTACCAGATTCCGGCATTGAGCGCGTCCGGCCAGCTGGACCAGACCATGATGCCCACGGGGATTGGCCCGGATACGGCGGCTATTGTGGCGAGCGAGGCGCTGGTTGCTGGCGCGTTGGTTAATGTGTGGTCGAATGCCGGGACGCCTAATGCGCGCAATGCGGACAATACCTCGATCAGCAAGCCTGCCACGGGATTTGTGCTGGGGGCTGTTGCCTCGGGCGCGAATGCCACGGTGTATATGTCCGGCATTATTAACGGGCTCTCGGGCCTGACGCCTGGTGCGCAGTATTTTCTGGGGGCTGCTGGCGGTGCTGTGGAGGCCGCGCCGACCGCGCCGGGGACGTTGACGCAGCTTGTGGGCACGGCGATTTCTGCCACGCAGATACAGTTTTCTCCTGGGACGCAGATTGCCAACTAAAACGGGGTTGGTGGCATGGCGATTGCGACAAAGTTCCTGGGGCTGCTGAACGGCCTGATTACGTCTTTTGCGCCGGTGACGGCCGGGAGTGGTGCGACTTCCGCCGGCGGCATTGTGGGGCTGAATGCCCAGGGCGCTGTTGACCCCTCGCTGCTTGGCTACCCGGCCGCCGTGATGAGTGAGACGGCGAATTTTACGGTAACTGCGCTGCAATTCGGCTCGATTTTTAATGTGACGGCGGCAGGTGTGACGGCGACACTGCCGACGCCGGTTGGGAATTCCGATGCGCGGATTGAGTTTTGGAACTCCAGCAGTGGCGTGCTGACGCTTTCCGTGCCCACGATTACACCCACGCAGCCGCTGATTGGCGGCCCGGCGAATCCGGCGAAAACGCAGACGCTGGTAATGCCTGCGGGAAGTGGTGTGAGGCTGGCCTCTGACGGCACGAACTGGCTGGCGTTTTTGACGACGGGGA
>JAEHJW020002370.1_pt1 | contig 38668 bp, 40 predicted proteins | sample 9271431 | NCBI WGS metagenome assembly JAEHJW02 | reverse complement strand
TCCTGGGTAAATAAGTAATTTATTTAGGTGAGTGAACGTGAACCTTAACATCTGCTCTTAATAGGCACTGATTACCAAAAAATTCAACGCTACACCAACCGCGTGCTTCCATTTCAAGTATGAACCAATTCTTGATGGATTCATTAAGGCGCGTTATGCCATTAACAGTTTTCCCATCCTTGATTTCTTTCAATTGGGCATGTAAATTGCATAAACCAAGTACCAATTCCTCTGATAGAAGCACAAGTGGGCTATTAACAGTTCTGTCATTGGGATCCGGTAACTCAAAATGTTTTGGCATCTTACTTCTCCTTAGATTGATATTTGAGATACTGCCTACAGTAAACACTTAGTCTGTATTAATCGGCACATACCAGTTAATAATTAACTCTTCCTTAACGAAATTAACTAAAACAGAATATCCATCTTGCTCCAGTGTTCTTACAATGAATGGTAATCGCGTAAAGGTGGTTGGATGGTTTTTGAAATTATATACTAAATATCCGCGCATTCCATTTTCTCGAATGAGCTCATATATGGTTGTTAATAACTTTATAGCTCCTCGCTTATAGAGCCTTCCAGTATATTCAAACATATCTAATGCATTGATATTTCCTGGAATATTGTTCTTTATAGGAAGAGAGTCGTATATGGTGCCTGTTTGCCCTGTAGCATTGCTCATATATTCTCCAATGTAGTGATTAAAAGATAATGCTTGATAACTCTTCTTACTAATCTGTTATCAGCAACTTGTTCTGGTAGAAAACTGAAGACTCAAACTTCTACAATGTTTTTTCTCTAATACTTGCTTGCGATAATCTCCTGGCGTCATGAGCTTCATATTCTTTCTTCGTAGGTCCAGGTGATTGTCATTCTCAAAGTGAATAGTGATCTTGAGATGACTTATATTCTCCACACCAGTTATGAGTCTACTTAAAACTACACACGTAGCATTACGGCCATCTGGAAATTTACGATAGACCACCGATAGATATGTACGAGTTCCTGCCTTGGTTACGACAATTAACTCTCGACCTTCTATCTTAGGAAGATCTTCTTCGTCTATCAGTATTTCGTACGGAAGCTGTGTATCTTTACATATGTTTGTAGAATACACAATAGTCGAATTGCCCATAGTCTATCTCCTATCGTTACCAAATATTTTAGTATACTTAGATGCAGACGGAGTAAAATAAGACACACCGGAATCGAGTCTGACCTTGTCACTATTTACCCAGCCGATAAAGGCACTGCAAGCCATCTTTTGTGTCCTACAGGTAAGATGGCTAACACATCCATCACAAGGCGAAACACGAGGCTCTATGACTACTCTACTGGTCGGTTTTTCTTCAGTCAATTCCCATTGACCTAAAAACATACTACTATTCGCAATGCTCATATTGATTCCTATTTTCTTATCGAAAGAGGTTAGTGTTGTAATATCCTCTCTAACATGCAGAGTGTATGTACGGCTCATTACTAATAGACGCTATTCCTGGAATGCTAGTTTCGCCGAATAATTGCAAACAAATACATCTAAGGTGTTCTGCATTACTCTCTGACAATTCTTCGTATCGAAAACCCATCTGTGGTCGGATAAGCTGATTCTTAAAATATTCAACTACATCTATATTGTTTTTATGAAGATATGGATTATAACTCATTATCAACTCTCCCAGGTTTATGGAATCTTAGGACCTACTCCTTAGACTCCTATTTAGTGATATATAACCGAAAATATCTATAGTGTGGATACATAACTCTATAGGTGTAATAGCAATGATAACCAAATACAAACCGATTTTGTCATTAGATTTTGACGGTACAATTAACTCCTATCGTTCTGGATGGAAGGGACCAAGGAATATACCCGATGCTGCCATGCCAGGTGCCCTACAATTTATAGTAGAGGCCCAAGAATTTTTTACTGTCCATATTTTTTCTACACGTTCTAATTATTTTGGTGGCAGGCGAGCTATGAAGCACTGGTTAAGGCAAGAATACAATAAATTGAACTATAATACTGAAAAGAATGACCTGCCTGAATGGTTTATGAATCGAATAAATTGGTTTACTATCGAGCCATTCCACATTCTGTTCAAAGACACAGTAGCCGATATCATATCGGATATTAAGTTTCCAAGACATAAACCACCAGCATTAGTCACTATTGATGATCGAGCTATTCAATTTCAAGGAGTATGGCCTTCTCCTGAAGAACTCTTGAAGTTCAAACCGTATAAACCAAAATAAAACATGATTGATACCTACAGACATATTAAGTCTGTAGGTATCAATCTTTATTTTCCAGGCACTAAGCAAATAGCTCCAAAGTCACTAGAGGTCGTTCCCATTATTATTTTTCTGTAAGCTCCTTGAGTTATTACTTTCATATTTTTTCTGCGGAGATCTAATGGATTTCTATTTTCAAATAGTATAACCTTCTTCGACGGACTCACGCCATGTATTCCCATAAGCAATCTACTTAAACTCAATCTTTTGAACTTACCGTCACTAAAAACTTGTTTATAAACTACAGATAGTTTTCCATAGTCATTATTCGTAACGAACACATTCAACTTATTAACCATGGGCATATCATCTATATCTATTGTTATTTGGTACGGTTGCTTAGTGGACTTGCAAATATTGCTTGATAATATCGATACTGATTGATCTGCCATACTTCCCTCTCAAAATAACATAGGGATCTACAGATCCCTATGTGCTGCTGTCAGACTGCCTTACCGAACAAACGCCGTTCAAGATTCGAGTCACGGAAGTCAAGAAGATTGCCATTCTTATGTCCAACAGAATAATGAGAATCCATAACTGCAACTTTGCCGTACTTATATCCGAAAATTAACTTAGAAAGTGATAAGCGTCGATTAGTTTTGTTACCAAAAGAATCCACTTCATCATATACTACACGAATTGGCAATTTTGACACTGAATCTACGATAACATGAAGTACTAGTTTATCTACTATACTCTTTTTCGAGTTATCAAAAATAATCTCGATACGTTTACCATCAGCACCCACCGTAGATGTCTTCATTGTTACAGAGACATCTACTTCCTTTACTGGTTTGGTTTTCTTTACTGCTTTGGTAGTTACATCAGCTGCAGAGGCTTTTGATTTCATAAAAAATACTCCTGTTTAAATAGTTTAAATGTTGAGTTATTAACTCACATAATTGCTTGTTTACTATAGTTTAAAAAATATACAGCTTACACTACACCTGCCTACAGGGGCAGGTGTAGTATATATTAGGTATAAACAGGGGCTGATCGTGTAGGATCCATAGAGTTATAGTGGATGCCGATAACTGTTACCATCTCAACAGCACTAAACGGAATAGCATTAATAATATCTCCGTTATTTCCATAGGTTTCGTATTTATAGGCTACCTCAGTGCTATTAGCCTGTATATTCTGTAATATCTGAGAAGCCATTGCCTGTAACTGATTAAATGTTATATACTGCGGATAAGGCAAATAGATTCCTGGAAAAGCAAAGTCTTTATCTTTTGTGCTTATAATTACATTACAGCCTTGATATTTTTTATTTTGTATATTTGCAGGATATGTTGCATTCGCTGTTATTGAATCCATCAGGGTGGAAATAAGGCCTGATGTATCCGCTAGATTTAGCGGGTCAACATACGGCATAACATCATTCTGTATTACAGTACCCCTCTGATCAATACCAACCTGTTCTGTTGATAATAGAGGATTTAAGTATTCTGCATCAAATGGATCGGTTGCGGGATCGGTAGTAGGCACGCTAGTGGGTGTGGTGCCAGGTATTGTTTCTGTTATTGAGCCATCAATATTTGTATATGTTCGAACTCCAACACCATCAATAGGTTGCTCTATCGGTGTTGTATCAGTCGGTATATTAGCATCAGGCATTGGTTGTGAGGTAGATGACGGCTGTGTATCGTTGGTAGGGCCGCCAGTGCTATAGATATTCTCAGGTGTATCAGCCATGTTAAAATCCTTAATCTGTGGAAATTGTTAAAGAGAAGTTATTGTATCCTAGGGCTGTTAATTCTTTCTGAATGATCTGAACGTCTGACAATGTTACATTCTGAATAACTGCTGTAATAACCTGGCCACCATTTACTGTTATACTACTAGCGTTAATCCATGGTTCAGCGAGAACTAGCTTACTGGAATTATTATTAACAGAGAAAACTATGTACTGATAATCCTGGTAACTTAACGGCGAACCTGCTGGAAGTAGCGGTGCTACCATACGCTGCAGATTTACTACGTCAGTTATGGATAGTGCAATTTCATAGCCAACTATACCCAATACTTCGGCATTTTGATAACCCGCACCCAATACTCCTGGTGCCAGTGTTGTAAAAGAATAGCTAGAACCTACTTGAAAGTTACTTGACATATTGATAATCCTTGATCATGGCTAAGCCGTCCATATAGATTTGTATTAAGGCTAACTCAAAAGAGGAGTTAGAATACCCTATTTGCTCAACGAGTATAAAATAGATAGCCAGAGCCATTTCCTTCCATGCCTTTTCTATAATTATTTTAGCATGTGGATTAACAACCGCTGGATCAATCCATGAACCCATTAACCTGGGAAAAACTGGTCTGCCTTGTAGCTGATTAGTGAAATATCTGAAATCTTTTGATAGGATCTCGAAAACCTGCCGGATTGATTCTTCTATTAATGCTTTTAATTGATCTCCGCGTACAGGTCCTAAGAAATTTTGGTCTATAAGACTCTTTAGAGTTGATCTATAATCCCAGATGTGGTTATGTGTGTTCACTATAATCACATCGCTATTCAAATAATTGCTCATCACTCGCCCCAGTATAGGGTGCCCATATAGCGCATTAACACACTATCATGATCCATCCATTTTATAAATTTGTATTCACCGAGATGTTCATGCATCATTTCATAAAGGTTTCCGTACACCTTGCGCGAAACATCACATAGGACATCACAAGTAAAATTCCTATACCAGTTCAGTGTATTATCATTTAGATCCTCTATTGGGAAATGAGATAATAACCAGTCATTCATATCGTCACTTAACTCTATCTGAGCTGGGTATATCGGTCTTTCTAATAGGTACTGAATAATATCATTCAGTGTGAATTGTTCCATTAGCTTATGATATTCATCATGCCAGTATAAGTTTTCATTCATACCCTTAAGCCAATCAAACTGAACAATCATGAGGGGCTTTGGTTGTAAATGCATTATCATCAAATACCTCCTCTACAAAAAAGATAGAATACCTGAATGGTCTATAGTTAGCAGGAACCCATGTAAGTGCGGTTTATAAGCCAGAATAGGCAAACAGTATTCGTGTGTGGTTATAACGGCTTCTATAGTCGTGTGATCATTCTGTATACCGAAAGTGCTTAGAACATACTGAATAACCGTTTCGGTAAAATATCTGAACAGCCTATCTTTTATCTCTTCTGCAGCATCTTCCATTAATTCGCAGTTTATAGATAACAGAAGAATGTCTATGCTGTATGTAAGATAATCTAAGTCTTGGTTATATTTTTCATTGATCCATTCTTTCTCATCGTTTATAAGCTCGTGATAACTAACACACATAGCTGACAAAATAGTTGACAGTTGACTATCAACTATATCGATGATAGGGCTAGATGGCAGCAGAAGGTTTGTACCTTTTCTATATGCTATCTGATAACCAATGGTTGTATTGATATCCATACCCCATATTACATTCCAGATAGTCTGGACTGCCAGATGATAGAATTCATGACTATCTAGAAAGATCTTGCATGATTCACTGTTATTTGAAACCATAGCAATACTCCTAGATGCCTACTTGTTTTGGTTCTCGCACACTTGCTGATAATAGAACCATATCACTTTCCATTCTAAAGGAATTTACGCGCAAGTGATATGTATCTAGTAACGGAACCGCACTTAGAAGCTGAGCTACTAATTCCAGCTCTAACTTATAGAAGATATCAAGCACATCATTTATATTCGGAAACCACGAATTAAGTATTCGTTTAGATGATGTTAGTAGCTCATTGTACTGATCTGTTAGTGGATTATCGTGTACTGCGATCTCCTGTATTATTAGCTGAAGTAATATCATACTAACAATAGAGACAGTTAGATCTTTTAACTGTCTACTGTAACTATGTGTTTCATCACCAGGTAATCTACTATCAACAAAAGGCATAACGTCCTCTATCTGAATACCAAAGTTATTACATACAGTAACAACGAATTTGGCCGTTATGTTATATAGTTCATTGATGTCTATAATGATGGTTCTGTCGTAAGATACATCATCAACTACTTGGTTTGTTCCAGGATGCATGATATCTAGTCCATTCATATATACGATAATCGATAGACATCTCTACAAAGATATCATAACCTTTCAGAGACACAAAGTAGATATTCCATGGATTGTCTAGCATAAAGTTACTAATTTGTGCGAATATGTCATCGCACATTTCTTCCAGAATCCCATTTTCAAAGCGTTGTATGCCACCTACTGATAAACATGTGTATAGGTCATCCATATCTCCGTTATGTATACTGTATGCTAACATGCACCTAATATGCTCTGTTACCATATGTTGTATGGCTTGTAATATGTACGGATTAACAATAGGAGACACAGTAAAGTGCTTTGCATACTTCTTACGCATATCTGGAGTTATTATTGTTTTGAATGAACTATCAGATATTGTAGCATTTAGAGGTATCTTTAGATCATCAAGAATTGTTGGGCTATCAATCTTTTCTAAATAAAGAACCTCTCCATCTACCATATACGTGGTGTTTGATTTCAGTAAGGGTGACACCTGAAATGGTATATAGAGTCCTTCTGGTGGATCTCTGAAAGAATCGGCAAACTTATCTTGCAGACTCCGTGCTAATTCATTAAGATCTAGCACTAACAACTTCTCTGTACTTATGAGAAGTTCGGAAGCTTTGTCGGTCATGTTAATTCCTTAGAGATGCGGCATATAACTTATAATCAATTCAGTTGGAGTTACTAGCAGTTTGATATGTCTTTGATTCTTTAAATGATGAAGCTTATAGGTCTCCATTACCCTATAGCATATCGATACTGCCGAATTTTTAACATATTGATCATAAAAGACACGCAGTACATCTGCTTCAATATGGTTATGCAAAACAGTAGCCAAGAACACTTCTTCAAATGCAGCCATAAGACAATAGTCATGTATTGTTTCTACATCTGACCATTCTGTAGGAAGAGGAACACTCCCTAGGCATTCACTTTTACCACTACTAATTTCATGTAATCCTTTATGAATTAATGAATACAAATAGTTGCTATCCGAGCTAATGTCGATTAGCAATAGAATCCTTTGCATCATGATGCTGTTCCTTATAGCTTCTTAACATATTAGTAATATGTGATCATTTACTTTTGAATAGTCAATATGTAAATATTTGATTTCCTTTCATGTAAATAACTAATTCTATTTCTACTATTACTGAATTTATACCTGTCATTTTGTCTCTGCCAAATGCGTATATTTTATCATCTATTATTATGTACTCGTAGACCTCCATAAATGTAGGTAGATATTCATAAAACTCCCAAACAATTGGTTTATTAATAGTGTAATTAAGAAACTGGAGTAAATCTCTATATACGGTAGGTTCGGCATTTGACGTCATGCCTCCTGCTAAATATATATTTCTATGTACTCTGAAGATGTGATAGTTCCTCATCTTTCTTGGTGTATTACCTATATAGGAAACCCTATTGCATACATCAGAATAGTCAAAATATAGTCTATATACCGGATCGTTTATTGTTGTAGTTTCATCATTTCCAGTAATAAGAACTAGATTCTTATCAACTAAGCATTCGATATCTATAATCTGACTAGGTATCCCTCCGGCTGGTTTGTACGCTATTGGATGTACACTATCAAATTCTATACGAAATATTTGTCTTTGATACACACCACCGCTATAACCGCCTATTAAGAATACGCGATCATTTACGCCAATTGCCTTTGCTTTGGATAGCGTTATCGGTAGATCAGTTTCTCTAGTCCATACTAAGAGATCTCCATTATAAACATCCACCAACTCCTGATTATAAGTAGCGAGGGTAGTTCCTGCTTTATATGGTAGTGGAGAACTATAAACACTAGATAACTCATTACCATCTGAATCTATGCCGCCAATCAAATACAGAGAATTTTCATGATAAAATAAAAGGGCATCTTTTACAGCTATAGGTAACACTCCAAAATACTGGAAACTAAACTGTGGTGTATTTCCGACTATAGGTAATCTTCCGGTCCATTCAGTCTCACCTTCTTTTCTATGCACCTTAAAGAAGTATATCTCATTAGTACAAACACCATTAACTTCACCACCTGCTCTGAATATATGTTGTCTAATAGCTACGGTACTGTGCCCTTCTGATCTATAATTATTGTCACCTATTACCTGCCATCTCAGAGTTCGTTTATCATGAACTGGCATCGAATTACCACCTTCGAAACCATAAACGAAACGACCACCAGATCCAACACTAGACATAAAAAATCCTCACTCAGGAGTTATAATCCCTCCAGGCGTATAGAGGCCTGGAGGGATATTTAAGAAGACATAGCTACCACATCTTGACATAAACGTGATTCATTACGCCCACCTAAAATATATGACCGTTCTCTTCCAACCACATGATCAAACATAAATAGATCAGCCGGAACTACTCCCTGATATGAAGATACAGTAGTTTCTAGATTTTCACCAAGAAGTAATTCATAGACTCCTTTATTGAAGCCAACAGCAATATTTGCTGTTTTATCATAAGTTAAACCGCCCCCATAATAGAAACGATTATTGAGAACAAAAGTAACTGGGTGAGCTATATGCGGTAAAGTACATCCTACAGGAATGGCTGGAGATAGAACATTTCCAGTTACTCCGATTGAATATACCGTATTATTTGGTAAACTCGTTCCAAATATATCACCGCCAACAATGATTAACTTTCGTTTAAAAAACTTTACTTCTGTATTATGCAAGTGTTCAGGCATGTATCCAGCCACGTCCCAAGAGTCTATCTTATTACCATCGAATACGACCCTAAGAATTTGTTTCATTCCTTTACAGTATTTCTTATCGGTATTTCCTCCCATAATGTATATTTCACCATCTATGTTTATTACAGTTTGCCCATACATCCCGCATGGTAATTTTCCTGCCTCTACCCACTTCGTACCAAATAAATCCCTTTTGGTGAAGTCAAGGCTAGTGGACCAAACCGTTGATGATATCGATCCATCTTTTCTCTTACCACCGAATACATACAAACGTTGTTTAGTATATATCATTGCATGGTGAGATAGCGGCTCTGGTAGATCTCCGCAGTGTTTAAGGCGATCTTTATGCACAGTTACATCTATGCTATTAATAGTTGATACTGGATCATCATTACCAGTACCATAGCACGGATCCAGATACCCACCAGCCTGATAAATAATCGGGCCTGCTATAATCGACGCGCTGTGCATCATTATATTTTGTATTTTGCCTATTAAAGTATATCTCAGCATAATTGTAATCCTCACCATTAAATACGATCACTAGAGGCTTTAATAGGCCTCTAGTGATTAGTAGTTTTGTTGTCTGTACTACCTACAGCACAATGCCGTCATCAGTAGCATCGCGCATATCAACATCGATAGTCTTATTAATCCTAGCGTTACGATGCTCCTTAACGGCGGTAGTCAACTTGGTCAAACGAGTTAGAATATCATTAAAAACTCCATCCATAACACATAAATGGATAGGTAATTTGATACCTAGTTTAAGTGTAACGCTTGGATCGATAAAGCCAGTACATTGATACTCAACCAAATGATTCAAGGTAGTTGGAGTGTCAATGTCAGACAGTGTAGCCACACTAATCAAAGAATGGTCTTTACCAACCTGAATATCCTGCGTAAAGAATTCCAAGTATGACAACCGTGGATCATACTCAGTAACTTCCTGATAATTTAAGAAGTTATACAAATCAGTTTTGTCCATTTCGTGATTGTCACCACTAAAGAATGCCGATAAAAAGGCAACTGCTGCATATACTTCGGTATCTACGCTACCACGAGGAGTATCCTTATTATTCTCGTAGTAAATTACAGGCACCGGACGTTTACGTATCTTGGAAATAGTTGCATAAGACTTGATAGTATCGACTGTATTATCGATCTCAATACGGCTATCTGTACTACCTATACCAATCACAATTACAGCATGACCACGTGCTAACAATTCACTAACCAATACAGGACCAATCACACTGCCACTACCACCACCAAATCCATGTAATACGATATTGATATCTTCTGGTTTATATTTCAGAAGTATCTCAGGAGCGCGTGCTCTGATCTCCTCATACGGCAAAGATCTTTTCTTACCAGCGCCAGCAGTCTCTTCCAGAACATGAATGTTTTCAGAATCAGTTTTGATAGATCCAAGATTACTATCACTCGAATCAATATATCGAACACTAAGATTACTGAATCCCTTTTCACATTGCCCACGGTATGGCTCAAAGTGTTTACCCAGATTAATACCAGCCCCACCGCACGAATAAATTTGCATCTCAACTACTCCTTATGATTAAACCACAAGTAAGAAACAACACCATACTAACATCCAACACAGCCTTATCATCTTCAACAAAATTCATATTCTCTAATAGTGTTTCTTGCAACTTAACAACAGAGTCTTTTTGTGAATTTCTCATATCGTGAATTAAATCTATTGCTCCTTCGATTCTACTTTCAACCTCTCTGAAGTATTCATCATCCCAATCAGGAAATACCTTAAAAAATTCCTCCCTACATATGTTAATGTTCCTCTGTATTGCATCAAGAGTATTAATAGCTATTCGCTCTACTCTTATATCCATCTTTTTTGTCGCGAGATACCCCAGGGGTTAGCCTGGGTAGGGATAGCAACCTATTCCCGCATCCTGTATGTAGGCTATCAGACTATGGATTGTAGGTCATTCTTGTCTATATGTGCCCTTACGGACCTAGTGACTTGAATTACCATATCCCTTCGGGAATGTATACATTCGGCTCTCCTTTCGGACGACTGAGACCTTCAGGCTTTTACCTTGGCCTAGCATGATCTCGGCCTTACAGAGCAGGGGGCTAAGGAAGCACCCACTGGTGTGTCTTGACGACCTAATGTATACGGAGTGGCTGTTTAGGCCACTGACCCTGGTCAACCTAGCTGGTTAAAGCTCCGTCCTAAAAGGACGGAGTAGTTGACAATCACTCTCTTGATCTGCTAAGCAGATATATCTGTATAGTCTTTAGTGTATCTTTGATAATCGACACACCACAGTATCTATTCAGTCTTCTAAAAATAACAAAGCTAGACTCCCGATACTGATCAGGAGAGCTATACTGAAATGAATCTTTAACAATGTCCTCACACCAGATGAAGATATGTGTATTGAGTTGATGTTTCCATTCATCTGATCTGGTTATGACTCGTTCTTCTAGGTATTTTTTCTTTTGAGTATGTATATACGTAATGATGCTTTTAGTATCCTTACATGTTTCCATAAGAATCTCCAGATAGAATACCATTGTAGTAATATGTGATCTTAATTTTTTGGTATTTACCACTCACTAAATTACATATATTACCTTAAAAACATGTAGAATTCTGATTCTAGTGTCAATATATAGACGTCATAATTGCCCCTTTCCCCCCTCTACTCTAGGTCTTAGAGCTTTAGGTACTAGGTTTTCTTAGTCTCCTGGTTCTATCGTTCGCCTTAGGGGCTCACTCTGTCTCCGGTGTACTCACTAAATAACATACCCTATTAACTATTAAGATATTACCATTATAGTATATGTTTCTATATCTACTTTGAAATATCTAGAATACAATAATACAATGACTCTTATACTTGGTAACTAAAGGAATATAATAATGGATAGTCTTAATGTTCCAAAGCCTACTGAAGGTAATGATAATAAGGCGAACAGTGGTGTGAACGTAGATAATGCTGGTAAAGAAATAAGTTACAAGGATGGCACAGAGCCTACTAATGAAGTTAGTAAAGTTGGTAAGTTAGAAGTAAAGATAGAGGGATCTTTAAGTTCTGTATACACCAAAGCACTTATGGATGTTTTGAATAAACAAACAGGTGTTAATGAATATCAGCTAGATAAAGTCGATACACCAACAGAACCGACTGATAAGAAATTAAAAAAGGATAAGAAAAATGTATCTAAAGAAAGTCAGCAAGAAATTAGTTCAGTCAATGGGGCAGCCAGTATTATCACGAACGATTCCGGATACTACAAGAAACTCGACGATGAATCTATTGACCCTAGCTATTTTTATTCTTACATTGGAAAGAATACCGACATCAATGATAGTGAGTCGGTTATCAATACGATTAACAGAATCATCAATGGCTATAATAAGAAATATAAGGAGAATAACACCGTTATATTAGAGAGAGACGGAGATATCTCTAAGAGTGTGGTAATGCTTGAGAGCTATCTAAACGGAATAGGTATAAGCATACATTTTGTATCTCCATCCAATACTAAAGTGCCAGGGATTTCATACATAGCTAGTAAACTTGGTATTAATGTTTAGGCTATTTATATTAGTGCGGGAGATCCCACATGCTAGGTATTAAAGAAGAATTCGAGATAGTTTTTAGTAAGACTCATTTTGATGCTGCTATGATCAATAAACTACATAGGTTTCAAATAGCATTTATCAATAAGAATAATGAACATATGGAGTTTTTTGGTGGTAAGTTAATGGGTGTGCATGTAGTAAAGTTCATGCCTAAGGATGTAAATGATCTTTTTGATATCTTAGGAATACAGACTAAGGAATTAGAAGACGCAATACAAAAGATACCAACAATAGATAAAAGTAGGTATGTTACTAGTGATACTTTTAATCTAGCTTGTATATATACAGCCCATATGTTTTTGTCTAGTAGTAAATTAGATAGTAAAGACAAGCAGAAAGGAGCTTTTCTTATTATGCTAATAATGAACTACAGGTTCATGACTGGTATAATGAATAGATTCTTCCAATACCCCATCGATAAAGAAATGGCTCAGGCTCTTTATGCTAATTTAAGTTATAAATTCTTGATTAAACGATTACGTAACTGGGAAGAAGTGTTGGAGTATAGGGCATTATCTATAGTCGGCCCTGGAGAACTTCACCACAACACACTAACTAATTTTACTGATGACAATGAAGTACTGAAAGTCATTGCTGACGCCCAGGGTCGTATTAAAGACATGATGAAGAACATCTATAGAGAATTCATCAAGGTGCACCAGAATGGAGAAAGAATATATCTTAATAACGATACAACTACCAATGAAGAAGGTGTCGAAGTATTAAGAGATAGAACGGCAGGACTGGGTGTATACCAAAGATACATCATGGACGTTATAACGGACAGTAATAGTTTCATACGTAATGAGCTCGTTAATGTTCTGGTAGATTTGATGGACCCAATTACACCATCCCAACTAGTAAAAACTCTGCAATGGATGAGTGACCAAATACTAACTGATAATGGTCCAGATATTGAGGGTTTTGTTATGGGAAATCTAGTATTTAGTTTTGATTATGTCACTAGTAATCAATCGATACTCCACCATACCAAGGATTTAGGATTATTTCTATCAACTCTTCGTGGAGCATACATGAGTAGTAGATCTAGAGATCCTATACTCTTAAAACTCCGAGATCAGGGGGAGTGGATATCTAAAGAAGCACTACACACTACGAATAAGACTGTACTTGCCATGATGAGAACATCAATAATGTTGTATGTAAATTTACGTGCTTATACAAAGGCTCATTATACAAACGGCTAATAGTTTCTGCTACCCTGAGCGAGGTAGCAGAAACATATTTTTTAGGAGACAGTAGAGTGATTTTGTTTCTAGATGATTGGAATAAATATCCAAATGCCATTGCTGATTACAATACAACTAATAAATCTTTTGTTAGATTGAGCGCTCTGTATAGAGATATGGGAATCAAGAACTACTCCTACATACTTTCATTGCTAAATCCAGCTCTACAGGGAATAGACCCGTATAGTCCAGATCTTACATTAGACCAGATGGCTATGATTGTTATAGAGTGTAAGCTTAACTTTTGGTACTTTCTGAGAGAGGTGGCGCGAGCTCCTGGTGTGGCTGGAGGAAAGATAATTCCTATACGAGCTAACCGTGGTAATATAGCAGCCTACTGGTTATTCTTTAACCACATAACAGCAATACTGATTCAACCTCGTCAGACAGGTAAGTCATTCAGTGTTGATGTATTAATGATCTACTTGCTCAACATACGTTGTACTAACACTCAGATAAATCTACTTACTAAAGATGAAAGATTACGCAATGCTAATATAGCACGTCTAAAAGAAATAGATCTGGCATTACCATATTACATTCGTAAAAGAACTAAAAAGGATACAGATAATACAGAAAACTTTACTGTAAAAATGATGGGTAATTCCTACTATACACATCTGCCCCAAACCTCTCCTAAACTAGCTGAGAATGTTGGTCGAGGATTAACTAGCCCAATATTTCAGATAGACGAGATATCATATTTGCCAAATATTGCTATTTCTCTACCAGTAGCCCTCGCGGCTGGTGGTGCTGCCAGAGACATAGCCAGAGAGAATTCTGAACCATATGGTACTGTCATAACAACAACAGCTGGTAAGAAAGATGATAGAGATGGAAAATTTGCTTATAACTTCATAACTAATAGCACTATGATGACAGAGCGTTTATTTGATTCTGGTAATCTGGAACAATTAGAAAATATAATCAAAAGAAACTCTATTTCGGATATGGGCAGCAGTGATTTTGCTGAATCTGGAGTGGTGCGTGTAAATTGTACATATAACCATAGACAGCTTGGTTATAGCGATGATTGGATGCGTAGAAAGTTAAGTGAATCTACAGCAACTGGTGAAATAGCTAATAGGGATATGTTTAATGTATGGACTAGTGGTAATCAGTCACATCCGTTAGATTTAAAAATGCTGGAAGCTATAAGGTCTAGTCAGGCTGATGAGTATTATGGTGAAATATCGCCTATTCACGCCTTTATAACTCGTTGGTATATAGATGAGAATGAGATAGATGAATATATGGATACAGAGCAGTGTGTAATGGCTCTGGATACAAGCGATGCATCTGGTGGCGATGATATATCATTAATCATAATGAACTCAAAGGACGGCTCTACTGTAGCGGCTGGTAACTATAATGATAGTAACTTACTGCACTTTACAGAATGGCTATTCTCATGGTTTGTTAGATTCCCTAAGTTAGTATCTATAATAGAACGAAGATCAACAGGAGCTATGATCATTGATTTACTGATAGCGATGATGGTCAGTAAGGGTATAGATCCTTTCAGAAGACTGTTTAATCGAGTAGTAAACGATAAGGATGAGTTTCCCGATAGATATAAAGAAATATCAATGACGTTTGAACGTAGAAATAAGGATACTTATATACGTTTTAAGAAAACATTTGGTTTTGCTACTAGTTCGTCTGGTTTAACTAGTAGAACAGAATTATATTCTACTACCTTACAGAGTTGTGCAAAGATAGTTGGAATAAAAGCACGTGATAAACGTTTAATAGATCAGGTGGCTGGTCTTACTAGTAAGTCTGGTAGAGTAGATCATGAAATTGGAGAGCATGATGATCTTGTAATCGCGTGGCTATTAGCATATTGGCTTATAACTCAAGGTAAAAATTTGAATTTCTATGAGTTAAACTCTAGATCTATCTTATCCACTGTTAGAAACTCTACCGCTAATCTCACATCTATAGAACAATACGATATGGCTGAACAGACTTATGTCCGAGATAAACTAGATGAACTTTATCAGCAAATGTTGAATGAGAGAGATCCTCTTATACTCAGGAAATATGAAGATAAAGTAAAAGTCCTAGCTAATAGAATCATTCTGGAGGAAAACGAAAAGTTTTCTGTAGATGATTTTATGAAATCCCTCGATGATGAAAAAAGAATCAGTCGCAGTCAGAGGAAAACTGAACCAAGTCGAATCATCGATGAGTCGCTTATGAAAACACATATTCGCGAAGACCTGTTTACAGGTTTTGATCCTTATAGATTCTACAGAAATTAGGAGTTTATCATGTCTTCAGGTATGTACCCAGCTCTAACACCTATGCCTAATTTGCCACAGATTACTCTGAGTGAATTACTAGGCACGATGAACCTTCTTTTGAATGCAGGATTAAATGCTAGCCAATATACATCGCTACAGATACTAACAGAATGGATAAATCAGAATTGGTCTAATGTAGAAAATCTACCACCTCTTCAGATTACTGACTTATCTACGATGCCTCCTGTTAGGAAGTATGTAACCTACAATATTCTAGGAGAAGCTTTTGCTGCCCTCAATATAAACTTTACTGTGGCTCAAGAGACAGAGCTAGAATCCCATATCCAAGATTATACTAATCCGCATAATGTAACAGCTGCTCAGGTTGGATTAAACTTTTTAGAAAACCTAGGCATTACAACGCAAGCAGATATAGGGACATCTCCTCCATCTGACACGTATATTACATTTGATATTCTAGCAGCTGCTATGGATTCATTTGGATTGGGTGTTCTACAGACACTAACACTAGTACCTAACTATCCTCCGTTTAATCCTAATGCTAATACTAACGGCCAGGGTGATACATTAATAACATATTCAGCACTTCAAGCGGCATTATTTAGCACGCAGACCTTTAATAATGGTAATGTTCTTACGCCGCAACAGATACAACAACTTCAGGCGCATTTATTAAACTACGATAACCCACACAAAGTATCTCCAGCACAAGTAGGTCTTGGTAACATAGGCAACTATCCACCTACATATATATCTGACGTTCAGGCAGTAGCTGCTGGAGGTAACCCACCGGTTGCCTACATCACATATAACATCCTGTCATTAGCAGCAGGCGCTTTATCTACATCCCTAACAACAACTCAGATACAATCTTTAATAGATCATTTAACTAATTATAATAATCCACATTCTGTTAATGCCTCTCAGATAGGATTAGGTAATGTGGCCAATCTGTCTCCGGTTACGGCAGCCGACATAACTGCTGTAACTGCCGGCGGAACTCCACCAGATAAATATATAACCTACAATCAGTTAGCTAATGCAAACAGATCTCTAAATTTCCATACTGGATTTGGATTAAGCCTAAAGGTAACTGCTACAAATATTACCAATACAGCCATAACCTTTAATGGCATAATTGGAAATATATACAATTTCAATCTAACAGATATTCAGGTGAGTTTTACATTCTATCCAACAGGAAACCCATCCGCCATAATAGAATTAGCTCCTATTCCATATGCTAATAGCTTAACTATCAGTGTAACGGAGCCTATCTTAAGTCCAAGCACAAGTTACACGATTGGTGCTAAATTAACAAGTACTGTTGATTCTAACTTATTGATAACTGCAAACTCTATACAAGTGTCTACTTTGGCATCGCCAACCGCCACCACCCCATCAAATGCTCCGGCCCCTGTAAACTCTACTCCACCAGCTCTTCAAACAGGTGACTTTTTCTTTAATATAGTTGGTAGCGGATCTAGTGCTAGCACAACTGCTCTAGACTCGTCTACAGTGAAAGCACCTAATTGTACATTTAACAACTACCAATGCATAGATACCGGTGGCGGTGGTCAATCTGCTATTACTGTCCCAATAGGCGATCCAACAGGTTCAGCTAATTTTACTAGCGTATCAGCCCAACTGAGCTTTATACCTAGTAGTTTTATACCTGTTCTTCCTGGTAGTACAGCTAATACTGTTTATATTAATAGCGTAGCATACGGCGGATTAGGAACTGGTGGGGTGCTGTCTTTTCTAGCTAATGGTAATGTGTATAATTACACCATAGGTACTAACTGTTCCTTGAATTACAAAGCAGCGTATAGTGTTACTACTCCTGGATCGAGTTATGTAGTTCCAGCCACCACTACGATGACAGCAGCAGCGTATAGTTATACTGTACCTGCCAGTCAGGGATCATGGACACAATGTAGCTGGGGTGACGTTAATGGAATACCTAGAGAATTAAGCGCAGAAGTGTCTGGTTTCCTTACTGCATATGGTTTAGTAGGAACTACATTAGTAGCTACTTCTGGAAACCAATGGTATCCATTTGCATTGAGTGGCACTGCTAGTTATCCTGTCTATACATATCAGGGTTTAAACATTGGACCTCAACCAACATCTTATTCTACCTATTTCTATACTAATAGTGGTAATGGCCCAGTTATTAATAATGGTACAATGGCACTTCAATATGTATATCTTACTCCAGAAACTGGTTATTTTCAAATAGCTACTTACACACCAGCATATACAGTTAATGTACCAGCTACATATAACACTACAGCGGCCTATACTGTCACTAACCCATCTACTACAGTAAATTATCCTGCCACATGGTGGGTTAGTTTAAATAATGCATTACCTAATATTCCTAGCATAGCATGGAATGGCAATCAAAGAGCTCCTGTAGGTTGCATTAGTACAGCTACATATAGTTCCACAGGGCAGGCTATGAGTGTAGCTAGTGGTAGCACCCCTAGTAAAGTATATTTAAGCGCTCCTTTCCCTACTAATTTTAGCAATGGTAGTATATTCAATTTTATAGTAAATGGTAATCCTGTTCAGCTAGCTTTAGGTACTGATTTTACATACCAGACTATTGCAGCGTATAGTGTTACTACTCCTGGATCGAGTTATGTAGTTCCAGCCACCACTACGATGACAGCAGCAGCGTATAGTTATACTGTACCTGCTAGTTATGGTACAAAGTTACAAATGATTGGTTGGGGGGCTGGAACATCTGTTGGCGCAATACTGTATGATTATCCTGCTCCGTTTGGAGATGGTTCAGCTGCTAGTGTAGATGTCGGTAGTTGGTCATTTGATGGTACAAACTTTTGGGTTCTTCCGCCGTCAGCAAATCAATGGCAAGCCTATACTTTTAGTTATTTCAATGCTTCGGGTGGTGTTCCCAATAGTTATCAATTATCTGGCAGTGCAGTTTACCAGGCTGTTGGTGTAGTTCCTCTAGGTCCTGTTATAGGTCCAAGTACTAACGGCTCAGGTACTGTATCTGCTGGTAGTTATAGCGTAAGCTGCGCCGGTGGTGCAGGCACTCAGTTTTATATGTCAACATACACGCCAGCGCATACAGTTAATGTACCAGCTACCTATAACACTACAGCAGCCTATACTGTTACTAATCCCCCTGTTGTGACAAATTACCCTGCTCAGTATTATCTTAGTATGAATAGCCCTTTAGCGGCAGTTCCAACAGCAGTTTACGCAACCACGGCTTCTAACAACTTTAATCTACAGCCGTTAACAGTCAGCAATATAACCTATAATAGCGGAGTAGTAACATTCACATTTAACCCGTTTACTGGTAATGGTAGGTATTTGGAGGTAGGGTTTAATGCTCTATATGCTGGCGATACAGTAGTAGAATTTAAAGGATCTGTAATCCAGGGTTAGTAGAACATAGTGCTCCAGAGCCCATCACAGGGCTCTGGAGCATATATGTCTGTAAGTACTATACCAGTATCATTAGATCGGTACAGCTTCGCTACCAAGCGCCTCAGCACCAGTTCTGTAGCCATTAAGATTGGCTGCATTAACAGTCGAACTGATGTTCTGGATAAATCCAGGACGCAGATACGGATTGGCATTCGTCAGATTGATGGAATCCAAGATCTGCTGAGCCATAATATCCACACCTAATCCAAACTGACTCAACCCGGTGAAAGGAATGGACAGTATCAGCTGTTCACCTTCTTCGGTCATATCACGTTTGGCTTCGATCTCACCAGATGTTCTTGGGAACATATTGGCTGTAATCCAGGCACGCATTACATGTTGATGAATAGGGTCGGGCTCAATAAAGAGACAGGTCATGGAATACATATCTGCCAAGTAATCCGTCATCTTAGCACCACTTAAGGTGATTACTGATGGATACTTTGATTCAGCATCCATAAGACCATACGTAATCCAGTTATAGAAGAATGTGGTAATAGGAATGCCATACTTTTCAACAAATGTTATTACTGGTTCAGATGGAGTACGTTTTACATTGGTGTATTCGTGCTGAACCTCGCCACTACCGCCAATCGGGTGGTCCTGTGTTTCTACCTCCAAAGTAGCATTCAGACCTTCAATAGTCCTGGTCTGAGTCTCCATCAGTGATTTTAATACCTGAACCCAAACTGTAGGATTTGGCATATATTGGAAGAATTTCGGAGCTTCCAAGACAATACATATTAAGTTGCGTCTGACATATGCCTGGTTACTAATCCATTGCGTATACCTTGGTGCCCAGCCTTCCTGACCACCGTAGGTGGGATCAAGCATAGGCTGAGTCTGACCGGCACTAAATGCTGATCCGGCTAGGAGTGCTTCTGTTAATCTTGACATTTGAACTAACCTCCAACCGCAATAGTGCCGGTGTTATATGTGGAAGCCGCAGGAGTAGCAGTAGCTCCAGTGTACGAGCTGATGCGATAAGCCTGTACGAAAGTCTTCATGACCGTCTTCATGTTCGGACCATAAATACTGATTGGCAGTGTCCAACTATAGCCTCTCAAGATATCCATTTCCGTAAACAAAGTGTCAGGAACAACGATGTATTTACCGTCGAAGATATTCTTAACTGCATCAGTGACGAACAGATTAACAGCATCTGCTAACTGTGCATTATCCAAACTCTCGACACCACTAAACTGCCGCCATGCTGCGTGTGCTATCTTATTCAACTGACAGATAGCCATAGCTACAAAGTAACTGTTTAAGATAGATGTATCGTTATCATAGACGGTCTTCAGTGCAGGAAAGAACAGGCTGCTGCGATCATAATTCTGAACCCAATTCAGACCAACATCCCAATCATTGTTACGTTCTTGATCAGAGATCCACGTAATATTAACGTCATACATGGAATTGATGATAGAACCAGGCGCACAGTCGAAACTAGATCCAGTCTTCCAACGACCATTAGCAGCGCCCATATAAGCGGCGCTCTTAATAGCAACTTCATAGGTCAATGGAACATGATGTCTCCATGGGCTATTCAGAAGTTTACCATTTCGCCCAACAATCATTGCACGAACAACAGGAGTACCAAAATATGCTGACTCTGGGTACATCTGCAGTTGTGTGCGTAGCCCAATAGCTATGGAATTTTCTTCTGCCTCACTAAGCTGCATTCCGCCATCGGCAGTAACAACATAGGTAGACAGAGTCAGAAAAGTATCCTTACGTATTGAGATAAAGTTAGCCATGGCTTGTTTGGTGGCAATACCAAACCCACTGTCATACAAACTCGATTCTACATTGACAGCAAGATCCATCAAAGGACTATTGGGATTGCCATATTCAGCTACAGCGCTAGCAACTAACTGATCGAATAATGCATCATTCATGGTGCCGTCACTACCACCTTGGGCGTAGATGTTGGCATAATCCGTAAGACGAACGCTGCTCGCATCATCAACCAATTGGAATGTGGTATAAGGAGAACCATTGCTGTTAACACCAGAAATCATATTAAACATAAATATGTCTTCAGGGTTAGATGTGAAATCAGTATTGACACCAATATAAGGAACTTCAGCTGCAAAGAATTGAGCAATTAATGTATTAATGTTATTCTGATATGTGTACATCGAACCAAAATCACCATATACATTCGGCATTCCGTTTGCCTGTATATTTTGGACATTTTGATAAGAGTCGATAAAGTTATTCTGGATGTACATCTCCTGCCCAGTTAACGAATCGATAAGACCAGGAACAAGAACAGAAGTAACACTATTGCTGCCGAGCAACGTTGGTATTACAGAAGGAGCGCTTCTAGAGTTCGGACGTGTATATACTGCCAGATAAATAGGATATGCTCTCTGATTTATCAAAATAGCAGTATCCATACCAGGATCAGATATTAAGTTTGGTGCCCACAACCTGATTGCACAGTTGTTACCATACGCACCCTGACTTCCTACCTCAAACTGGAAGATAGGATATAGCTGGCTAGTGGCTCCGGTGGCGGTATCGACCTGGGTGCCAGTACTCATAGCTAAAGAGCCTAACGGAGAAGATGCAACATTATAACTGAAAACCCACTTAACTTTAAAACCTTGGGTAGATCCAATAATATTTGGCTGACCATTCGCACTCAAATAAATGCTACCGTCTGCATTACGCTGGTATTGGTTAACGGTGGTGGCCAACACATCAAGCGACAAGTTAATAGTTGCGGCAGGACCAGCATCAGCCGGGATCATGCGCTGCAACATCATCATATTTCCCTTAGCATTAACGCCATTAATAAATGGAGTTACATGGTTAGCATACTTTTGGGTAAGATCAAAACTCTCGATCCCGTAAGTATTGTACATAGATTCGCTAACCACAAGCTGCGGAGTAGTGGGTCCACGTTTGCCATAGAAGTAAAACTTTGGTAAATGTTGTGGGACAGCTTCAGGTACAATAGGTAGTGGAACGGTACTCAAATCCTGAGTACCTCTCTGCACTACCATAGGTGCCGCATTAACAATCTGATTAGGCATTGAAAGACTCCTAAACTAAGTAAGGGCGCATCACAGCCATCGATAGATCTCCGACTATGTATGAGGAAAATTATGACTATTTTCAAAACAGCTTACGACACTCTGGTTGGTAGAAACCTAAATATTACAGCCATCCAGGCAGATATTGAAAAAGGTATTATATCGGATAACTTAGCGCTAAACAACGCCGGTATCGTATCTACTCAGACTGATAATTTTAATAGCAGGGCAACTATGGTAAAACCCATAGGTATTATGGGAAATTGTCATAGTGCTCTGAAAATACCGTTTTTTAGTAATCCGATGCTCGTAACCAAAGTGCGTGGTCATGATTTTAGTAATGAAGAATTTCTGGCTATGGACTATAGGAGTTTTACCATACCTACTGGTCCAGATAGTTGTGCATTAAGTAATACCAAAATTCGCTCTCGTGGTGAATATGATTTAGCCTTCTTTAGGCATATATTAAGTTTGGATTGGATTACAAATGGAGCTTCTTCGCAGAAGACAAACTTTAAATTCGCTGGCTTTATATTTAGTCGCTGGATCACACAGATCCTGACACAGAGATTTAATCTTTATTTTGATGAAGCGTTGATTGTGCAGATCATAACTAGCTTCTACTATCAATCTCTATTTGAACCAGAATCTACATTTACTGAGCAGGACAAACAGAAGTTTGCTATTCATACTATAAAAACCACCAAGGCTCGGCCTGATATGGTCTTTAAGATATTTGACAAGATTACAGAAATGAGAGGAATAGAGGATTATTGTAAGAATATTTTCACTATACTTGAGAATATAAAACTGAAGGATCTTACAGCTCCTCTGTTAATAACAATAACTGGTAATAGTTGGTTTGGTATTAACTCTAAGGAGATATTATCTATAGCTCTGGAGTATCCTCCGACTTTTATAGTACTTGTTTATACAGCCGCTATCTCAAAGAGTTATTCCAGAACTATACTAGGTGATCTTGTTCATAAACAATCTAAGGCTGCTGATGCCAAAGAATTTACACAGAACTTTGAGTCGCTTATTCATAGCTTCTCAGAAACAACAGCTCCGTCTTTAGAGGGAGAATCTGCTACTGAGTGAACATAATACTCACTACGGACTCTAAGGTCCGTAGTGAGTATATGCGGTTGATTAAATACTAATAGGTTTATCGATAGCTGCCACATAGTGCTGTGTAATAGAAGGCAAGTACTTATTTGCCATATTACTGAAGTCTGCCCATGTCTTAATAGGTGGCGAGCGCTCTAAAGCGCTATCAACATTACCTATCCCACAGTTGTAGCTAGCTAAAGCTAATCCTAGTCTAATTGGTTCAGGATATTTGGAGAATTGGTTTTCCAATGAGTGCAGATAAACTATACCGGCATGTATATTGTCTCTAGGATTAAGTAGGTAGGATGTATTATAAAGGCCGGGGATTGGTTTCACCTGCATCAGACCTACAGAACCTCCAGAAGAGACAACAGAAGGCGACCATGCGCTCTCTCTTTGTATTAACCTAATTACTATTCCTGGTGGTATGTGTTCTTTTATAGCTACCTTATACGCTATTTTTTCTAGAGAGCCGAATGTCCATACTTCAGGCTCTATATAGTTAGAATCTATAGCGGCTCCCTTTAAAGATTTTACTGGATTCACATCTACAGCAGGTCCGGACTTTGCAGTGGTTTTACTTATTGAGTTCAGTAAATGCTGATACTGAGTATCGCTCATGATGATATCGGAACTCTTTGAAGAACCAGCATAGAGTACCATTACCTGATAAAAAGTTATGGACATGATGAACAATGCCATAAGAAATACAAGTAACACTACACTGATTAATTTATGATCTGATCTTTCTATCATTGTTCGAATCCTCTTTTCTATACAAATCCTTCAGTTTAAGAATATTTGGTCAGCACAATAGTTAGACCATATACTTAAACCCAGGCATGATTTAATAAGCACCATGTATTTGATTGCTACGTCTGTCTCCTTTCTCAGCATTAAATATATTTCAGGGTTGTATGGTTCAAGTTTCTTCAAATTATTTCTAGGCAGTATATCCCTCCCTAATTCAATGTCAACGTGTGTCGATATTATCTTTTCTGAATTTAGGTGTATCGTGACGGGAATAATGATGTCCTTTATCCCATTCTTTATAGATGGTAAAAGAGTCGTATGATGTTGTTTTTTGTTGTTGACTTTCTCATCCGTGACATAAAACTTGTCCGTGATGTTTATCCAGAGTAACTCATCTGTATTTGTATCTTCTAGCCTTCTATCTCCCAGACTGTTTATATTTGTCAAAATATTACCTAGAGCGGATAGTGCTTCTACTGCCCTCAATATAAGTCGAGGTGGCACTATCTCAACTGTAACAGGCTTATTATCTAGGAACACTAGTCCAAGATCATAGTTCTTCTGTTGATTCAGTGTGTATACACCGTATCTTTGGAGATAACGATATGTTTCGGGCTCATAGACTTTCTCTAGCCTTACCATCATTGTAGACTGCGCGCCAGACGATACATCAAACTGACGTTGTTTCACATATTCCAATACAGTAACAGGCTCAAACAACATTACGGCATTATAACTAGTCTTATTGAATTTCTTACCAATATACTTTTCATCTTTATCCGAATTCTCAAAATAATAGATAACAGGAGAATCGGCAGAAATAGCTTTTTGATGAATACCACTGTTAAAGATCATTCTCTTCAACGCTATATATGGATGTTTATCTTCTGTTTGTTTCCAATACTCATTAGGTTGAAAATATTTATACTGCTCAAAGATCTTATTCTCAGTTCTATTATGATGCATAGCAATAGTAGCTAAGTTATCAGCTACTTGATTTCCGATATTGTCACTATGACCCTTAACCCACTCTATCTCAATGACAGTACCGGACTCTTTAAAATAAGTTATGACATCTAGCAGTCTTATCCACTCTATCTTATTGCTAACCTCTGTTCCGTCATCTTTTATCCAGTTGCGAGCAATCCAGCCCGAGGACCATTCTGATATGCCTCTACGAACATACTCACTATCTGTGTATATCTGTATGTGAACCGGTAACTTACTTTTAAGCTCCACCAAACTAAAGTACATGGAGTTAATTTCAGATATATTGTTAGTACCATAGCCTGTATTGCCTAGATAGTCAAAAAACTCTATAACAGTAACACTATCTACTTTTTTGTCTTTTGGTGTATAGCCGGATTCGGTCAAATCACTATGCTGACAATAGGATCTCTTTGTTTTTTCATCTTCATAAAGATATCCATGAGCGCCCCAGCCTGTGTAGCCTGGGTTTGGCCTAGAACTTCCGTCAGTATAGAGAATTGCCTTCATTTTATTTTTACTCCGTCTTTTTATGCAAAATGGCTAATGCGTGATCTTGCTTAAGCAAGATCTCGTTTTCATTTAATAGTGCCTCTACTCCTAAAAATAAAACGTGCGTTTGCTTATCATAAATGCTATTATTCCTTAGTATAGCATATATCTTGCGTAATACCTTACTATCAGCCGCATCAGCATCTGCTGCCATATGAAGAGTCTTAAATTCTTTATTCAGATTTAATTCCTTTTGAGATACCGCAACTTGAGATGCCTTATATTTATTCTGAAGATCTAAATACTTGGCACTGATAACAAATAACTTGAAAATTAAGAACATTGACAGAAATATAAGGAATAGAAGAGAAATAAAAATCAACCATTTCCTGAAATTAAATGATCTGGAAAAAAAGCTACTCTCATGTGGAGCCGATCCCCAGAATACAAATGATTTTACCCAACTGGCAAACTTTAGATATAAGTCTATCATTTCGTCGTTCCTTTAATGAAAAAATGGAGAAAAATCATGGCCACGCCATACCCGTTGAGCGTTAGGAATTATATACTCCCAGAGATAGGCAGCATAGGCACGTACGTATTGGCTGAACCATATGCATCTTTGGTGGATCCTAACGTTAACTATACATGCCAGGCTATACGTAGTATAAACGAAATAATAGCCTCTGGTGGCAATCCATTTACAGTAGCCTATAACCCAGCCGGCATAACACAGGCTGTCTATAATGAAGCTCAAGCATTAAACATGAAGATTGTGTACCTAGTTAGCGATGGTGGTAATTGGGTCTACGTGCCTGCTAACTATATATTAGAGATTCCGATAGTAGATGGTGTTGGATATCAAAATATGGGTCTCAATGTTGTCTTAGGACTCATAAACTCTACTAAGGATTTATCTCCTTTGATTACAGCTATACAAGACATGGTGTATTCAACTATCGGTATAACACCAAACGTACAGCCAGTTCAACTTTCTAATAGCATGCAAATTACGAACGCACAAGCCAGTCAAATAGAGTCTGCTCGATCGGCAGTGATCACAACTAATAACACATCACGCGGTTTATATCTAGCTACGCTTCAGCAGCTAACAGACGCTAACGCTAAGATACAGGCACTAGAGCAATATATCATGGCTAATATACCGAACACATCCCCAGCAGCACCGTAGTTAACCATCCTGAGATTGGTCAGTAGAACAACTACCGTAAGTTAAATTACCACCAATATTTACGTTATCACTAAAGGTACAAACTGGTGTATTTACCTTTAGTGAACTGCTAGCATTTATTGTGGCTGTCGGAGTTGTAATAGTAGCAGACTCACTGGCATTTACTGTAGCCTTTTGTGTATTTATAGTAGCGGCCTTATTTGTATTTATAGTAAGAGTGCTAGTAGGGCTATCTAGTGTGATAGAGTTATTTATATCATCTTTAACAGTCACCGATCCATGTTTGGTATCTATGATTATATCGTAAGTATAAGGCTCGCCGTCACTTTTAGATGTGTGAAGATGAATTAACTTTTCTACTGTACTCCAAAGAATCCAATAGCTGCTATTTTGATCCCATTCTTGTAGCGGGGCTGTAAGATCACCATAGGCATATACAACATGTTCTAATCTACGAATCAATGCTTCTCTAAATATAGTAGTCCAATAGTATTGATCTGTATTGGCATATCTATACAACATAACAGTCTCATTCTTACATACATCTGGGGATGTCATTCTGTTACTATCAGATAGAGGTAACCATGTAGCTAAAATTTTTACTGTTGATGTAAAGGTTCCGTTGTAAATCTTTCCTGTGGCATTAGGTAATTTAATTGATCTCTTATCAGTAAATGTCTCTAGTGGTCCATCTGCTAAATTAAGTTGTTCTATAGGAACAACTGATATTATATCAGATCCTAATGACTTAGTAGTAGCGACAATACCTACAGAATAGAATGTAAACTTTGACATGTCATTACGTAACATTGTGGTCTCCAGCAATAGTTAAAAAAGATTCTAAATGTTTGATGGTGTGTACCTTGGAGGACTTACTGATGAGTATTTTTGTTTTTGGTAGTAATGAAAATGGACGACATTCTGGCGGTAGCTCTCAAAAAGCAAGAGAGAGTTACGGCGCTGTAGATGGACAGGTGTATGGTAGGCAAGGCAATGCATTTGGTATACCTACTAGAGATAAACGCGCAGCCTCGTTAGGGGTGTCTAAAATATTACCATCTGTTCGTGGTTTTTTAGAATATGCCAAGAATAACCCAACCGAGACATTTGAAGTTACTAATATAGGTTGTGGACAGGCCAAATACCCTATGGATTTTATGGCCCCTCTTTTTGTTGGATACACACCTAATGTTCATTTCATAGATCAAGAATTTCAATCTCTAATTCCAAATACTGTGGCCAGAACAAGATTAATGGTGGTTAGTAGTAAAGAATTTGAAGATCATGAAAAGTTATGGGCAATTACTGAAAAGTTTACGCACCTGTATGATCTTAAGGACTTCGAATTAATTCCAGCAATGGAAGGTCTTGGAGCTCGCTTAATTAGTGGGTGGGCTAAGAAGAAAAATATACCAATACATACCTTTAAACCACAATGGACACGCATTGACAGCCCCACCGCATCTAAGAAAATCAGCAACGGTAATGAAATTAACGCTGCAGCTATTTTCGATAAGAATGCGTGGTCATTAGCGTACGCCACGGATCTTCTTGTTCTTGATAACTATGCATCTAAAGAAATAAAGGGGTTAATGACAACAGCCAGTCAGTCCTTTATGAACAGTATTCTTTATATAGGCAGCTCAGAACAAACACAACAACCTTCAAGAAATCCTAATCAAAACACTAGTTATTAAGGAAATACCTCATGCGTAATCTATACGAAGTATTAGGTGTTGCTCCAAATAGTTCCCCTGAAGTAATCAAATCGGCATATAAATTATTATGTATGGCAGTGCATCCTGATAGACCGACTGGAAATGATGAAAAGTTTAAGGAAGCAGCCTTTGCTTATGAGGTTTTATCTGATCCAGAAAGACGTTTTTTATATGACGAGCAAGGCATTACTGAAGTAATTACAGAGAAAACACGAAAAATACAAGATACGTTAATAAAGTTATTTATTAATGCACTTGAAGCCGATGGCGGCGATAGTGTTATTGACAGTGTTCGTTTACAAATGCAAGAAGCCATTAATGCTAATGCACTATCAAAAGCAACATTAGAAACGCGCATAAAGAAACTTGAGAAAAGAATATCTCTTATTAAGGTTAAGGGAGATTCGAACTCTATAGTTCTAGATGCTCTTAATAACCACCTTAAATCTGTAAAGGACATACTCCCTAAGTTCGCAGAAGTCGAAGAATTTAACAATGACATTCTCAAAGCTCTGGATGATTATGAAACAATAATAAATAATGGTGGTTATGCTACTGCCTATACGTTTATAGATGCCTTCACGGGGCAGCCTGTTTCTATGACTTCAGTATGATTATTAAGAGCATTACTCTTTATGGCTATCGGAGACTCCTTATGAATGGAGTCTCCAAGGCCGTTTATACCCCTAATGAGAAAATGCAGCTTATAATAGGCAGCAATGGAAGTGGAAAAAGCTCCCTATTAAAAGAACTCACCCCTTTACCAGCTATCAGAAATGAATTCACATCTGACGGATACAAGGTTATAGAACTAGAGCATAATGACAGAGTATACATACTGAGCAACCGCTTTGGTAAGGCTCACCCCCATAGTTTTGTTATGGGAAATACTGAGCTTAATACATCTGGTACTTTTCAGGTACAGAAAGATCTTGTATTCCAACATTTCAACGTTACTTTCGATATCTATGACTTTCTATTGGGTCATTCTAACTTTACTCAGTATTCCCCAACTGAACGTAGAAAATGGTTGACAGTTTTATCACACGTAGATTATGACTATGCGCTTAAGATCTATCAGTGTACTAAAGATCAATATCGAGACATAACTGGTGCGTTAAAACTTGCAAAGGCGCGTTTAGTTACACATGAGTCCCAGATACTATCTGATGAAGATATTCAGAATCTGAAGGATTCTATAGTAAAGGATCGTGAAGTTATAGAAAACCTTTTGGTATTCAAAACTCACGGTATGTATCACGACCAATTGCGACACGAACAAGATGATGTTAGGCGTGAGCTAGAAACGACTGTGGCACCACTTCTGTCGTACTTAAAGTCTTTTAGGCTGTGGGATAGCCATACATCGCAAGAGGCTCTCCAAAGGGCTGTATGGAGCCGCGATAGCTATGCACTAAAAAGCAGTGAGTATCAGGAAAAATATACTGATCTAGAATATACCCTAACTCAGCTACATAAAAGCAATATAAAAGAAAACGGAGACATTGATAAGAATCTATCCTTACAGATAGAAATCAAAAGGAAACTATTACTACGAAGAAGATTTTCATTTGTAGTAGATGATCCAATTACATTGAGTAGGGCTCTTGATACTAATCAAGAGGTTCTCACCTATGTATTCCATAATCTACCTAATAACTCTAATAAGGAATACTCTAAAGAAGCATACATATCGCTGCAAGATAAGTATCAGAATCTATCCGATCAAATAAAGAAAGTGCAAGATAGGTATGATAGTATATCTGCAGACTTAAAAGTTATGGAGCATTATAAAAACCATACAGCTACAGAATGCCCTCAATGTAGTCATAAATGGATTATAGGCTATGATGAGATCGCATATATTGGATTAAAGACACAACTTGCAGATACTGATATTGAACTAAATTCTCTTAATAGTGGACTAGAGGAGATCACAACAAAAATAACTGCCATTAAGGACTATATGGAGGTTTATAAACTCTATATGTCCATAAAACAAAACTGGCCAATTCTAGATAGTTTCTTTGCTGAACTAGATAGACAAAGTATCGTACTAGACCGACCTGCATACGGAAGTACCTTGCTACAACAGTTTAAAGACGAAGTCAGGATATTGGAGGAAATTTCTAGAGTTGATATCGAGATTAACGACTATATGACTCTAAAGAGCATGGCAGCTCTTAATAGCAATGAAACTGTAGATGCTCTAGAAAAGCAAAAGGATGAGTTTGCCTTATTGATTCAGAATAACGGCAATGAGATAGCTAGACTAGACCGCGAAATAGCTAGGTACAAGAAGGATCAGGCTATATCTGAAAATCTCAAAATTGGTTTTGATAATGGCGTGAGATTACTCGATAAGATGAATAATCTAACTGAGCAAGAAATAGCCCTACTTAAAAACCAGACAATCAACGACGTTATACATTCTCTGAAATTAGACATCGCTGACAATGAGAGTAGATTACATAGCGCTTTAACAATAGCGCAGAGTATCGAAGATATAAAATCACAGATACTAGAACTGGAAGATAAAGAGAGGAAGTTTAAAATACTCCAAACAGTTCTTTCCCCAACCGAAGGAATAATAAGTGAAAGCATAACAGGATTCATTACCACATTTACGAACCAGGTTAATAGCGTAATAAAACAAATCTGGTCATACCCTCTTGAATTATTACCATGCTCACTAGAAAAGGAGAATGGAGACGAACTTACTTATCGATTTCCTGTACGTATAAAGGATGGTGAAATTCCTACACCAGATATAAAGAAAGTAAGTTCAGGCATGACAGAAGTAATTGATTTGGCCTTTAAGATAGTAGCTATGAAATATCTAGGTCTAGATAATTTTCCATTATATCTAGATGAATTTGGTAAGGGCTTTGATTCACATCACCGCCATATGGCAATGCAGATTATTATTAATCTTCTAACGCAGAGTGATTTTACACAAATCTTTCTGATAAGCCACCATGAAAGTAGTTATGGATCTTTGAGAAATACGGATATAAATATCCTTTGCTCAGATAACATAGTAATTCCTGATATATACAGTAACAAATTGGTATTAACGCATTAAAGGATCTACTCTCCTAAATGGAGAGTAGATCCAAGTATGATTTATTATTGTACGTTATTTACTTTGGTGAAATTAACACCATTATAACCTAAACCACCAGGATCAGACTGACCTGGATAGAAAGAGGTGCTTGGAGTTGATACTGGCTGTACAGGAGTCAATGTAGTATCAAATACAAGATTTATAATATCTTCGGATACAATCGAAATTCTAATAATGTTAGAATTCCCTGGACTATTACCAGTTACTGTATAGCCTGCAGAAGCTGGTGAAGCCATTTCAACTGTTTGAATAGTGAAATCCTTAACTAAATAACTCGTTCCAAAGGTTTCATTGAAATTACTTACCGCTACACGTGCCAGCATAGCAAAGAAGTCTGATGCTATTTGTTGATCATCGTCTGAAACCAATAAAACATTACCACCTGTGCCGGACATAGACATACGTTATCTCCTGTGTATCTATCTATTAAGGAACTGAAGTTGATGAGGTCGGTTGTGTAGTGGTGGAAGTAGGCGTATCTGTAGGTTCGAGACTGAATGATATTCTAACAGATCCTGCAAGTTGTACATAACAAGTTATTGTAAGCTCAGGATTTACGGTGATGATGTATGCACAGGTAGAGTTCTGGTCTAACTCATTATCTGTTTTCAACGTAGCTGCGGCTGGATCGAAGGTAGTGCCATAAACAGTATTGAATTCACCAATAATCGATTTGACCAGATAGCTACCAAACCTAGTCAACGGTGAATTGGTAACACCATTTATAATATCAAGTTCAGTAAGAACCATTCCTGGTACATAGAACGGGTTGTTAACATGAGGACAGGTCTTTACTTGTGTAGAGCCCATCAACGAAGGTCTATCAATATTTAAGATACTAACAGGTAGCAGAACATTTGCTACAAAGTTTGTTACAGGAGTTGTCATTCCGAATTCCTCTATAGAAATAAAGCTGCCCTAGAATCCTTTGCTATCATACCATAAATCAAAATATCCGTATCATACCACCAACCGTTCCACCCATATATACAATGCTATCTCCAGCATTTAAGCCAGCGATATCTTCATATATTAGATTTCCTTTATTCTTATTGGTTAATGTGTTATATGTATATGTGAAGAGGCCGCCATCAAAACTACTAGAGGCTAGTTGTAAGTTGCTTAGTACATCACCATTAGCAGTATTTCCTATCAGCCCTTGTGCTGTAAGGTTTTGAGTTAAATATAGCTGGTTTGGGATTGCACTCAATGCACTACTCAAGTTGATAGTAACATCTGATACATTTTGTTGTATTGGAGCAAGGTATATACTAGAATAGTATTTAGAACCATTTGTTCCACCAAATACATATATATACCCGTTATTAATCTTAACGGATGCTCCAAATAGATATACAGGAAACTCTGTATTTATTGTAGACCAGCCACTGTATGGATTCGATACAGTAGTTGTGGTAGAACCATTGCTGCCAGTAACAGTAATAGTTGTTTCCATTTCGTATGAATTGCCTGAATATATTCCATCTATATAGGTAATCTGATAAATATTATATCCAATATTAGAGTTATCATTTCCACCAACTATGTATATATAAAAACCACTACTGAGGATTTTTGGTGTTGAGCTAATATACGGGATTGTAGGGCCGCTAGCTGCTATTGCGCCTATAGTTCCGTCTGTATTAATAGCACCAGAATAAAGACTAGTAAGCCCAATTCCTAATGAAGAAGCGCCAACTAAAAATAAAGTTGTATTAACAACAGTCCAGGAAACGTTTTCCATCTCTACAGGGAGAGCAGCAGTAGATAGTGTCCAAGCTCCTAGGGATCCATTAGTAATTGTCGCATAATAAATAGAGTTTGATCCACTATTAGGGACCTTACTACCAAATAAGTAAACATAATTTGAATTTACATATGGCTCTGTAGCACAAATACCAACAGGAAGCGGGTTGTTGGCTGACGCAAAGCTACCAACTACTCCGCTGCCAGATATGCTAGCCACATACACCACATCGCTAGCAGCTGAACCATTCCACCCACCAAACAGGTAAACAAAATTACCAATCACAGCCATCGGTAATGACCAACCAGCAAATGGTAATGTCTCTGTAGATAATGTCCAATTACTGAGTGTTCCACTAGACCCTATAGTGGCAGAATAAATGGTATTTACTCCTTGATTACCGTCATAACCACCAAAGCAATACCATGTGTTCTGTATCAATAAGAAGGTAGCCAGCACTAAAGGAACTGGTAATACGCTGCTAAGCTCAATAAAGGAATCTAAGGATGTAGTATGAAGGCCATACTGTAACATGCTTACATCGAACGGCACCGATACAACCGAATTATTTAGATTAGCTTCTATTTCGGTATAGTTCCCATTAGCTAATATACTACCCAAAGCATTGCTAATATTCAGTTGTGATGTGGTGCTATTCGGATATACAGTATGCGATATTGGAGCATACACAACCTTTGGTGTATACTCTGTAAATGTCTGTTTAGTTAAAGGAGCTACAGGAACTAAAGAGCAACTAGCTCCATTCTGATTTGCTGTTACCAAGTTATTATTAATAACAATGCCTGTTCCGGTTATAGTTGTACTTTCAATTAGGAGATCCCTATTTTCTACTATAGTTTTCATCTAGTATATCTTTAACCTCCATAACTGAATGTAGTCAGTGTATTACTACTAGCAGTTGCTGTCAATCCATTACCTACAGAAAAATCTACGTATATAGTAGTACTGCCAGTGACACTACCCACCGAAAGATCATTGCCTATTAAGAAGTCTATGGCATACGGCAGTGTTGCCTCTACGGAAATGTCATTACCTATGATGAAATTTTGTATATAGTTAACTGAATTTTGAGTTGTTCCTGGTACAGCTACATATCCTTGGATATTAAGATTCACTACAAGAGATAGAGCTGCATTCCTATAAGAAGCTACTTTTAGCAGCTTTTGAGCCATCATTTTAGTCAGCCTCCTAGGTAATAACTAATCCAGCGCCAGCCTCAAATATCACCCAGTTTTTCATACCAGCCAACAATGTAGCTACGAATATATCAGTCTGTCCAACTGTAGTACTGAGTGTGGGAGGTGATCCAGCTGCAAATATCACATTGGTTGGCCACGTCACTTGATACGATCCAGCGCCACCTTGTGTAATATATAGAGATAATGAATTAGCTACATTAGGCCCTGTTTTTGACGGAGTGAAACTTAGAGTACAGTTACTCTCTAGAATAAGCTGGAATACATTAGCATCGGCATCTAATACACTATATGTTGCTGTGGTTATTGTATCAATTACTTGAGTTTCACTATATCCTGTCAATGTGGGTGTGTTAGAAGGTAAAGGTGTATAACCTAAAACTGTCTCTATTGCTGGTATAGATGCCTCTAACGGAGTAAACCCTAACGCTGTATTTACTTCAGCAGCAGTTATTACCGCTAGCGGAGTATATCCTAGAGCAGCCGCTATAGCCGCCGCAGTGTCGGCTAACGGTGTATAGCCTAATGCCCCCACCACCGCTGCTGACGTGTCTGGTAATGGAGTATATCCTAAAGCAGCAGCTATGGCTGCTGCCGTATCAGCTAGTGGAGTGTACCCCAATACTGAAGTTATAGCAGCAATTGTGTTAGCCAAAGGAGTATACCCTAATGCACTCACAATTTCACTAGAAGTTATGGATGATGAGGTACTTGATCCGCTAGATGCAGGCACATACCCTAGAGCTGCTATAATAGCATTAGCAGTATCAGGCATAGGGCTATAACCTAGTACTCCATTAATAGCTGCTACAGTGTCAGCTAGCGGCGTATACCCCAGCGTCCCCACCACCGCTGCTGACGTGTCTGGTAAAGGAGTATATCCTAAAGCGGCAGCTATAGCGGCTGCTGTATTAGCTAATGGTGTATATCCCAAAGCTGTCGATATAGCAAGAAGAGTGTTAGCTACTGGAGTATATCCTAAAGCAGCTATTATCTCACCACTGCTTATACTACTAGAAGTAGATGATCCGCTAGATGCAGGTACATATCCTAATGCAGCAATTATGGCTGCTGCTGTATCTGCTATAGGAGTGTACCCTAGCACTGCTTCAATAGCTGCAACTGTGTTAGGTAACGGTGTGTAACCTAAAGCCATTATTACTTCACTACCAGTAATACTTTCTAATGGGGTATACCCCAAAGCTGTTTCAATTGAGCTTGCTGTGTTTGCTGGTGGTGTAAATCCTAAGGCAGCTATTACGTCTGCATAAGTAACTGCCTGTACTGGTGTATAACCGAGGGCTAATTCGATAGCGGCAGCCGTATTGGCTAACGGTACATATCCTAACGCAGCAGCTATAGCAGCTGCAGTATTCGGCATAGGAGCATACCCTAGCGCCTGGCTAATACTTGTTTGAGTATTTGCAGCCGGAACATATCCTAATACTTGAGCGATGGCTTGAGGTGTATCTGCAACAGGAGTATATCCGAGAGATGCTACAATACCGGCTAACGTGTTTGGTGGTGGCACAAATCCTAAAGCCTGAGTAACTGCCTGATAGCTAACGCTACCTAGTGGTGTATAGCCTAACGCGGTTTCAATGCCTTGTGGTGTGTTTGGTACAGGTGTAAAGCCAAGAGCATTAACCACACCACCATAAGTAATAGATTCTAACGGAGCATATCCTAAGGCTGTATTAATGGCTGCTGCCGTATTAGCTAGCGGAGTATATCCTAAAGCTACTCTTATAGCGCTAGCTGTATCTGCCATAGGCGTAAACCCTAATACGGCTATAATCGCTTGTGGTAGATTCTGAACTGGTACATACCCTAGAGCAGCCTCAATGGCTGGTTGATTATTTGCTACGGGAGTATATCCTAATGCTGCCTGAACAGCAGCAGCAGTATTAGGCATTGGAACATAACCAAACTGTTTTTCCACGAGAGAAATAATATCACCAGATCCGGCAGGAACAAATCCTAAAGCATCAATAATGTTCTGTGCGGTTAATAATGATCCGTTTGGTAAAATGATTCCTTGTGATGCAGGATTACTGGTGCTGCCTGTATACGATATAAAACCACTTTGAGCTAGATTCAGCTGAAAGTCCATCTTAGCCTGATTACCTATCTGTAATAATACCATTATTTCTAGGTTAATGGACGGAATAGTGATATTATAAGCGCACTGACTATTTTGATTATTAGCCGTAGAATTTATTATAAAGGCTGCATTGTTTAAAATATTTGTATTATATTTGAGATTAAATCCGGTGATTACAAGATTAAGGAGATAAGATCCAAAACTTGTAATGGTAGTTCCGTCGGCTTCTAGTACTAGTGGGCAAATATTAAAATTAGTGATGCTGGAAGTATTAGATAGATTCATATTAAGAATCTGAAGCGGGAGTAAAAGATTACACTGGTAGTATGCTGCTTTTGACATACGAGGCTCCTACTAATGCCATTGAAAACCGATCATATCATACCCAGACACTGCGCAGTGTCTGGGTATGAATAATGTCAATTAAGCTACTTGAGTACCACCAATAACACCAGACAATGTAATTACCTGATCTCCTTCATTGAGGTTTTTAATCCCTAAGAAGGCACTTCCTCCAGTACTGCTATTAGGAAATACTGGATTGTATTTATAGGTAATAATGGCCTGGTCTACAAGATAATCACTAACTGTCAGCTGTTGTAGCGCTGGCGCTGTAAGATTGTTGTCTATAGCTCCAATAGGAGTGAGGTTACCCAACAAGAATATATTATCCGGAAGTGCTGATAAAGCAGTTGTAGGCACTAATGTGTATTGATTATTATTGGCTAGATCTGCATAGAAAATACTATTAGTAGGTGTGGTATTGAAATTACCACCCATGATAAATAACTGGTTTCCAATAACTATTGGCATTGATCCTCCATAGTTGATAGCTATTGGTGTTTTTATTGGAAATGGTGGTGTGATGTTATTTGATAAGATAGAAAACTGATATATGTAGGTATTATTAGTTCCTTTACCAGCTATATAGTATAAAAAGTTTTGATAGGTAACTAATTGACCACCACCAGCGTACCAGTAAGAATAGTGCGGTAAAGTCTCGCCAATAGATCCCCAATTATATATGTCACCAGTTGGACTAATTAATGCACTATAAATGACATTAGAGTTTTGGCCGGTAAAGTATATTGTATTATTCATAATAGTTGCTGAACCAGTGAGAGCCGTGGGCAGATGTATTGACGATGTGTATGGGACACCTAATGTTCCATTGCTATTTATAGGTATAACGATAGTAGTAGCGTTAATATTACCAGTGGTTTCACCACCTATTAAATATATATTATTGTTGGTTGCGCAATAACCCATGCTATCAACAGCATACGGTAGCACTGTGGTAAGTTCAGTCCATGAAGATACCAGATTAGTGGTAGTATCAATAACTCCCTGGTATATCGTATTTACACTAGCAGAGCCAGTATACCCGCCAAGTACATAAATATACCCATTCAACGAAATAGCTGCAGCATTCCATAAGGCTATGGGTAATGGCGCTATAGCGTTC
>JAEHJW020007545.1_pt1 | contig 38674 bp, 50 predicted proteins | sample 9271431 | NCBI WGS metagenome assembly JAEHJW02 | reverse complement strand
TTAACCTGACTTTTAATTTTTGCCTTGTTTAAATTGGCCGCAGGCTTAAACCAATTTATTTTTTTAATTCTCTCAATGTAAGCGTCTAAACGCTCTTGAACTTTTTTGGGAAGTTGTTGTTTAAAATCCATAAATTTAATTTATTTTAAAAGATTTTTAGCCCACTTTAAAAGTTTGTCAACAGTTCTCTGTTTACTCATAATAATGATGTGGTGGCAGGTCGAAATTTATACCAACCCAATAATTTCCGTGTTCTTTTGTTATTTCACCAATAGTTATAGAATAATCGTCCGGCTTAAAGTAATCCTCTTTATGGCTTCGATAGTTGGCTTTTGATTTAGAGACGATGGCAAACTGGGGTATGCGACTGCCATTTAAAAAGTTTATACCCTTACGAGTTATACACCAGTAACCAGGGTGGCCCATTACTCTTGCTAATAATCCGTGTACGCGCGCTCGTGTCAGATTACCTATTTGAGTACTGGTTAGGACTCCTGCGTGTATCGCTCGTTCGTACGACCACTCTTTGTGTGGTACTTCCATATCTCTGGTCGGGTGTATTAGGTTAATACCCTTATTTTTTACTGCCGCGGCGAATGCTTTAACGATATCACACGTTCCCGTATCTATAGGCAATAGGTATGTAGTCGTTTGACCACAACATTGACACACTTCTGACTGGTAATTTGGTTTGTTCATATTTCTGGAAAAACGTCCCCATTCTCTTTTATTTTTTCATCCTCATATACTGCTACCATTCGACGATAAAATTCCTGTTTAGCACATTCCAGCACACCGATTACGGTGTTAAAATCTTCATATCGGGGATGTACTGGTAAATAATCTAAAACACTGCGGGTGATTTTATAGTTTAATTCGCCGGTGTTCTCGGGTTGCTGTCCGTGTTCTATATCGATTTGTCGTTTACCTTCAATATAAGGCATATTTTTAAATTAATAATTAGTAAAGGAGGGGCACCTATGTGCCCCTATTGACGTGTTTATGTCGCTTCGCGACTGTGGATAAATGTGGCCAATTTTTCGACATCATCGAATATTGGTATGCGTTGTTGCTTTGCTCTTTCTATTTCTCGTTTTGTTCCTTTAGAGTTTTCCCATTCAGGAACAAGAAATACAGCATCAGCGCAATCAAGCCAAGGTTGAGAATTGTTAAAATAATCTTCATATTCCCAATCACCGGCTACCATACCGAGCAATATGTCTATTGCTGGAACGAATACTGCGCATCCGAGTTTTCTAACTTTTTCTGACCAAGTTATCATCCGGTTAATGTTTTGTACATAACCAGAAACATTAGATTCCAATGCGCCTGCGATATAAACTTTTAATGTACGATTTTTCATTTTACACCTTTAATTTGTTTAACAATGTTTATATTTTTTCTATGTGTTTTTCAGCGAAAATTTCAGTTAATTTAATAAATGGTTTATAGCCTATTCTTTTTAACCAGTATTCATCTTTAATAACCACCACTTCAAATGTGGTCTCGCCCCATACTACAAAATCATTGCTATTTAATTCTTTCCCCTTCTTGTCTTTCATATGTGTGGTTATATTGTTGGTATAATACAATCTGGTGAACAATTAACATATTTGATTTTTGCTCCGGTGCGTAGTTCTATTTCTTTTAGATAATTTATGATGTCTGGCCATTCGGAGCAAGCCATTAAATCTCTTACTGTTTTTACTCCCCAACAAGACGGAAACTCATAATTTAAGAAATTGACCACCAAGAAATTGGGGTTGTTAATTATTACCGAGTAATCCAATTCATCAAAGTCTAATTCGGCTATACGACGCAATTTTTTGGTTACTGTTGTAATTTCAAATAATTTGCGTAATTCAGTAATAGTGTACTCGTCAGATAACCTTTTTAAGGTCATAGACGGAAACTCGGACAAAAATTTGGAATGCTCTTTGCGTAATTCTTTACTCCAATCACACGGATGGCCGTATCCTGATAGGCCCGCTTCGTCGAGAACTTCTAATTCTGCTTCATCAAATTGAAAAAGCACCAATTCGTCTATTAAAGGCTCCTTACCAACGTGTTTTAATTTCGTGTTAATACTTCGCGCCAAGTCCGACCATCTTATTTCTCTTTTACCCATCGGGCCGGAGTTGCCGGCGACTCTTATTGGGTATGTTCTAATGACGGAGTAAATTTCCGTTTTATAATTTGAAGGTAGTCCAGCCTCGAGTAGCCACGCCCCAGCCTGTGTTTGTCGACTGGTAACATAGGGGTAGTGCCCAAGATGAAAATCGAGTAATGCTCCCTGTGTGCCTTCGAGCAATATTAACATTCCGACTTTATAGGCATTGTTAAGCATTCGGACTGTGTCTACCATAGCATACCCCGTTGCCTCCTGCGTTTGTGAGAACAGTTTGTATTCTGGCTGGCGCATCATTTTGTCCACAATGGCCGCGGCCACACCTTTGCCCGTACTACCCATAGTGCCGTGTAAATCCATATCCTGCTCGGTTTTATGGTGTGATTCATTGTGTACGCCGCACCGCACGTCAATTAATAAACGGTCGCGTACATCCGAACCATCACCAATCGCTTCGTTAATCATTTTTACTTCTTTAGCGAGCAATTCTGACTCGATGTAGACTCCAGCCCCGAGTACAAGTTTCGTTTTAAGATTAACCCAGCCTACTGGTATTAACTGATTGACGTAGGGTTTCCCTTTATAATAAACTGTGTGGCCGGCGTTTATACTGCCGGTTCTAACGCAAATGTCTACGTCGCGTTCTACAGCAAGATGACCAGCCACTAACCCCTTTGATTCGGACCCATATTGTCCGCCAACTACGATTAAAATGGGTTTATTCGTTGTGTTCTCCATAGGATTTATTTAATTTTTAAAAGTTTGTTGTAATTTAGAATAAGCTTCCTCTCTGTTAAGACCACCCTTTACCAGGTCAACTAATTTAAATTCTGACATTAGATGCTCTGGTAATTTTTCTGTTTCTTTGAAATTTGGTATGAACCGCAATTGTTCAAGCGCTATATCAAAATTGTCCAGTATGGTATCCACAGTACTAAAGGCTTCTCTAAATAGAGTGCTCAATGAAGACTGGTTAGTCAAGGTGCGCTCCAATAAGCAATTGGCCAATATGTGGTACACGGTAGAGGGCAAAGTGAACAGCGTTTCTGATAGCCCCGATATTTTTTCCCATCGCCACGGATTAGGTGTTAATTTGTGAACTAAAGCGGTACTGGCTATGTCCTTTTTATTACATTCTGCTTGGCCAAAAGCAAACATCATACGTATATCGTTGGCTATTTTTGCTATGAGGGCGACGTTAGTTGCTAACCATTGTGCTGTATTAATTTCGGTTAAGTGGTCGCCAGTTTGTGATGAATGTTTTTGTTGTTCTATAAAAGTATTGGAGAATATATCATCCAATTCTTTGTCTGTAATGCCGATATAATGTTGTATCTTTCTATCGCCCAAGGCCCCTCTTATACCTTTTAGATAAATGGGCCGTTTCAAGGAAGACTTATATAGAGCATCAATAGTCGGGGCGAATCTATCTACTAAATATATTACGCCAGCTGGTAACAAATGAGTATAAGCTATAAATCGACCATTATTTTTATCTATTTTAGTAAGTAGCCGATACTGGGTATCTAACAAACGATTAGCAATATATTTAGTACTCTCGTACAATCTAACAATACGTATATTGTCCTCTAAATCGGAACTGGTTAAACCGAGATGCGTTATGCCGCTATTTATTTCTCTGGAGGCTAATCGTACAAACGCTTCTAAACGGTGCTCGGTTGGCGTCGGCTCGCCACACGGCGCTGGCACATCATTAATATGAGTACTTAATATATTGTAATAGGCTTTTTCTATAGCAATAGCCACTTCTTGCCAGTATTGCTCTCCCCACACACGAATGAGTGGTTTAGTTGTCGTATGGCGATTAATCACGGGTAAATTTATCATACGCTTTTTTGTTCCTTTTTTATTGTTCATTCTTCCGTGGTCTACCACGCCGTTTTCCTTCTACGGACACAACAGTGGTGTTGTCTTTTGTTTGTCCGCCGTTCTTTTTGGCTAATTTGCGCGCTTCATAATGAGCCATAGCCTTTAAGCGGTTTTTTTCTTTTTGGCATTCTTTACAACGGCGTACGTGGAATCTGTCCTGGGTTTGAATTTCACGTAGCTGTCCACATTGTTCGCAATTAATAGTAATAAATTTCACACGTTTAAATGCCACTACTACCAAAGCCAGTTTCCCCCCGTTCCGTTTCCGGTAGAGCGTCAACTTCTTTAACAGTAGGCATATTAGAATTAATAATAATAAATTGTGCTAAGCGGGTACCCGCTTCCACCACCTTGTCGGAGTTAGACCGGTTGTAGCAACAGGCGAATAATTCTCCCGTGTACCCATTGTCTATAACCCCTGGTACTACTTCAATGCCAAGCTTCCGTGGTGTGGAACTGCGATTAATCACTAATGCCCAACAACCTTTTGGCAGTTTTACCTTAACGCCGGTTGGCACGTCGGTTGGAATGGACGACCCTGCCGGTACTAAAGTGTCTTCTAAAACATACAAATCAAAACCGCAATCGCCTGGCTTAGCAGGGGTAGGCAGTGGAAATTGCTTAGCCCCTTCGTTTCTACAAACTAACAATTTATTGTTAAAGTTAGCATCGGGGTCATTACCACCGCCGAGCAGTAGATTTTCACCATTACCCCATTCACTTCTTTCCATTAAGTAGCCAATGAGGGCATAGCCGGCTAAATCCATAAACGTATCAGCAACAGTCTCGAATTTGGTGATGCCTGTTTTTAGGAGGTTTTTAATGCGCTCCTCTTTTTCTGCCATACGGCCCAAAATCTGGTGGAGATTGGTTAAATCTTTGGTACCGTAATCCTCCAATTTATTCAAGAATAACGCTTCTGTGTCTGCGAAGGCTTTTTTGGCAGCAATTTTGGTTGATTCTACGGCGGACAATATCTGTTGCCGTTCGTCATTGGTTGGTTGTTCCATAGGTTTTAAAGTTAATTATTATTAAATTGTCGATAATTTTTTACGCGGCGTGGTTTTGGTGCTTTGAATCTGCCTTGCTGTATAACTGTCAGTTTAACGTCTGGTAAATCGGAATATAGCGCTTCAAAAAGTTTCCACTTTAATTTCCAAACTGGAGTGGGGTATCCTTTACATTCTACGTATTCAATAGTATTGTCGGGGTAATAAACGATAAAGTCTATCCGGTATTGGCAAACGATAAAACCATTCACTGCTAAATTAAGGTTGATTTGACGCTCCCATTTTAATATTTCTCCAGCCTTTTGCCGCAAATCGAGTTCTTGTGCGTACCCAGCTTCAAAATTACTATCATAAGTTAACCCAGCATATTCTTTCTTTTTTGCGACATTATACGATTTAAATTGTTTGTACATAAGGGTTTTATTCTTCATTAGTGCACTCATAGCACCATACTAAATCGTACCCGTCTGACCAAACACGCGAACCGCGTGGCAATTCTCGGCCACAACTGGAGCATTGGTTATCTAATTGGAGAATTATTTCTTCCATAAATTTAGTATTGATTTGATGCTTCTTGGTTAGCGACGTCTATCATAGTGCGAAGGGCCGATAAACGGTGCTCAATAGACTTCATTTTGTATTTTATTTCCATTTGCTCCAAACCCTCCGGCGTCATTTCCCAATGCCTATCCACTGCCGCGTCTGATTTATACTTGTCTCGCTCTTTAATGTAAAATTCAGCGCGCATTTTGGTCAATTCTACCGTCCGTTTTCCTAATTTTGCGTAATCATCCGCGCGTTTTAAGCGTTCTTGTGCTATCTGTCGTGGAGTTAATCGTTCTGTCATAATTTTAAAAGCCATTTTAGTATTACTGGTAATTTATTTACTCTGTTAATGCGGTCGTGTAGGTACTCCGCACTAACCAACATCTTCCCGCACCGTTTACACATACAATCTGATATATCTCGAGGTCCGGCCTCAAATTGTATAGGGTGGCAATATTTCTTGCCATCATATTGTGTTATAGGACGGCGTATTAAATGAAACACCATAAGTTTAAAATTGCTTTTCAGCCTGTTGTTTCCAACGATATAAATTAAGACAACATACAAACGCTTCTAAATCCTTCAAATCGTCCACCAGACTGACACTTTCAAACACCTTATATGGTTTAACGTACTTTGGGTTTTTGTTTTTTACACGCTCGTTATACTCTTCTTCCGTCTCCTTGCTTAACCGGAGAACTATGCGCCCTTTTAAGTGTTTATTTGTTTCCTCTTCATAAGCTTGTTGGTATGCGGCTGTCTGTAATTTAACTTCGGCATAAATGGAATTACCAGTCTTAATATCGAGCAGATAAAGATTGCCGTTTATTCTGGCCAAAACGTCAATTATACCAGCGTAACCGTAGTGCTTGCTATATACTAATCTTTCTGATTCTAAATATTCTACTTTGTTTTCTTTTTCCCAATTTAGGAAACTAACGACACCTTTAATAACACGCTCGTCCTCGGGCATTTCTTGTTTTATACCTTTAATATGATTTTCAATCCACGCGTGTATTCGCGTACCGATATCCGCCGCTTCTGTTTTTAGCTTATCTGATTCCGCTTTGGCATCGGATAATAATAGTCTCGGGTCCTCTTGTAAGCGGTCTAAATGTTGGCGTATATATTCAACGGTCACGCCTACGGCCCAAGGGATTAGCGCAGGCTTGTCGAGTACTCCTATAAGAGTAGTAACACCAATGAGACGCTCCTTTTTACTTTCGGTTTCTCTATAGTAAGCGTGGTTGATTTCGTCAAATAAAATCTTAACTTCTCCCTTGTAAAGTTTGATTTCTTGATAATTGGGCACATTGGTTAATTAGCGGGCGGTTGTTATATAACCGAACCGATGAGTTAATTTATAATAACGGCGGCTATTAGTGTTTTTATTTTTAGCGGTACGTTTTAACCACCGCCCGAAACTTTTTAATCTACCATTGTAATAATAAACGATACGTAAATCTGTCTTGGGTTGTGGGAAACGGGATGCGAACCGGCGCCATAGATATTTAAGATTCGATACGATAGAATACCAGAGTTTTTTGCCGTGTGGCAAATTAAAGACGTGTTTATCATAAAAAGCTTTGTGCGGTTTGTCATTTAGTTCACGCCATAATTCTGACTTAGCCGCGTTTATTATGTGGTTTTTTAAGCCCCCTCGTAGGTACTCCTTTCCGCAACAGGGGCATTTTATTATTTTGGTCATTTGTATGAGGAATACTGCCCCTCAATGGTCAGTTATTTATTCCGATTGTTGGCTTTTGGCATTCACGGCACGATGTTTTGCCTATTAAGCTAAGAGAATAGTCTGCCTCTGCTTTGGTTATTTCCACACCACAATCGACGCATTTCCACTTTGCCATCGTTGTATCCATTGTGGCGGCTGGGGTGACAACAATCTCCGCACGGTTTTCTTTTGTGGCGGCTTGGTCCAATTCCTCTTGTACATAAACACCAGACAAGTCGTGGGGGAAGGCTTTTCGCAGGGCCAATGCTTCGGCACATTTGGCGAGTTGCGCGTAAGGCATCCTTTTCCACATAAAGTCAGCCACTGATGGCTTGTATTCTTTCCACCGAGCGGTAGCAGTAAAAGAGACCCTTTGCCCCTTTACAATACGATAAACGGTAACAGTAGCCTTAGTTGGGTTTATTGGTTCACCGTTTTCTGATTTATAATTTGGGCCATAATCAAACAAAGCATCATCACTACCAGCATATTCGTGCGTCCTTTCGGCAATGGCCCTGAAGCCATCAATACCGACAATCACGCTAATGGTGGTTTCTCCTTGTCCGGTTTTGTGATGTGTTAAATGAACTTGGTTCACGAGCGGGTCGAGACCAAGACGGTTGGCTACGTAGAGAAATCGCGCCAATTCATCTATAGTTGCTCCTTTGGCCACTGTCCGGCGCATTAGGTCGATTTGTTTTTGGTCCCACCGTTTTTTACCAACGGTAATCGACTCTCTTTGTTGTAGTTTCTTGGTAGGGTTGGGTTTGTTGTTGGGCATGTGTTAGTTGCTTAATTGATGTCGCGTATTTTTACTACCCTGCCGCGAAGTTTGTCCCAACCACTTGGCCGGTGCGGGATAGGGGTCTCCGCGGTAAGGGTAGTAAACTATTATATTTTAATTATATCACACGAAAAAAAACCTGTCAAGTATTTTCTGATACCCGTCCTTACGTGTCTCTGTGAATATACCACCTATTAGAATATTCTACTGTAGTGTCTTCATCCACAGTTTTAGAGATACTTCTGGCGCCACGAATGTGGCTTTAAAGGGTGACTGACGTAGTATTTCACCTTATCTTTCGATATACCGAGTAGTGTAGCAATCTCACCATAGCTCATACCTGACTTCCGTTGGTATTCAATTTCTGTCCGTAGAGCAGTTGTTTTTTTGTAGTTAATTTTTGTCATATGCTTTTTATTATAACACCCCTTGTTTATTCGCACAAGTATCTACCCTGTGGATGACGGCGATTCTTCGCTCGCTTTCATCCACTTGTGCCCCTTGTTTAGCTGTGCTTAAATGGAATTAATAGGAAATGTAGGCGGAATAGAGCAGCGGCAGCTCGGCGCGCTCATAACGCGCAGGTCGTAGGTTCGAATCCTACTTCCGCAACGATTGTTGTATTACGACACACGCCGATTAACTACAGTGGGCAGATAGCGTCCACCACTGATTCATTATTGAATGCTACTTAGTAATGCTATGATTACTTTAGTGGTAAAGGTTATCCGGCGGTTGCTGTTATAGAACAGCCGATACTGACGGGAAAAGGTAAGCTAATCCTTGCGCCTCCCGTCGGATGCTATTAAAGCAAGGAATGGGTCGTCCTAATTGTAATGGGGACAATCCACGGTGTCAGCGCCATTACGTCTAAAATTGATTGTGGTGTTGGACGAACCCCGCCCCGTCATAGAACGGAAGCGTGGAGAGAATCAATAGCCTATTCCGAATTTAGAATCGATAAGAATAGGCCGAAATCCCCAAGAAGGTAAGCTTTGGGCCGAACCATATTATTCTGGGGACATTTCAAAAACGAAAACTATGAAAATTAGAAGAGGGCAAATTTCTTCCCATTTCGTGGCAGGCATAAGACCAAACACCAAATCAATGGTTAAAGTCGAGGGTGGGTGGTAATTTGCTCTTTTTGTTCTTTGGGCAGGCAAAAAAGCAAATGGTTATTAGACGTTTAACCACGAAAAACGGAACGGACGGTTTGGGTTCCGTCCGGAAGGACCCAAGCATTAAGCCGTTGCTTATTCGTATTGTGGTTGCGTCTTTAAAATTGTAAAAGTATGAGGCAAGACAAAAAAACTGGACTGAATTACAAACAGGAAAGATTTTGTCGTCTATATACCCAAAATTGGGAGTTATTCCACAATGGAACGCTTTGTTATGCGGCCGCATATGGTATTGATTTAGATAAATTGGACAGGACTCCACAAACCAATGCTGACGGCGTAATCATTCCTCGTAGTAGTATTCGTGACCGTAAGTATGACGAATGTTCAGTACAAGCCAGTAAAGCACTAAGGCAACCAAAGATTCAAAATTTTCTTGTCGAATGTTTGAATGAAGTGATGAAGGATGACAGGGTGGATGCTGAATTAGCCAAAGTCATTATCCAAGACATAAAACTTGACGCTAAAATTAAAGCCATTTCTGAATACAATAAACTAAAAGCAAGAGTTGGTGAACGAATAGACCTTACCACCAAAGGAGAATCACTTAATAAAATAAGCGACGATGACAAACTTAAAATCCAACGGGCCGTCACAGAAATTATTAAGTCTACTGGAAGATAAAACTAAACGGATAGCGGCTTGCGAACGGCACATTTGGCTCTTTTCATTGTATTATTTTACTCGTTTTCATTTTTTTACTATGCCGCCGCTTCACAAGGAGATGTATAGTGATTTAGAGGGAATGAACACGGGGCAGGTAATTGGTGCGGTTTGGAAGATGTGGCGGGAGAGCGCTAAGACTACGTTAGCTAAGATAAAGATAATACACAATATTTGTTATAAGAAGAAGTTTTTTAACATTTGGGCAAGCTTTGACCAAGCTAAAGCAGAAGCCAATTTGTTTGATATCGTACTTGAACTTCAAACTAATGGGCGTTTAATTAATGATTTCGGGCAGCTGTTTTTTAGTGGACGAACTGGCAAAGAAAAGCCGTCAGAAAAGAAGAGCATTAAAGAGTTTATTACCACTAACGGGGTGAAGGTAAAAGCCTACTCTACCGGCCAGAGTATTCGTGGTGAAGTTTTCGGCGCTTACCGACCTGATTTTGTAATACTCGATGATATTGAAACGATGAAAACGATTGTATCGGAGGCACGAACTAAACAAGTTGTTGATTTCGTTGATGAGTTATTATCCGGTATGGGCGGCGATTGTAACGTCCTTGTTCTGGCCAATTCGCTTTCCTACATCGGTTCAGTGGTTTATTTAGAAGAAAAAGTCAGGGGAATGACCGGTTGGGTAATAAAAGACGTACCAGTAATTTCAGAAGAGAACGTTATTAATTGGGCGGACAAATATGTGATGACGGACGTGGAAGCCACGGCGACGAATGCTACGATTTTAAATCCGAAAGAGCACAAGATAAGTTTAGAAACTAAACGGCGGTTACTTGGTGAATTCGTTTATAACAGAGAAATGTTGAACCGGCCGCTTACCGAGGAAGAGCGCGAATTCAAATTGAAATGGCTACAAAAGACTTACGTTGATGAGGATTTGGCAGGGAAGGTTCTTAACACTTATGCGGTTTTTGATATAGCCAATAGTAAAGGCCGGAAAGAATCCCAACAGCGCGGCCAGCCAGATTTTACCGGTATAATCGTAGTTTCAATAGATACCTACAATAATTGGTACGTCAGATATGTAAAGAGGGAACGAATAAACGCACCGGAAAAAATTGAACGAATATTTTGGATTTGGCAAGCTTTTCGTGGTGAGCATCATTTGAATCAGGAACTAATTAAGATTGGTGTGGAAAAGGTAGCATTTGAGGACGAAATTTTACCATACATTAAAATAAAGAGTGAGGAACAAAAGGTTTATCCAGTAGTAGAAGAACTTAAGCACGGCGGAACGCAAAAGGAACAGCGCATTCGTGGTGCGCTACAAGGTAGATTCCAGCACGGTAAGGTTTTCTTTCAAAAACAACCAGTGGACGACACAGATAAATTAAAGCTTGAGCTTTATGATTTTCCTAAGAGTAAATTTGATGACTTAATGGATGCTCTTGCTTACATAGAACAAATTGGCGTGCCACCTTACGCAGCTAAGAATGAAATGGGACACGAAATGACGGACGTAGAGAAGGAATTTTTTGAATTAAAGAATAAAGATAAAAAGAAATTGGCGGATAGAGTTAGAAATTTATGAATATTGTTGCTAAGATTTTTAAGTTTATCGGAGTACTAATTTTCTTGTTCTTGTGCGTTTCGGCTTTTGCTGTCGGCGGTATAGGATTGCTAATAGTGTTCTTGTTGATTGCCGGTTCATTTTTTACTATATTTTTTGATAATTAAAGTTTATGAAGTTCGGCCAAAGCATAGATAAAGACGTTACAGTGGAAGACTTACTGAACAAGTACGGTCCGAAAGAGGCTTATATCCCAACGCACGATGAGGCTAAGTTTATAACCCAAGCTTATCGTGATTATCTTTATTGCCGCAATATAAAAAACACTGAACAAGAGATACTGGGTGGCGTTACACTCTTAGATTTTTGGAATCAATGCTCTCGCGATTACGATGTTATTGTGGATACGCAAGACGAGAACGACCCTGTAACGCCCTACTCCTCTCCGATTAGCCGTGATAAATCAAATGCGTTCATTTCTAATCTTACTCTACAGCTTCTTTATCCCAGCGTAATTGCTCAAAATCCACAACAAGAGATTGACCGCACCATTAGCAAAATATCGCGTTCTTTATTGGAATGGGCACACAATAATGACGGCCGGCCGTCAATGTCTGGACAGCAAAAATCAGTGATGTATACACACGAACAAGTAATCAAAGGCACAGTTCACGTTATGGATAATTTTATTGATGGTAGGCTTGAATCGCAGTTTGTGCCCAATGAAGAGATTTTTATCCCCAATTTTTTCCAACCAGACATTCAAAAGCAACCTTACTTATTTAGAGCACAGACCAATATTGTTTATGAAGAAGCAGAACGCTTATTTGGCCATTTACCACGGTTTAAGTATGTCATTCCAGGACTAATAGGACAGTGGGTGGTAGATGCTGGGTCTGATTTTGCCGAGGAGTTTCAATCTTTAATAATTTTGGACCGCGTTCACATAATCCATATGTGGCGTGACATACCGAAGAGGTTCTTTAAATTTTATAACGTGCCAAAGAACAGGAAGACAGCCAAACTGTACAATGTGATGATAAATGGCGTATTAATGTTTAAACAGAACAATTTAATGCCATATGAGGATGGTCTTTATCCGATTTCTAAGGGTATCTTTGAGCATTTTTCTGATACGCGCTATTATTGGGGTAATTCAATGCCAGGTAAGGCCAAACACGATAAAAAATGGTTGGATGGTTGGAAGACTTTAATTCGGCATAAGGCTAAATTGGCCGCTATTCCTCCCTATTTGACTTTAAACGGCAAATTTTTAGATGCGGACATTTTTATTCCTGGCGGCACAGAACAGGCACCAAGTGGGTTTACCGATAAGGATATAATGACTTTCCCCGACCTTATAAAAGGCGTTACCGGTTCAGATGTGGCAATATATGAAAAAGCTTTAGAAGAAATAAACCTTGGCAATTTAAGCCCACAAGCGGCAGGGGCTAAACCAGAAAAGGAACAAACGGCTACTTTAACTAATATAATGGAAGAAAACGCACAAAAGATACTCGGGTCGTTTGGTCAGCAGGTTGCGTTTTTAGTAGAAGCACGCACCTATCCTATACTACGCAAGATTTTTCAATTCGTACCGCGTCAACGTATGGCTAAAATAGTTGTTGCTGACCAAAATTTGGGTGATGGTAAAGTAGGTAGTATGGAAGTAACGTTTAAGAAATTACCGGAAGTGACCCAAGAAGAGTTGCTATCGAACAGTTTTGATATCAGACGTCAAGAATTAGAGGCAGAGCGTGCTAAACAGCCGAAGAAGATTGTTTATGTTGACCCGTCTTATTTGCGAGAGCTTGATTTGTATATTGTAGCAGTGGCTGACCCGATGCCTAAGAAGACTACCAGTTATCGGATTGCTGACGCGATGCGTAAATTCCAGTTTTACAAAGGATTTCCTGATGAGTTTAATGCTGTACCGGCCGCGCGTGAAGCTGTGCGTGCTCTGGGTGATGATGAGAATGAAATAATTAACAGCCAGCCCGTCGTGAATCCGGCGCCTGGACAACAAGGGACGCCAATTGCTGGGCAACCAACGCGCCTTGGAGCGCCAAAGGTTCCTCAACCAGCTGATGTTCCCACCAATATGTAATATGTTAGAGAGTGATTTTGAGTACAAAGAAAAAGTGCCGACAAGGGAAGAACGTAAACGAGAGCGAGAGCAAAGAGCAAAAGATCAGAAAGACTTGGTTCGTTTGAAGGCCATTTGTTATAAATTCGTAGAAGAGCAACTTGTGCCGCTTAGCATTCCTATTTCCACTGTGATTGAAGCCGTACCAGAATTGGTTAGAACGATTCTAAGCATTCATAGGGCCAAATCAAAGAAATTCGAGGCATATTTGAAGGCAAAAGAGGATATGGAACTTGAAAACATTTGTAGTATCGTTTATGCAGACAAGAATTAAACAGTGGCTTATTAATAAGGCATTTGAGCGTGAGTATCAGTTCTTTGTTTATCCATTTGAAACTGTGGATTACTTAATAAGCAAATTACCAAAAGACGTATCAGAGGAAGGCACTTTAAGTCAGGCGCAGTATTTGGAGGACGTGAGGCGGTTTTACAAAAGTGAAGCCTTCCAGATGGAAATGACGGAATTTAAAAAGTTGTTTTATAAACAATTGGCATTGTCTACTAAAGACGATATTGAAAGAGCTGGCTATCGACTTTGTATGTTGTTTATTCGTAAATTAGAAAGGCGTTATAAATACTTAAGTGAGATTAAATTAACTAAATAATATGAAAAGAGCTATTAAAAAGCCATCGCGCAAAATCGCTAAGGCTACCAAGGGTAAAAATCCAGCTAAGTTTGCTATGATGGGCAGAGGCAAGATTGGTGCTGGCAAGTGTTAATTGGGGGTTGGGGTGTGTTGGAGTCCCACCTCAACGCCGAGTTAATAATTTTTCTGACCTGGGTACGTCGAAAAAGCTGCCCAACATTATGACTGAAGAAAAAGACAAGAATGCTGTCGTTGTTGGAGACGAAAACCCCAACACGGACGTCGAACCGGAAATCGACAAAGTGGAAAACGAACTTGAACCGGAACCTGAACCGGAACCGGACGAGGGCGTTGACCCCTATGAAGCCGAATTGCGACGTTTAGACGGGGAGAGGAAGAAGGCCGAGGATATTGCTCGGCAAAAGGGAGGGGCGCTTGAAGAGGAGCGCACATTGCGTAAACAAGCGGAGGCCGAACTAAAGGCTTTAAAAGCCAAACCTCAATCAGAAGAGGTTGACAAGAAAATCGCCGAAGCTGAAGCTCGTATACGCGCCAGTATCCAGACTGAACAACAAATTAACGCTTTGACTTCCAACCCGAAAGAGCGAGAGCTTATTAGGAAAATTATGGAAGAGAAGAGTTTGTCGGTTGAGGATGCTTTTATTCTTGCTAATAAACACGTCGTAGTTCGCAATCGTTCGGAGGAAGACGAATCTTTCCAAGAGCAGGCTGCTTTAGCGGCTATTTCTGGCTTATCCGCCGGTGGGGTCACTAAACGCACCAGCCCATTCCGTGCCAGCGTAGAGTCTGGTTTGACGGAAGCGGAAAGGAAGAATCTTGACCCCGACGACATTGTCTAATTAATTAACAACTTACACTGATATGTTTAAATTCAAACGGAACCCGTTGGAAGCTTCTGTTGGCAATCCGGTAATCGGCGCCAATAGTGTTGCTTTCAAAGTGGGTGACCCAGTTTATATTGACAGTAGTGGTTTTTTAGCTCTACAGACTACTTCTTCTAAAGTCATTGGCTATATTACTGAAGACATTACTATGGCGTCTGATAATCAGACCGTTGCCAAAGTTTGTCCGCAGTACGTTTATGCCGAAGGCGTGGAGATGTATGTGGACGCTGACGCCGCACTGGCACAAGCCGATGTCGGTCATTATACGGTTTTAAGTTCTGCTACTGGCAACGCTCAAACCGTCGATGCCGATACGTCGGCCACAGTCGGGCAGTATCTAATTCTCGGTTGGGATACTGATACTCCTGATACGGCAGTCGCCGTAGTTGTTGCGTCATTCTTACAGAAGGAGTGTTACGCTTCGTCCTAATCCTTAATCAACTAAATTACATCTATGAGTGGAGAATTGATGACTACTAAGGGTACATTCGCGGACGTAGTTAACGCACAAGTTAGAGCTATGTATAATACGGCTCTCGAGGAACAATCGAGTCGCCTTTATTATAAGGAGTTAGGTTTAACTGACTACGAACCAGATGTGCCTGCTGAAGTTCTAAACGATATGTCTGGTCCTGGCAAGGGTCAGATTACTTTAGAAGGTCAGCGCTATAACGCCGTGTCTAAAGTAAAGGGTTATTCCGTTACTTTGACGTTGCGTAAATACACTTACGATTTAGAGTGGACTGAAGAGGACTTACATTGGCTTGCCAAGCAGAGTTCTTCCAAGCGGACCACCGATATCCGTGATGCCGCTTCCGAGGCCGTCCAAGCCTTACAGCAGAATATTAACGAGGACACCGCTAAAGTGTTCTACCTCGGCCACGGTTCCACGTTCCTTACTTGCGGTAATTCCGAAGCCTTATACGGCGCACACACCATTAAATCGACTGGTGCTACGCAGTATAACAACTTCGGTTCCGGTGATACGCAGCGTGTTCTTGGTCCTACGGCTTTGGTCGATGCCATTGCCAAGATGAACCGCTTTCAAGCACATAACGGTATTCAGATGTTGCGTTGTCGTACTCTGAAATTACTTGTTGCGCCGGAGAATATTGCATTAGCTAATCAAATTATTTATTCGATGTACGGCCCGAATAATGCCAATCTTGGTTTGTCCCAATCTTCTAAGGATGCCTTGGCACTCCGCCGGATGACTATTGAAGCGGTCGAAGTACCAGACATTCCTTACGCCTACCGCAATTATTGGTTCTTAAATGAAATGAACCGCGCGGCCAAGCGCGCCTTTATGGCGTGGGGTTGGAAGCCGAGAATGAAACGGGACAACAAAGTCGCACAAGGTATCTTGCGCGAATTAGGTTCTGTGTTCTTTGGCCCAGTGGTTAAAGGTTGGCAGTGGACGTTTAGTTCCAAGGGTGACGCTACAAGTATTTAGTTTAATTCTTAAATTGTCTTAATTATTAAACTAAACTTATGAACAAAATTGAAAAAGGAGTACTCTATGGGTTGTTGTTGGTTTTGCTTGTCGTCGGTTTAGTTGGTTTATTTAGACGCCCTGGCCTTGGCGCATATATCGATTCTGGCCAAGTTTCACGTTTTACTGATGTCAATATTACCAATGATTTGGTAGTTGACGGAGCGACGACCATTACAGGTGCCTTATCTGGCACTGGTTTGACCTTGACAGGAGATTTAGTCAGTAGTGATTTTATTCAGGGTGGTGGCGTTACTACGCTGACTCAAACTGGAACGACCACTACGGCTACGGCCGCCCAGATTTGTGACACTCACCTTATAAATTTGACTGTCACCAATGCGACTGGTACTAATACTACTCTGTTACCGGCTGCGGCTGATTTAGTGGCTGATTGTCTTACGGTTAATGGTCAAACTAAACAAGTGGTATTGCGCAATACTGGTTCGGCTACTTCTACTACTATTACGGCAAACACGGGTACCGTCCTTAACAAATCAGGTGATACTGGCGGCACAGTGACAATGGCGGCTACTTCCAGCGTCATTATTGACTTTGTTAGATTGAGTGCTACGGCGGTTGAAGCCAATATAAACTATTTCATAGCTAATTAGTATCCTTTCCTTGCTCATCCTTCGAGGTGGGCGGGATAAAGGGTACTAAACTTAAAATAATAAACTAATTTAAAAATTTATGTCGGTTTTACAAGACGCGAAAATTAACAAACTCTTGTTCACGCGGGAGGAACTGGACAGGTTAACGCGGGTAATCACGTGCGGCGAGCCAGAGAAGCTTACTAACGTCATTGATGATATGACGCCGGAAAAAGAAATCGAAATCCAACGTCTCGTCAACTATCTAACCCCCATTGCCGAGGGGTTCGAAAGCAAAGTACGCAAGGAGATTGAAGATTTACCTGGTGGTATTACGACGCCCGAGGAGGAAGCCCTATGGGAGAAAAAACTTCAAGAGGAATTTAATGATTTTGCTAATGGCATTAATAAAAAACGCAAGAAATTGGCTAAGGAAAAAGTCGAAGATGAAAGTGATTCTCTTGACAAGGGACAGGATTTTCCAAACGAGGAAACAATGGTTGGCGTCAGTGGTGCTACTGTAAAAGTTCCTGATGAAAGCGAACACGAAAGTGAACCAAAAAACGACGGAGATGAAGATGATGAGGATGCGGTGCCGCAAGAGCCGGAGCGTACACTGGAAGAAGTAAAGGCCGAACTCTCCAAAAAGTCCAAAGTACTCAAGAAATTGGAAGCCAAAAAAATCAAATCATTCGCAGATACCGATAAAATTTCACTATTAAAAGCCGAAATCGTTGACCTCCAGGTGGAGGAAAAAACTTTAGCTTAAACCTATATGATTAACAGGATATATAGTCCGCTAATCAATCTAATTAGCGTTGATACAGTAATTAAAGGCACAGTAACGGTAGTTTACACCACAGGTATTTGGACTTCTAATGCCCACGGCTTATCTGACGGCGACGTAGTACTTTTGTCCAATGGTGGTGGTGCCCTACCTGCTGGGGCCAGTGCTACTACTAAGTACTTCGTTAAAATCATTAATGCCAACACTTTCTACCTTTACACAGATTCTGGTTTGGCGAATATTTTAGCGGTTACTGATAATGGCAGTGGTACTAATTCGTTTAACTTACAGTGTAAGGTTGTTAATGTCCAAGATTATGAGAATGTCCAGGTAGATGTTGACACTACCGGCAATGCTAATTTTACTCTGAAATGCCAAGTATCAAATGAGGATACTTGTCCTGATTTTTCTGCCGCGCAATCCACTACCAATATTTGGAAGTATATTCAATTGAAAAATCTCAATGATGGTACTTCTATTAATGGTTCAGATGGCATTGTGCCGACTGGTACAGATATTAATACCAGTTATGAGCTTAATTTAAATGGCGCTCGTTGGTTATCTTTTGATTTTACTGCGTGGGTCGCCGGTAAAGTTCGCCTGTCTGTGAAAGGATACGGTAACGTTTAAATTTATGAGAGCAAAAAGAACTATCACTATATTGGGTGTTTGTTGTGTGGCGTTGATAGTGTGTTGTTTGTTATTGATTTATAAGGTGAATAATAAAACTTTGGGTGGACGCATTGACATAACTGGCTGGGTGTATACTACAGGTTTAAACGTTTTTACCGGTCGTATTGGCATCGGCACGTCTACCGTCCCCTCTAAATATAATTTAAACGTTTGGGCGCCAACGGCCACTACTTCTATGGTCTTATTTGATACAGCATCGACCAGCACTGGTGCTTGTCTACAGTTTCGTGATTCTGACGGTTCAGGTTATACTTACGTTACTTTTAATAACGGCACGCAAACCGCCACGACCACGGCTTGCGGCTATTAATCTATATGTCGAAAAAAGAAGAGAAAGAACTCAATATAATTAACGTTAAGATTGAGAAGGCCAAAGAAAAATTGACTGGGCTTAAGAATGATACCGAGAAAGCCAAGAAGGAGTATGCTGACATTATTAGTTCTTTGGAAAACAAAAAATTTGAATTTAAGAAGTTGGTTGATGAACATTCGGTGTTGGCCGGCTCTCGAAATGAACTTGGTGCGGCAGTAGACGGCCTTAATAGTGCTATTGTTAAACACAACGATGATATTTCCGCATTAAAAACGCAGAAGGTTGGTATAGAAACTGACATAGCGCGATTACAAGAAATCGTTGATAATAAACAGATTAAAGTAACGGCAACAGTACAGATTGCGTATGACAATTTAGTAGCCAAGAAGCGTGAACTTGAAGTGTCGTTACAGGATGCCCGTGATAATTTGGCATCGCTTGAGGCAACTTTGGCCGTTAAAAAACAAGAATTGGTGGACGCACAAGCGAAAATAGATGCTACACGGGCGCAAATCGAAGTCATTGAACAGTTGTTGGTGGATAAGACGACCAGATTAGCCAATATAAATGGTAGTATCGTTGACGCTGAAGGATTGCTGACCAATATAAAAACGGCTGTAAATTCGGCTACGGAGGAACTCAAAAAAGTGTTGACTGAATTGGAACCTGCTCAAAAGAAATTAGATGATTTATTAATGAAAGGTGATTGGTTGCTTACTCGTGAGGCGGAAGTAATTGACAGAAAGCAAGAAATCATTGACAAAGGCCGGCGGCTCGGCATTAATGTAGAATTTTCTTGGTAAATATGAAACCACTAAGAGTTTTATTATTGATTCCTTTATTATTCGCATTCAGCGTTAATGCGGCTCCGTGTGTATGTAGTAAGGACCAATCGCTTGGTGCGCGTACTGATAACTTTTGGAATAATTCAGCCAGTGACACGTATCTCTACCCCAATAAAACCACCGGTTATGGGCTTCTACTCACGGGTACTGGGAAATACCTTGGGTTTGGTTCTACTTATGGCTCCTCCGGTTACGGTTTTCGTGATAATGCCGGTTCAATGGAGTTTAAAAATAGCGGCGGCGCTTGGGCGGCGTTTGGAACTGGCGCGGGTGGTGTTTCCTCTATCACTGGCACAGCTGACCAAGTTATTGCGTCAACCTCTACCGGCGACATAACACTCTCTTTACCACAAAGCATTGCCATAACCTCCGCGCCCACTTTTGCCGGCATAACTTCCTTAGGAGAGGTTAAATTGAATATGGAAGACGGGACGGGAATTAACTTTGCCAATTTAGCTGATACCAATAATTTTTCTTATCTTTTTTCCAACGCTACCAACACCTTAACTCTAACCTCTGATAATGTCGGCTCTAATGCCGGCGGCGTAATTCTTGACCTTTCCCTACTCACTCCTTCCACTCCAAGAACACAAAAATTTCCCGATAAAGACGGCACCTTTGCTATGACTTCCGATTTTAGCGGCTATTTTAACGCCACCTCCTCCATAGACCACAACACTTTAGCTAACTTGGACGCTGGCTCCAGCTACTTACACCTAACAACTCTTCAAAAAGCCACCTCCACCAGACCAGCTAACGCCTCGCAAGACGGATATTGCTCTAAGGAAGACTGGTCAACTTTTAATAATAAGATGTCCACCTCCGGCCATACGGCCACCTCTGTTCAAACCTATGACGCTTCAGGGGGCGCCACAGATGTCGCCTTATCCCAAAACTCTTTACTGGGCCGTATTTTAGACATAATCGTTCCCGTGCCTATTGACAGCGACTTAACCACTACTTCGTCCGGAGACGACACCGTGCCGAGCGCTAAGGCCACTAAAACCTACGCTGACACTAAACAAGCGACCTTAGTTTCAGGCACTAATATCAAGACCATAAACTCCAATTCCTTACTTGGCAGTGGCGACCTTAGTATTTCAGCCGCGGCCGCCGGTTCTAATAGCTGGGTTCAGTATAATAACGGAGGAGCTTTAGGGGCGACCTCAACAATGTCTTATAATAAGGATTCGGGAACATTGACATTATCAGGTAATCCGCAATACATTGGAGCCGATATTGTAACCAACGGAACATTTACCGCCACTTCATCTCCGTGGGTCCTTGGAAATAACGTAACTTGGAGCAACGGGAGTGTGACAAGCACTTATGCTGGAGGTTCTACCTCTATCAAACAAGATGTTACTGTAGTAGAAGGCACCTCTTATTTAATATCGTTTACAGTTAGCAACGCCAGCTCCACGATTTACGTGACTGATGACAATAACTTACTATTTTATGTGGACGTAGGAAATGGTTCTTACAAACTATCCTATACTCAACCGATTGGTTATGGGACATTATTCACATTATATTTCAATCTTAATAATTCATTACCAGGAGAAACATTTACTTTGAGTAATGTTTCTATGATTCCAATTTTAACCCCTCAACCAAGTTTATTAGTAAGGGGGTATGATAACCAAAATATATTATCTATTGGCGCTAATAATACATTGAATAATCTATTTTTTGGTTATAATTCAGGCCAGCTCAACACCACCGGCTATAACAACGTCTTTATGGGATATTCTTCAGGCTATAACAACACCACCGGCTATGGCAACGTCTTTATGGGAAAGTCTTCCGGCTATAACAACACCACCGGCGATGGCAACGTCTTTATGGGAAGGTCTTCAGGCTATAACAACACCACCGGCGATGGCAACGTCTTTATGGGATATTCTTCAGGCTATAACAACACCGTGGGAACTGACAATGTATTTTTAGGTATCTATTCTGGGTTTAATTCAACAGCGTCAAGTACCCTAATTATAGACAACCAAGACAGAGGTTCATCCGCTAATGAATTAACCAATTCCTTGTTATACGGAACTTTTAACGCCACCCCTTCCTTACAGACCTTAGCCGTAAACGCCACCTTAAACACCTTAAAATTTGGAGTAGGCACCACCACTCCGGCTTATGCTTCTGAAGTGGTTGGCACTTCAACAGTAAGAACCGGAAGCTTTTATGTTAAGGGTAGCTCTGCTAATGGCTTAATTTTAACCAGCCCTAATGGCTTATGTCATATGATTTCTGTTTCTAATACCAATGTCTTGAGCGCGGCCACCACAACTTGTCCATAATTAAACTAAATAAATATGAACGACAAACAAAAACAACTTAGGGACATTATTTTCGGCCTTTTAATTATCACCTCTCTGTTTTTTACTTTTTCTGTTTATAAGCAAAACCAGCAATTAAAGTTAGTGCTCTATGGCAACAACACCAAAGAGAATATGGGCTTTTTTAATCTCTTGGCCGGTATTAATAATTATCTGGAAGGAGCTATCCAGGCCGATATTTTACCCAACCCAAACAACTTAAAAGAAATCATTAAAAATAAACAGGCCAGCCAAACTCCGGCGCCGGTATCCAACGGCGTCCAAAACTTGGTTTCGCCTACAAATTAATTTTATGAACTCACAATTCGCAAGATTGAATTTAAAAGACCTTGGCCACGCTTTATTGGCTGGGGGCATCGTATCTATTATCCCTGTTTTACAAATTTTAGTTAAAATGCTTGAGGGAAAAGAGACTATTGATTTAGGAGTTTTAGTTAGTACTTTTATGACCGCTTTTGTCGGCTGGCTGGGGACTAAATTCTTCATCAATGAGAATGGAGCTTTAGGTAAAGCCAAATAAGTATGAATAAGACAACCCTACACTGGTTAGTGACAATTATGATAGGTCTTGTTCTTGGGGCTTATGGTTGGATTTTTAGTTCTGTTATAGATAGGGTTGCTAAAGCTGAGGGAAAAATAGACAACCTTAATCCAGTTATGCTTCAAATACAAACTGATTTAGCTGGAATTAAGAGCGATATTTCTTGGATTAGAGAAGTTCAACAAAAAGATAAAAAATAGTTCATTTAAAATTAGGAGGTTACATTGAAAGATTTGAAAGAGTTTGTTGGTCAGGATAAGATTGTCGGACGGCCATTGCGACTTAACCGAGTTGAGCTTAAAGTCAATAAAAAAGGTTATGCTCCATTGCTTTTCTTTGGTGACCTTCATTTGGGACACCCACAGTGTGCTATAAAAGAAGCCAAAGAAATGTTGGACTGGGCTTTGAAAGAGAGGGTCCAGACGCTCTTAATGGGAGATATGATTGAAGCAGGACTTCGTGAAAGTGTTGGTGAAAGCGTGTATTTTCAAAAGTTAAACCCACAAGAGCAAATTGACGCCGTAGTTGATTTACTCATTCCCTTAGCCGAAGCTGGGTTGATTATTGGTTTTCACACCGGAAATCACGAGTGGCGCATCACTAAACAGACATCTATTGATGTCGGGCGTTTAATGGCAAACCAACTTAAAGTTTCGTATTGTGGTTATGCTGGTTGGCATCTTTTAAGAGTTGGAAGCCAAAACTACACGCTCTATGCCACGCACGGAGCTGGCGGTTCAAGATTTAAACACACCAAATTAAAAACAGTGGTTGACCTTGCTGGTTGGATTTCAGCTGATGTAATCGCTCACGGTCATCTTCACGGGTTAGCTGCCGAACCGATTATTAAGCAGTATATTGACCTTCGGGATAAAACCATTAAGGAGGGAAAGTGTTATGCCGTCCTTACGGGTTCTTATCTTGGGTGGCAGGGAAGCTATGCTCAAAACCACAATTTCCCAGTTCCTAAAATTGGTAGTCCGAAAGCTAAGTTTTTAGCAGATAAAAAAGATGTTCATTTTTCTTTGTGAGGTATAAGATGAGAATACTGCTTGAAACCAAAGAGACTCCCCCTAAATTAGTAGGGTGCGAACACTACCTTTGCCACGAGTGCGTTTGGAATAATAGAGACAGGCAAAAATGTGATGGCAAACGAGAATATGACGAACTTTTGAAAGAAGGGAGATTGAAATGAAAGCTACTCTGATTTACGCCAATAGTCTTAAAAAAAAGATTATCGGCTGTGATATGGGTAATAAAACTATTACTTTAAGGTTTGGGTGTCCAGATGCCAAGGACAATCGGATAGGCTTATATCCGCCGACCAAGACTTGTATCTGGAACAATCTCTTTAATTGTTGTCCAAGAAAGGAGAGTGGTTAATGGAAATATTGGTGCTATTATATTGCGAGGACTGCGATACTTACTGGGGTTGTGCCATCGCTAAAGGTGGCACGGTTTCCTTGCCAGTTCATTTAATAGATACCAGTTGCGATTATTGCGAGCTTAAACAATGTTGGGCTGACTTAGGAGGAGAACTTAAACGAGCTAAAGTTAAGTGTCCGTCTTGTCGGCAGAGAATTGCTTTAGAACTTTTAAACGAAAGGAGAAATTGATGATTTACCTATTATTCTGTTATGTCTGCCGAATGTTTGTGGGTTGTCGTGTGCCTCCTAATAAACCAAAGTATTGTTCTTTGTGTGAAGAGAAGCCAACCGACCCCTGCTCCACCACTAAGCGAATTAGTATGTGGCGGGACGACAATGGTATCAATCTTATTTCTCCAACCGAGAAGAATGTTGACGCCGAGTTCGTTGAATGCGGGGAGTGTAAAACACACGGAGTGGAAATTAAAGACAATTAAGGCAGTTGTGGGCTTCTGCTATTAAAAAGCCCACAATTTTAAACGTATGATTTTATTTAAAATATTCTGGACGGTTTTATTTTTAGTAGTGATTTTTTGGGCGCAGATGGAAAATATTGAGGCTATAAGAGGATTATGGAGGTATAATAAATTGATATATCCCAAAGAATTTATAATTAATGAAGTTGTCGTAGTAGTATGTTTATTTATAATAGGAGAAATTTGGTTTAATCTAATATAGTTAATTTTAAGTTTTTTATTAAATAAATAATTTATGAATAATTTTATATTAAAACTAAGACACATACCTTATCGGCTTTTTGTAGCTAAAAAATCCGGTCTTAAGATAAAAAGGAAAAGAGACTCTCGGAATTTTAATACTAAGGTTCTGGGTTGGGCTGGATATACTCCTAAAAATAAAACTTGTCTAATTCCGACTTTAAGTATTAAATCCCAGCTTTACAATACTTGTTCTTTTAATTCTGCCACCGTTCAGAAAGAGGTTGATGAGGGAGTGGTACTCTCGGTGCGTGGTATTCTGGCTTGGGCGGTTAAAAACGGAATGGTTAAGGGAGACGGTTTTGCTAATTTAGACGCAGCGCAAAAGGCTCTTAAAAATTGGGGGATTTTGGAACAAGGAGCGGTTGGTGACGCTTTTGGTGAAAGTTATGATTGGAATGATTATATAAACGTTAACTTAGATACTTTTAAAGATTTAGCCGCCGTCCATAAGATTAAAACGTATTGGGAAGTGACGTCTCGCAATGACCGGCTTAAACTTTTAGATGAGGGGAAAGTTTTAGACACTGGTATTGATTGGTATACGGGGTTTAATCAAGGTGGAGGTTTTAGCTCTCCGTGGCTTATTATAAGGCCATTGGGTTGGAGAGTGGGCGGACACGCCATTGCTATTATTGGATACAATTTGAATTACCAAGGAAGGGGCGTTTACATTGTTCAAAATTCCTATGGGTCAAGTTGGGGCGATAACGGTAAGTTTTATATTGATATGGACTATTTCGATAAAAACAATTACGGTGTCTACGCTAATTTAGATATTGGCAAAAATGAGGCTTTATTATTAAATAACCAAGATATGATTATTAAAAAAAAAGATTCGCCAGCGCTTTATGTAAGCTGTGGGCAAGTATTAATCCCTTTCGGTAGCTGGGAAAGCTATGAAAGTGATTTTAAGAATTTTAAAATTATAGAATTGTCTGATGTCGAGTTCAGTAAATTCGTCGTCTCAACCAATGCTATAATAACACAACAAATATGAGAAGATTATTTAAAGTTATTATTATTGTCATAGGGGTTTTCTTGGCAGTAAATTTCGTTTTTGCCGCACCACGTAAGGCTACTCTTATACAGCCATTTATCGGCAAGAAGGTGGTGGTGGTGGTAGGTTCGAATTTAAGTAAATGGTATAATCTTGGGTATGTTTTAATGACCTCCAATAATTTGTTCTTAGGTTCATACGCGCCTACAACAGGATATTCAGAACGTCTTACGCAATCTATTACTAATTCAGCTACCACCGTTTACGTTTCATCAGTACTTGACCGCGATGGCAATGCTCTGCCACTTTCTAATACTAATAAAGGCTACTTTACCATTGAATCTGGCGTTTCGTCACGGGAGGAAGCTATTGTATGTACTGGTGTGTCTACCTCATCAATAACTCTTACTGGTTGTACGCGTGGGCTTTTGGCTACAGGGTCTGATGAGACTGGTTCTATAACCCGTGCTTATGCTCACAATGCCGGTTCTCGTATTATAATGACTAATATTGGCCAGTTTTATGGTAATTACGTAGACATTTGGAATGCTCAAACTATTGCTGGCGTTAAGAATTTTTCTTCTTTGCCCACTTCGACTACTACAGCCCCGACGGCAAATAATCAATTAGCTACTAAGAAATACGCCGATGATTTAGCTATCGCTGGCGCTCCTGATGGTTCGGAAACGGTTAAAGGTATTTGGGAGGGTGCCACTCGTGATGAAATGTCCATTGGCACTAACTTGGGCGGAACGGGCGCGGGACTTCTTTTACAGAATCGCTATGCCACCTCAACCCCGAGCGCGACAACGACTATTCCGATAACTGGTACTAATGGAAAATTAAGCGATAATTTTACCGATTTTACGCTTAATAAAACTTTTAGCGGCAATAATGTCCACTCCGGTACTAATAGTTTTTCAGCCACTACAACCTTTACTGGCCCATTAAACGCCACCTCCACAACCAATCTTTCCGGTACTAATACACTCGGCACTACGACTTTTTCCAATGCCAATGTCGGAATAAACGGTCTGTCCTACTCTTGGCCGTCAACGCAAGCCACCAACACCCCGTTTTTAAAGAATAACGGTTCTGGAACTTTAACTTGGGGTGGCACTTGGAATAATGTCGCGGGGACACAGGTTTTAACCAGCGGAACACAAACCTCTTATACTGATGTTAATTTATCCTCTATTGTCGGTCCTAACTACGCTTTGGTATTTTTAATAGCTACTTTAAATGATAGTGGCGCCGGTGCGGCCAGCGCAAATGTAAGAAGAAATGGAGATGGCACAACCTATACCTTTGAAAACGCGGGTGGAACAAGTAGTGGTTTGTCCAGTTTAGCCTGCGTCGCCTCTTGTAACGCAGGTGTTACTTACCCCCTAATGGTTTCTACCGACAGTTCCGGCATAATTGAATACACGACTGGCGGAGCTGATGATGTTCTTAATCTCTATGTTTTAGGTTATTTAAAGTAACGTTAATAATTTAAATTTATGACTAACAAATGGATCCAAAAAGCAATCAAACGTCCTGGTGCGTTTAAGGCTAAAGCTAAAAAGGCGGGAATGAGCGTTAGTACCTATGCTAACAAAGTTACTAAAAAGGGTAGTAAAGTTAGCACCCGCACGAAACGTCAAGCAAATCTGGCTAAGACACTTAAGAAATTTTAATAAATTGGTATGGGCAAAGAAAAAGAGAATGAAGTAGAGATGCCTATGGGCGAATTTAAACGCGAACACAACGTTTTAATTAAAATTCTAAATTCTGGAACGCGTTTTGCTCAAAAACAGGAAGCGCGTAAACAGTCTAAAGAACTTAAGAAATATGCCAGCTAAATCAAAAGCACAACAAGCGGTTATGGCTATAGCCGAGCATCAACCATCTAAACTTTATAAACGCAACCGTGGGTTGCTTCAAATGTCTAAGAAGCAATTACACGATTATGCATCTACGCCACGTAAAGGCTTACCGCGTAAAGTTGCTAATCCTTTGGTTGGTATATTAAATAAGGGTAAATAATTATGAAATACCTTATTACAGTATCCGATTTAATAACTCGGGCTAACACCTATATTAATTCGGTAAGTAACAAAGTAGGTATCAATACCTGGCTTGATTATGTTACTTCTTCTATAAAATTGTTGCGGGCTAACAGGATTTTACCGTGGATGCGCAAGGAGTATTCTTTAGATATATTCACAGATATTCTTAAATACCCGATACCAGACGAATTTGATGCGCTTATCCTAATTAATCCGGCCATCACTGTCGGTAATGAGGTAGGCAAACAACTTATTTATTCCACTGAAAAAGAATTTAAAAAAATGACGGAAGTCGACTTAGCTGTCGGCTGGGAGAAGGGCGAAAAGTTTTTATTGGCCCGCAAGGATGGGTACAGTGACCAAGTAATAGACGAATTTGACGACGACGCTACGGAGTATACACTGGCTGGTGATATTAATAACGCGATAAGTGACGAAGCGAATTTTCGTTCTGGTGATGCCTCATTGCGGTTTGATATCTATCAAAACGTTTCCAATAATTTTACTATCTCGCGTGACATAGATTCCATTGATATTTCTGATATTAAAGACTTAGCCACGGCATTTATTCACGTTTATATGCCTGTTGTACTGTCTGGTGGTATAAAGCTACGTTTCGGTAATAATGCTTCTAATTATTATGAAACCAGTCTAATAACTAAACAATACCACGATATAGCATTTGCCGCTGATTGGAATTTGTTGGGGGTTCCGCTTAGGAATCTAACTGAAGTTGGTTCGGTTGATGATACAGATATTACTTGGATGGCCGTATACTGCCCCGACACTGGCACTGTCGGTGTTAGTTCGGCAGAAAGAGGTTACAGAGTAGATGGGTTTTATCTACGGATTGGCAATAACTACGAATTTAGTTATAATTCACTTAACATAGTAAAAGTCAGTAGTAGTGATGACACGTGGCAGGCAAAAGTTGATAACATTAATAATCAGATATTATGGGATGCGGATTTTGATGATTTGCTCTTATTTAGGATGCTTGATAAGGCAGGCTTCTTTAATTATCGTGACATAGACATAGTACAGAAAGCACTTGGTGATTATGCTGAATTAAATAGATTATTTGAATCACGCTATCCTACTATTGAACAGAGAATAAAGTCTAATTATTATAGACGTTCTGGAACGTTTTAAGTATGGCTACTAAAAAAGCACTAATAGGACCAAACAGAGTAAGACAGATAAATAAGTGGTTTATGTTTCCTGATTTACTCGGTAATGCCGCGGCCAAGATAGAGGCGCGGTTTGTTGGTTATTATACCAAAGACGACATAACCCAAATTAAAGGAGGATTCCCAGTAGGTCAGAATGTGACTTTTACCCCTTCTAAAACTCCCACAGTGCGTGGCGGGTGCGCTTTAGTGGGCACGGCCGTAGCATCTTCTCACGCCATAAAAAGGGCTTGGGTGTTTGAACGCCGCGATGGTGTACAAATCGAAATGAAGACATACGATACGGGCGTTTATTTTTTAATAGACGGCGTGATGAGTGATTATGAACTTTTGGAGGGCGGATACACCGCCGACAAAGACTTTTGTTATGCCGTCATATCGGAAAGCGGCGACGCCAATTCACGTGTTAACTGGTGTAATGGGGTAGAAAATTGGCGTAAATGGACTGGCCTTTATACTCTATATGCTTCTGACAATGGGGCAAACCAAATTACAATACAGGGTAGTATTGATTTATCAGTTTTGGGTTTTCCTGCTTCGGGTATTATAAGCTATAAAGGAACGCAAATTACTTATACGGGGTTGTCCGGCAAAACTTTCACTGGATGCTCCGCTGTACCCGCTGGGGCGGTGGCCGGCGATATACTCGTTGATGCCCCAGTGGTTTTTACTGGTTCTGGAGTTTATCCTTCTTCAGTCTGCGGCGTGTTTGACGGGCGTATCCACGCACGTTATGAGGCCAAACAGTCAGTATCGCTTTATTCGAAGCTCGACAATCCAGATGATTGGACTACTGGCTCTACTGATGGTGATGGCGGGGCAAAAGAGATTGAACAGGGTGGGCCGATTACTGCTTACGCTAATGATGAAGAAAAAGTTTACATTTTTAAAAACCGTCTCATTAAGACTTTACAATATGTTGCTAATACCACAAGAATAGACGTACCGAAGTATGCCATTCTTAAGCCTGGCAACGATAAATCCACTACGATAGGTGCTATAGGACAAAAGTCTACCTTTGCCAGCCCGAATGGCATTATATTTGTTACGCAGGACAAACAGCTTATCCATCTAAAGCGCCAACAATTCGTCGATTATCCGCAACTTTTAAATATCGCCGACGCCATACGTCCTACTTTTGAAGCCGGCGTACACGATGAAGCGGTAGGCGTGGTACACAATTCTAAAGTTTATTATGCTTATAAGCAAGATTCACACTCTTCATTTAATGATACGGTTATCGTGTTTGATTTAATTAGAGAAACGTGGTCTCTACCCTATATCGGCTGGAACGTCTCCGATTGGACAGTAGTGGATGGCAAATTGCGGTGGCACTCTTCTACTTCTCCTGATACTTATGAATTATCTGATGCCCCTAACGATGACGGTAATCCGTTTACTTCAATACTTAGGACGTGGCAAGAAACGTTTGGAGTACCCCAACTACGGAAGAAAATTGGTTACGTAATGATAGAGGTATATTTAAAGGAGAATTCTGAAGTGACTGCGGATGTTATCTACGATGAAAATGGCAATGCTGGTATAGAATCTTTTTCTTTGGATGGCAAAGAAACCAGATTTAAGGTGGGTCCGACTAATTATAACCCGTTCGGCGCCAATCCATTCGGTGAGGAAAGATTCGGTTCAAATCCAGACGTTTCCGGTATGACAAAGTATAGATTCTTTTTAGAACTTAAAGGCAACATTGAATTTTATAATGTCGCGTTACAGTTATCTACTAACAGCGAAAATTGTAACTATGAATTGATTAGATTCGGGTACTTCCTAAATAGTGTTATTTATCTACCTGATATGACATATATAATAGCACCCGAAAATGTAATAGACAACTTAAATTTAGAATAATATGGCTACAAAATTATCTATGGAAGAAGCTAATGACCCGCGGAACTGGACTAACCCAGACAATCCTGCTTATCAAGATGGCGCGTATCCTGAAACTGGTGCCAAGTTTACGCCAGAATCCAACCCCTTAAGTAAGTATCCGGCTCAATTGGTTAATAACGTTAAACATTATACTGACCAAAATACGGGCAGGACGTTTTATGAATCGGCACCAGGTCAATATAACGTCGCCGGTTTAGTGCCTGCTTTGCGTGACGTTCAATTTGACCCTACTACTGGTGAATATTTTAAATTGGACAGTACCGGCGCTAAGACAAAATACGACCCACGCACTATGGAACCATACCCGACTACTCCACAAGGAACGGCAGAATCCAGCGCCGCTGACCAGTACATCACCACCACTGAAGAATACTTAAAGCAGATACAAGAACAGGATAAACAAATGGCGGATAATGCTAAGGCACTTTTAGAATCAGACATCGGAGCGACTGAACGTAGTTATGGCAAGACCAAAACGGCTGCCGAGGAGCAATACGCGGAACAAGAGGCTACGAAAGGAGTTGAACAATTCCGTCTTGGTATCGCTGGAACTCCTTACGCCTCGGCGGAAAAGGCAAAACTATCTCAAAAGAAAATGGATTACTTTGGCGCTCTACAGGCAGAGAAAGACGCCAAAGTATCGCAGCTAAGGCAAGCTTATTTAGCCTCTGATTACAAACGCATTTCAGAATTGCGGGATGCCGTATATAAGGTTAACGCTGACCAACAGAAGTTTCTACAAGACGAGAGGAAACAGAGAATTGAAGAGTCTAAAGCTTTAATTGAACAGACTAAACCGACTAAAGTTGGCAATTACACATATCAATATAACCCTTCTACTGGACAATATGAAATAGTAAGTTCCGAACAAGACACTACTGACCAGACCAGCGACGTTAAGAATTATTTATTTTATGCCAACGAAGCTAAGAAGTCCGGTAAAGAACCTCTTGACTTTGATACTTGGTTTTCAAATCAAAAAGCACCCGCTTCAGTAAAGGAATTTTTAATAGCACAAAAGAATGGCTTTATGGGTAGTATGCTTGAGTATGAGCAGCAAAAGAAAGGCGTAGCGGCCGGTATGGATGCTGACGCTATACAGTATTTTGCTGAAAAGTTTTTAGTGGATGGGAAGATGCCATCGTTTGGGTATGGTGCGGCTGGTATGGGTGCTCGTATACAATTTTATAATGCCGTAGCGGATATCGCCGCAACTAAAGGTTTAACTGGGCAAGCTACCGCCGCGCAACAGGCGGCCACTAAGGCCGCCACTTCAGCGCTTGTTAAAGTACAACAGCTTGAATCCACTACTAAAATGGCCGAACAGGCTGCCATTAAGAACGCCGAGCTTGCCTACCAGTATGGTAAGTCTTATGTGCGGCCTACTGACCTTAAGATTGTTAACAAATGGAAGATATGGCTCGGCGGTCAGTTAAGTTCGGCAGAATTAACGCAGTTTGAGACGGCTCTATTTACCGCCGCCCGCGAGTATGCTAAAGTGGCCTCCGGCGCCGCTGGTTCCATTGCCGGTCTTACTGATAGTGCTATGAAAGAAGCAGAGCGGCTCCTCAATTCTGCTATGACTCAAGACCAATTACGCGCCGCGATTGATGCTATGAAAGCTGATATGGTAAACGTTAGAGGTTCTATGGAGGAACAACGTCAATATATCGAGGACCAGATTGCTGGCGGAGGTGGCGGTAATTACAATCCTAACAGTACCCCAACGGGCGCACCAGCCGCTAACGCTGACCCTGATTTAGATTCGATTTGGAAATAATAATCTTATGATTAAAATAGCAAGAACCGACCGCAATAATAACCCGACTGCTATGACAACAGAGGCGGCCCGCAGTCTTGGTTTAAAGGAGGGCGTTGATTTCGTGCGCGGCGACGTTTTCCCAGACAATTCTAATTTATATACGGCCAAACTACTCGGTGACCCAATAAAGACTACCGTTAAAGGTTTAGATACTGCTTCATCTACTCCTGGTGTGTCTGCTTTTCGTACGCAGGCAGGACAACTACGCTGGACTCATACCAATATGAGCAATGAAGAGTGGAATTCTCTTGATGAGGCAAGCAAAGCTAATGTAGTTAAGCAAATGTACCAGAAGGAGGGTGGCGATGGGTCGCTCGTAGTACTTTCTGATTTTACTAATAAGGTAAACCTATCCAGGCGGAAGGGCAAAACTGACACCCAGATACTTGATTATTTGTCCGCGCAGAACGCCGGATTAGCCGATAAGGTACAACGTTCTCGTGCTCTCGGTAAAAACGACCGCGACATTACTAATTACTTGGCCCAATCGTTTGGTGGGGCGATGCCGACCGTTCCGAGCGTCTCCACTTCTCCCACTGTTACTCCGCACGCTCCAGCCGTACCGGCCGAGGAGACGTTTACCAGCAACGTTCGTACCACTAAAGAAGGGTCAACAGCGACTATAGACGAAATCAAACAAGCATATGATAAAATAAAAAATGTCCGTAATCAGTATATAGTTGAGGCCGCTCAGTATGATGTACCACGTAAGGTGGTGGAAGGTATGTTCGATCGTGGTGAGATAGACCGTTTAAATAATTGGATTCGCGAGGCGGCTATGGTTAAAGGCGTAAAATCGCAACAAGAGAGCCGCGGGGTGCTCGACCGCTTAAGTAGATTTAATAATGATATGATGGAAACTTTGATGAACGTTCCTGGTATCAAACAATTCAAAGAAGCCACAGGTGCGGCCGTTGGCGGTTTTACAGCACTCGAAGCAGCCTTGGTGGCCGCGGTTAGTCAACCCGTCGTCAATATGGCACAGGGTAAAAAATTTTCTGATAAGTGGTGGCAATCGATAAGGGACACTGCGACCAAAGGAACAGAATTGGGTGGTGTACCAATGCCCAGCGCTTATGAGTTTGGCAAACAACAGGGCGAATCACTGGCTACTGGTGCCGTCTTACAAGCAGCTACTGGCGGTTTAGGGCGCGTTTCGCCTACTCTTGGTTTTGGTGCTGAAGCTGGTATGGCGGCCGGTATGGCAGCTGGCGGCGGTACAGAAATTGGCGCTGGTATAGAAGAAAAATCACCGGAGAAAATTGTGTCTGGTGGTACAAGTTTAGCCTTTGCTGGAATGATGGGGTTAGGCGCTCGCGGGCGTGCTCCGGCCGCGGCGCGTGAAATTGGCGGTCTTGGTAAAAAAGTGGCTGATTTTGTTAGTACTAAATATACGCCGGAGCAACTTGTTTCCAAGATTATCCAGGACCGTTCTACTACTGCTACGAAAAAAGAACAACACCTCAAGGTCGCCTTGGAGACGTTTTCTCGTACTGATATGACGGGGGTGCGCGATTATGGGCAGGCCAAGCGAGTTATTCAAGACTCATCTAACAAGCTTATGGCGGCTAAAGAGGCGTACTTGAAAACTGATTATCGAGTGTTTACTAAGCAGGAGCTAACCAAGACCGTCGGCAAGGAGCCGGTTAACCATATAGAGAATGCTTTGGACGATTTAGCAAAAGCTTATCGAGCTAAAGCTGACAATAATGGCCTGGCCTACATTGATGCTATAAGGGGTAAACTCGATGAAGGCACCATTAGCGCTTTTGACGTTGAACGTTTAGCGCAAGTTTACGGTACGGAATACGGTAAAAGGAGCTTTAATAGTGCTACTGGAGAGCCATTATTGTCTTATACTGGTACGCAATTTGAAGGTACGCGTAGTGGTCTAAAGTCCACCGTGCGAGAGCTTTTCCCCGAGAGTAAATTTTTGGAAACTATTGACCACAAGATTGCTAATAACATTACTACGCAAAAGTTATTAGATAAGGTAGAGTCAAAAATTATGACGGCCGAGAGTAAGGCTAAAGCGGAGGATTTTTGGTCGAAAACTGTTGGTAATGCGGCTAAGTGGGGCGTTAAAGCTGTGGATGCGATGACTGGACACGCCACCAGTAAAATACTGCGGGAGATAGGAGTTAATGCCATCCGGCGTGGCGAATCAATGAGCTTTTTGGATATTCAAAAGAACCTAAAGAAATTTTTAACTAAGTTAGATACATTGAACAATTCGAAAGGTAAAACTTTTAATGGCCAGCTTGAAAGATTCCTGGATATGGAAGTGTTTAAGAGTAGGAAGGCGCGCGCTTTGGAGCGATTCCAATCAACCCAACAAAAATTGTTGCCACCGGCTAAGACTGTTATGGGTAAGGAGTACAGGGGGGAGCCGAACCCCGTACCCTACACTCCGGAACAAAAAGCCAACATCGTAAAGTATGGAACGCCGGAACGTCCAGGGGGTCTTTATGAATACCAGCAGAATATCAAGAAGGCTCAACAGGCCGCTGGCACATATAAATATAAAAATAAAATAACCGTAGTTAGACACGGTACGACTGATTTAAATGGCGATGGTAAGTTACGAGGATGGAAAAATGTGCCCCTATCAGAACAGGGCAAGATTGATGTAAAAAAGACGGCTAAAGAACTAAAAGACAGCGGCATAACTAAGATTGTCTCTTCTGATTTAATTAGGACCGAACAAACAGCCGAAGCCATAAGTAAGGATACAGGCGTGAAAGTTGAATTAAGCGCAGGCTTACGACCTTGGGATGTTGGGGAACTCGCCGGCGAAGATGTTAAGAAAACTTTACCCATTTTAAAAGAGTACGCTATAGAGACTCCGGATAAGCCAATCCCAGGAGGTGAAAGTTTTAATGCCTTTAAAGAGAGATTCTTGTCTGAAGTCGAGAAGATTAAACGAGCGAATCCAGAGGACAGAGTTGCTATTGTTACGCATCATCGGGGTGACCGTATATTGGCCGCGTGGGAGACCAAAGGTATGCCAACCGACCATAACGTCGATATGGAGGAATTTTTTAAAGAAGGGATAGAACCGTCCGCTTATCGTGACGTAAATGTTAAACCCCCCAAAAAATTCCCCAAGGGTAGTATCGGATATAATGAGGGGCTTACTCTAAAGACTTTTCGATTTTTGGAGGGGAAGAAAAATATTTCTAAGCAATACATAGAGGACTTAACTAACCGTGGTGATATTAGACAAGCAGAGCGGGATTTAATTAGAACGCAACTTGGCTTGATTAAAGGTAATACAGTAGACGCGTCCCAGTTTATGGACGCGGTAAAGAGGGAATTATTACCTTTAAAGAGGAATGTTCAACCTGGTGGTATGTATGAGGACACTTCTCTAATATACGAACTAAGAGGGAAAGTTAAAGATTATAGAGAGAATATTTATGAAAGCCCCATAAAAACCTCCGCCGGTAACATTCATTTCGGTTCAAGAGATGTAAAACAAAAAAATTATTTTGGGCATACCCGCACAGAAGATATGGCCGATGGTAAGACCCGTCGTGTCATTGAAGTTCAAAGTGATTTATATCAGAGAGGAAATTTAAAAAAAGAATTGCCGCAAAAAGGCAGAACTCTACAAGAATTAAAAAATACATACCCCAATGAATTCGGGGGGATGACTCCATCACAATACGAAAAAGAATTTGGTAAAGACAGTAACATAGGGAAAGAAAAACTAAGAAAGATAGAGGGAGTACAAAAACTTCAACAATATGATAACCCCACCGCTCATTTTCGTATGGTTAGAGAAGAAGTCCGACAGGCCGCTAAAGATGGCAAGAAAGCACTTCAATTCCCTACTGGCGAAACGGCTATGAAGATTGAAGGATTAGGGGAGGAAAGAATGTTTGAAATTGTTAAAAATGGTACAAATTCAGGAATAACCTTATCTAAAGATAATATGAAGATTGGGATGGAAATTGATCAAATGGGGAGTAATCTTATTATCACTGATGTTCTTAGAGATGGCAAATTTAAAGCTATTAGTAAAGTAGCCTTTGATGAATATGTCGGAAGTTTAGATAAATTAAAAGAAGTTAGAGATAGTTATAAAAATGCTGGGTATGGTAATCTTGAAGAAACTTTTGATATTTCTGGTAAAGTTGACACTAATAATCCTATCTATCGCTTCTATGAGAAAGACTTAGGCCGTTATCTTAAGAACAATTATGGCGCTGAACTTATTACCGATAAGCAAGGAATTAAATGGTACCAAATAAACATAAAACCCGAACATAGCGCACCAGTTGAGGCGTTTGGTAATGTAAATTTAAGCCCTATATTTTATGGGTTGGGGGCGTTATCAGCCGGTACGGCTGGTTTAACCGCTATCGAAGCGCGTAAACGTAAAGCTCTGGAAAAATTTAAATCTGAACAGCAGTCTAAACCGGACGTGAAATCCATAACCCAAAAAGAATTAGAAGCTGAATTGGACAAAAGGAGCGGTACCAAGAGGATTTATACCAGCATTGGTTCATCAAAACGCGGTACGGCCACAAATTATGACCCATATGACCCAGCCCAGACCAGACCGAACACGAATGGCGAGGGTGCTTTAGGGCGCAAAGTGGTATTTGGTGATGTCGCTATTGGAAATAGAATAGAATTAGCCGTAGCCAAGTTTAATCTAAAGCAGGGTAAGAGTATTTTTATAGAAATACCAGAATTAAAAGATATTAAAACCCCATATGGTTATGGGGTTTTTAGAGTTAATGATAGTATGGCTATTCGGTATAATGGACTAAACCGTGTCGATGTGGCGTTACCAAAGGAACATTACGATTTGAAAAAGCGCATTGGTAAGATAAAAATAACCTACAAATACAAAAAATAGATTATAGATTAAAGAATTTATCTTTCCTATGCTGTTTTGTTAATTTATTACTACGACAAATTTTGAATTGAACTTCATATTTATCTTTTGGTAGTGGAATTGCCCAAGACCTTGTAGAGCCTTTTTTCTTTTCAATCTTAATACATCTAAAATTCACACGATGGACTAATCCACAATCACAACAGGCTAAAGCATAGTTAGTCATAACTGGTTTTTGCCAATTAGTCCAATTACTATTTTTAGCTCGTTTTATTGTTTTAATTTTCATAGGAAGTAGAAAATTATTATAAAACATTTTTAGGAATAGTTTTTAAAAATTCTCTTAATCTATTCTTTGCTTTTAAATTTTCAATATGGTTTGGTAATTCTTTATACAACCTTTCAGACATTCTAAAAATTAACGCTAATTCTTCTTTACCAAGAATTACTTGATAAACGATTTTACCCCCCCCTGAAATTTTTGTTCCTATGATTTTCATAGATATTTTATTTAATAATAAACTTTAACCTCTTTATTATATAAAACTCCACGACTTTTTGCTGTATCCTTATCATTCACCAAAATATCAAACCAATTACAGCCATAGCGGACATTCATTCGGTCAGCTATCCGGTAAATAATTCCATTAAACTCAATCTTGGTATTAAAAGGCAGGCAGTTATTGGCGGCAATAGGTTCAACCATTGGGCAGATATTAGTTCCGTCTGCCGTTTCGCAGGGATTTCCGTCTGTTTCGTCCTTAGAGGCGGTGTAGTGGGTTATATTGGCCACCACAAGGCTAAATTTGGGCTTGAGAGAGGCTTTCGGGCTTTCTTGGGCAACTGACCAGCTAAGAGCGTCAAGGTTGGTATTAAGGAGGCTTAATTCAGAAAAAAACAGAAAGAGATTATAAAAATATAAAGTCCAATAATAGATATTAAAAAATTGATAATATCATCATTCCGGTGGTGGTGGAATTTCAGGAAACTCTTTATTTTATTTTT
>JAEHJW020006602.1_pt1 | contig 38752 bp, 54 predicted proteins | sample 9271431 | NCBI WGS metagenome assembly JAEHJW02 | reverse complement strand
ATCAATTTTGGGTAGGACAATGGAAGCATATAGAGGTCTTAAAAAATCTTCTCTTCCTGAAGAAAAGGCAACCGGTATAGGCAGAGGATTTCAGCTTGCGGGAAAAGGGCTGAACGTTGCAAGAGGTCTTCCGGGTATAAAACAGGTTGACGCTCTCGCGGCCAAGCTCTCGTATACTACCTTTGACGTATTGCAGCGATATTATAAAGTCGCCGACTATTCGCTTCAAAAAGCTAGTTTTTTGGCAAAAAATCCAAACGCCACCCAAGATGAGTTAAGAGGAGCGCTGCAGGACATAGCAAAAGAGGTCAACGCCACCTATGGGGGGCTGCAATGGGAAAACTTGGGAATAAACCAAACAACGCAGCATTTCCTAAGAAACATTCTCCTTGCTCCCGACTGGACATTCTCGAACGTTCTTAACGCTAAGTATGCCGTAAAGGGAGGAGCGGCAACAAGAGCGGCAAGAGGTTTTTGGGTAAGGTCGGCGGCAACGGGATTCGTCGCCAGCCAGCTTTTCTCAAAAATGATGTCAGGGCAATTTTCTCCCGACCCCACGCAAGTTTACCTGGGGAAAGACAGCAACGGCAAAGATATTTATTCAAATGTTTTCTTCGCTGGCGCGGCAGGCGACGCAATAAACACAATAAAGTACGGGCCCGTTTCCGAGCTATCGGCGAAGATGTCCCCTTACGCACGAACTGCCGCGGAACTATCCCAAAATAGAAATTATTTCGGGGAACAGATTGTGCCCCGGGGAATGAATCCCGTCTCCGCGGGGTTAAGATACGCGGGAGAATTAGGAGCCAATCTTCTCCCCATTCCTTTTTCTCTCTCGGGGCCGCTGCAAATGAAACTCAGTAGCGCGACCCCGTATACGACAAAAGAGTATGTCTTAAACGCCTTGACGGGAGCAAGAACAAGTCACGCAATCCCGCCGGGAATGAGAGAGATTAAGACCGGGCCTTTGCAGGGCAAGGTAGTCCCGGCGATTCCAAAGACCCAAAACGACATTTTAACGCAAGGCTTGACAGGAAAAATAAACGCGACTAAACCATCTCTTTCAAGCATTCAAAGACCAAATCTTATTCAAAAGATAGAAAACTTCATTATTCCAAAATCACAAGCAAATCCTCAATCGGGTTCATTTTCCGGATTGCAGCAAAATTATCTCAATTCTCAGGCAACCGCTTTGATAAAACAAAGTTTACAGCAAAATCCAAATACTGATCTTGGAACACTCCAGAAACAAATTCAGGATAGTTATCCGGGAGTGGATTTCTTAAACGCTTATTTGAGGGCGAATGGCGTATCTAAGGCAAATGCGACAAAAATTGATTTTAATGATCATAGTTTGAAAGGGGCAGCCCAGAGAGACCAACAGTTAAAAGCTGCTGTTAAAATTTACGGTGATCAAAATGTTTCACAAAGTTTTAAAAATCAAGCTTTTAAAAGAATGGGAATTAGCAATGACCAGGTTAGCTATATGACAGAGGCAGCCCAACCCGAGTCAGCGAAACTTGATTATTTTACCAATGAGGCGGTAACTAAAGACCATCAAACGCTCATGCAAGAATTGGTAGGCGGAAGGCAACAAGGACTTGACCGCAGTCAACTGGTATCTTCCGGAGTATTAAGTTCACTTTACGCCGCAGGATATATTTCAAAAGAAGAACACACTTTTCTTTCAAAACTTTCATATACGCTGGATAAAAATGGCACACCCGTTTTATCCACCAAAACTCAAGTTGCTTTATATGGCAGTGGGTCATCAGGGAAATCATTAACCGCGAGAAAAACTTTAATAAATAATATAGTTAAACTTACAAAATCGGGAATCAAGGCTCCCAAAATAGCTAAAGCCTTAAGTTCGTCGGGAAAAACTCCTTTCTCGTCTTTGGGAAATGCCCCAAAAATTCCCGCCAGCGCCTCAAATGCCGTAAGGCCCCTAACCCCGGCAGATATAGCCAGGCTGGTTAAAATTTATGGCAAGGCAACGGCAACAAAACCGCCGGGCATAAGAGGTTGGGGCACAACCAGAGGCGTAAGAGTGCCGCATATAAGAATTACGGGGCCAAAGGCCAAAAAAGCCTAAAAAATAATTATGTATAAATTTGCATTTTTGGGGAGAGACATGTTAGTTCCAAGTATTCCTTATAAACTTCAGGAAGAGCTGGGCTATGACGTGGTTTTTCTAAATGTCCCGACCGATGACTTGGGGAAAGAGCATGAATTGAAAGACGCTTACGATGGAATGGGGCTTGAAATTATAACAGACGAGCCGACGATTAAAAAGTATCTCGACCGAAAAGACTGGATAGTGGTGGTTGAAGACACTTTAACTACCAAGTGGGTTGAGGACAGGATTAAAAAAGGTTTTCCCACCCTTTGCGGAAATAAAGAAATTGAACAATGGGAAACCGACAGGGATAAGGGGATGAAAGTTTGCTCGGATATAGAAAAGTTTAACGATAAAAACGGCAACTCCTCTTACAATATAAGGATGCTTCCCCAGCATGAGTTTAATAATTTTGACGAAGCGATTAAGTTTGTGGAGACAAACCCAAGGCGCTGGGTCATCAAGGAATCAGGAGAAAGCGATATCCGCAACTTAACCTATAAAGGCGAGCTTGAATCTGGCGAAGACGTGATACAAAGGCTTGAACACTTAAAAGAAAAAGGCATCGGCAAAGAAGTCAAATTTTTTCTTCAGGAACGCGTAAAGGGAGTTGAAACCTCGGTATCGGGATTTTTCAACGGAAAAGAGTTTCTAAACTTTACGGAAGTCGACTTTGAACACCAGCCCCTTTTGGCGGGGGACAGGGGAGACAATACCGGAGAGATGATGAATGAAGGGTGGGGAATGGAAAAAGACAATAACCCGCTTTTTAAGTCTATCTTAGCCCCTTTGGCTAATTATTTAAGAAAGGCCAATTTCCACGGGTTTATTAACCTAAACGGCATGATTGACGAAAAAGGGTACCATCCTTTTGAATGGACTGTCAGGATGGGAGGGTGCCCGTGGGTAATGCAACTCTATGAGATGCTTTACGATAAAACCGACTATGGCGAATTTTTAGCGGCTTTGGCCTATGGGGATAATTTACATGTAAACTATAATGAAGGATATACCATCGGAGTAAGGATAGACGCGCCGCCTACCATTTACAAGGGGATGAGTTTTGATTTCCTTTCGCGGGAGATGGAAAAAGACAAAAAACTTTTGCCCGAGCTCCAAAAACTCAAAGAAGAGGAGTTTGTAAAAAGATTAAAAGATTTTAGCAATTTTATAGAGACTTCCTATGAAATGCCGGTAATTATCTCCAACTTTCACCCGGAAAAAGCGAGACACTTCCACTGGTCGGACGCCAAAAACTTAAGGCTGATTAAAAAGGACAATATCGAATACGGCGTAGTTGAACCTACCGGAACTACTTTTTGTTACATTACCGACACGGGGCATAAGCCTAAAATCGTAAACCAGAAAATGGACGCGATTATTGAAAGCATGGCGGGGCTTCCTTTTATTTCCCGTGATGATTACGGCGAGGAAATTGATGAAAAATTAGCAAAACTTGAGTCTTACGGATGGAACCTGTGGCCTAAGTCTTCTTTGGTGTAGGCCTAATAGTTATTTTTACCTATTTTTTCCTCTATACTCTGTTATGGCAACATTTCTAAACAGGCCAAACAGCAAGTTTAGCACAACGCTGGCGGCGGCAGTAAATGATACCGTTTCAACTTCATTTTCCTTAAATGCCCTGCCGGGACGGTATCCGTGCGTTCTTTTAATAGACCCCGGAACATCCAACCAGGAAAAAGTCCAAGTAACCGGCGAGGGGACTGGAACCGTAACGGTTGTCAGGAATTATGATAGCGCGGGGGCGCATACGCATAGTATAGGGGCGTCCGTGGTTGACTATGACTCACCCGAATACGTTACTAAAATAGCCGATGTAATTGAGGCAAATTTTAATGCCGACAGCACGCCGGCGGGAAATATTTTGGCATCTACTTTCGCGTCCGCTTTCCCAAACTTTGTTTCAAGCGGATTAAACCCTTCGGTTCCTCCCAGTTCCTTAACAATGACTATTCCCTTGGGAGTAGTTTATTATAGCGGGGTAAAATACGCGGTTTCGGCGGACGGGGGACATACCTACAATGTTTCAGACGACACCTATGTTGACGTAAATCCAACAACCGGAATATTTACTTATGTTCCGGTCTCAAACGGGGCGGCAGCTCCCGCTTTAACCGCCAACTCCATAAGGATTGCCAAAGTTATCACCAACGCAAGTGTCATTACCGCCATTACCCAAAACGGCTCACAAGACAGTTTAGGCAATGTAATTTATCCCTCAGCGCCGAGAATGGGAGCGGAAACCTTACAAAATAAAACTATCACCAACACTAGAACTCAAAAGCGCGTCTATTCCACCACCTCTCTTGCAACCCTAACCCCCGAGATAGCAAACTACGACATTTTTGTCCTGACCGCGCAGGCGGCCGCTTTGACTATCGCCAACCACTCCACCTCTGTAATGGCAGACGGAGAGATGATTTTAATCCGAATCTTAGACAACGGCACAGCGCAAACTATCACTTTCGGAACAGACTATGTAGCCTACGCGGGAGTGGCGTTGCCTACAACCACCACTGCTTCAAAGCGTATGGAAATGCTGTTTGAATGGCACGCTAATTTAGGCAAATTTAATTTAGTTTGGGTCGGTCAAGGTACTTAGTAATACTTATGAAAAAGATATGTGAAAATTGTCATAGCGAATATCTAAAGAGTGCTTTTTGTACAAAGTGTATTTCTTGTCATAAGCAAACTGGCACTTGGGGCAGAAAAGCAATTTATAGAGAAGTAAACAATTTAGTCTGGGTGGGACAGCAAAGTTAATATGGCAACGATAAGCGTATTAGTCGTAGCAGGTGGAGGTGCGGGAGGTACAAGCGATAGAGCCGGAGGCGGTGGAGGAGCTGGAGGCCTTTTATATAACGCTTCACACGCTATAAATCTTAACACTCCTTATCCCGTAACCGTTGGAGTGGGCGGATTAGGCTCAACTACACAAAATGCCGAAACAAATGGCGCAAATTCTGTTTTTGACACTTTAACCGCCATAGGAGGAGGAGCCTCGCATTATAGCACCGGCGCGAATGGCGGTTCGGGAGGGGGAACGGGACACTCAGGAGTAGCTGGGGAGCAGGGAAGTGGTACTGCGGGACAGGGAAACGCGGGGGGTTATGGGTACAGTAGCGGGATAGGTGGAGATCCTTTTGCCGGCGGAGGCGGAGGCGGAGCGGGAGTGGCAGCTACAAACGGCACATCTTCTGGGGGCGGCAACGGAGGCAACGGCTTGGCATATGGTATTAGTGGTACAAGCGTTACCTATGCGGGCGGAGGGGCGGCAGCCGGACAAGTAGTTGGGGCGGGTACGGCCGGAACTGGAGGAGGCGGTGCTGGGGCAACGGGGCCAAATGGAGGAAGTGCCGTAAATGGAGGGAATGGAACAAATGGTTTAGGAGGTGGCGGGGGTGGGGCAGTAAATGGGGGTGCGGGAGGCAATGGAGGAAGCGGTATAGTCATTATTTCAGCCCCTATAGGAACAATTAATAATGTAACGGGTGGAACTCATACCCAAGCGGGGGGAAACGATATCTGGACTTTTACTGCATCTGGAACATGGGAAACTAGAAGCGGTGGTGGAATTATGGCTTTTTTTACGCGATAAATTATGAATAATCCAAGTTTAAGAGATTTTCAATTAACAGATTTAGCCCGGTTTACCAAAGAGGGTAAATACGACTCTAATTTTAACGGAGATTGGTTTCTGTATTTTGTCGGGCGGGACAACGTGCATGAGATTTTAAAATATGTTTTATCCCGTGTAACTACTTCTTTATATCTTAATATGTTTGGCTACGATGATGATGAGCTTAACCAAATCATAATGGAGAAAGTCCTTGACCCGACAATAACCGTGCTTATTACGCTTGATAAGTCCCAAGCAGGAGGAGTACACGAAAAAATGCTAATTGACGCGGACCAAAAACAAAGCCTAAGTGATTTTAACAGCCATTTTGTTATCGGTCAATCGGCCACCCATCAGATAAGCCATACCAAGGGGTTTGTGGCGGACGGAAAAGTAGGCGGAGAAGGTTCCACGAATTGGTCTAATTCAGGTGAGGGAACTTTTGTAGTTACGGGAGCGCCAAAAGCGCAAAACAACACGCAGACAATTTTTACAGACCAAGACGCTATTACCAGATTTACTGCAGAACTTATAAATGAACATTTAATTGCTCAAAAACAGAAAGGAAAAAATGGTTAAAAATAATGTATCGGACACAATGCTTAAAACCGCACTGGACAATGCCGCCACAACCGCCAAAATGGGCATTCAAGTGGAATACGTGGTTAAACAGGTTGATGAGATAAATAAAAAAATGGACACCCTCCCTAATTCCTATGTTCCGGTAAAAGAATATTTTGATTTCAAAACTACATACGAAGACAGGCATAGAAGGCTGGAGAATAAAATAGACACTTTACAAAAATATATGTGGATGGGGCTTGGAGCCTTGGCGGTTTTTAGTCTTATTATAAAGTTTTTTCTAAGAATATAATGAACCTAACAGACTTACTTAAATTCATTTTTACATATTTTAACGTAGCCAATACAGGTGATACCACCGACAACAAAGGCCAATGTGTAGGTTTAATAGAGGTCTGGATAGACGCACTCGGACTAACGCACGACTGGGGAAATGCCAAAGATTTACTTACCAATGCGGACACTTCTAAATTTGACGTTATCCAAAATACTCCCGATGGTTTTCCTCAAAGTGGGGATATTCTGGTTTACGGCTCGCAATGGGGGGGCGGATATGGGCATACGGGCGTGGTAGTGTGGGCAGATGCCAACAAGATACTGTTATATGAGCAGAACAATCCAGGCGCTCCCACTATTAAGCTTGAGGGATATGACGATTGTGTTGGCTGGCTACATCCTAAAAACTTTACTTTAACTTCAGGAATCGCGCCGTCCGTGCTTGACACGGCCAACCAGAGGGCGGATAATAACTACAACCAGTTACAGACAACCCTACATGAAAATAGCGACCTTAACGCGAAAATTACGGACTTACAAACTCAACTCCAAAATCTCCGTGATGCTTTTGATGCTCAGACAAAGGCTGATGCGGATACTGGCGCGCAACTTTTAGACGCACAACATAACGCTACAAACTTACAAAACGAAGTCCGGTCAATAGCGGGCGCGCTTTCAACCCCTACCGATTTACCTTCCATATTAAAAGCCATTGACACGCTTAAAACACCCCTCGACGAGCAGGTCAAGCCCCTTCAACAGCAAGCCCTTTCCTTACAACAGGCTCTTGACGAACTTATATACAAAAGAGTGCCTAAAGATTTCTGGAGTAAGTTATGGACAAAAATAAAATCCTGGAGAATGTTATGAGATATAAAACAACAATGTCAAATCTCCTAGGGTGGAAAAAGAGCAAAACCGTTCAGACAGGACATGCGCAATCCGCACTTCGGGTTATTAAAGGAAATAATTTTACTTACAAAATAGAGAAAATAGGGGGTGATAAACATGCTTAATTACATAAGAAACATGAACCCGACATTAAAAAGATTTCTGAAAGGATTGGTGTCGGCTCTTTTGGGAATAACCATAACAACCGCGCTTTCCTACACGGTTACATTTTTACAGACCAACCCCGCTCTTTTCGCGGGGACAGCCGGACTTATCGCAAGCTTTCTTTTGGCGCTTGAAAAGTCTATTCCTAACAATTTATAAATATGACTGAAAGGATTTATCAATCTCCCGACTGGTCAGGAGGCGGAGTTAGATTTGACGTTGGCAAAATAATTGTCTTGGAACGCCTGGTTGCCCCTCCCGAAAGCCCCTCTTTGGTTGAACGGCAGGCGGAACAAACCGCTCTTTTGAAAAAAGAAATTGATATTTTTGCGGCTCAAAACAGGGCAAAAGCATGCGGTTGTCCAAACTGCCATAAAGATTTGCAAAGAGTAAAGGAGTGGTATCAATGAAGGAATTATTAAGGGGAATGGCCAATGAAGACATAGCCAAACTTCCGGACGCATACGAAGTTAAGCCTGATTATTCGATTTTGGAAGGAATTAAATATGAGTTGGGACATGAAATCTACGGACAGGATAAAGCAATGGAGCAACTGGCAATGGCCGTTACAAGGTCTTGGGCCGGCTTTTCCGATCCGAAACGTCCTGAAGGCGTATTTATGTTTTTGGGCCCAACGGGCGTCGGGAAAACGGAAAGCGCCAAAGCCCTCGCAAGATATTTACATCCCCAAGATTGGGAAAAATCCTTTTTAAGGATAGACTGCACCCAACTTCAGGAGTCCCATTCCGTAGGACGATTAAAGGGTTCGGAACCCTCGTATGTCGGATACGGGGACAATAATATTCTAATCACCCCTTCTTTTCTTTCACAAAAAGACAATGTAATAGTTTTTGACGAAATAGAAAAAGCCCATCCCAACGTTTGGAGATGGCTTTTGCCGGTAATGGAGGAGGGACAGCAAAAAGCCTTAACGCCCGCAACAGGAGGCGGTCATAATTGGTCTGCCGAATTAGCCACCTTGAATTTTGCAAATTCCTACCTTATTTTTACTTCCAATGTCGGAGCGGGAACTTTGCATAAGGCGCGCTTGGGAGAGCAGGGAATTGGTTTTCATCGTGGAGAGTATAAACCCGACATGAATATGATAGGAAAAGGCGAACTTAGGAAAGCCTTTGAGGGAATGCCCGAATTTTTAGGCCGCTTGGACTCGACAATCGTTTTTGAAGATTTGCAACGGGCCCAGTTGGAACAGATTTTCAATAAGTTTATGGATGAGATAAACGAAGACCAGAGAATGGGACAAAATTATCTTGCGGTTACAAGAGAGCTTAGGGATTACATAATTGACAGGGCCGAAACGGGAGAATACGGCGCAAGGGAAATAAGGCATAAAATTGACGAAATACTTCTAAGCAAAGCCTCGGCTATTAAGTTTTCGGGGGTATTGAAAGAAGGGCAACCGTTAATAGGTTGTTATGAAGGCGAGGTTAAATTCAAAACAGTCAAGCTCCCTGAGGCGCCCAAACCTCCTTTACACAAATTTGAATCTAAAAAAAAAGACACAGTTCCCGATGATACGGGAAATACCCCAAGAGACGCCGGCAGTTATATCGGGAATAAGCCTGACGAGCCTAGCTCCGGTATGGACGCTCCGGAAGCACCAAAAGAGCCGCCGAAGGAACCGCCAAAGAACCCGCCGAAGGAGCCCCCAAAACCGCCCTCAGACAATCCCGACGGCCTTTATCAGGTAATGCTTGAGACGGAAGACGGCAAAAAATATACGACCGGAATTTTAGACAAGGAGGGAGCGAACTACGAACTTCAAAAGTTCGCGGAGGGAAATAAGTTTAAAGGGAAAATAGTTAAAAAAGCGATTTTACTTCCAAGAGGAGACGCAAGGCTTTTTTCAATCTACGTGGATATAAGGCCAAACTCCAACCCTGACAACGCGATGCCTGTTTATATGCCCAATGTGCCATTACCAATCAAATGAATATGAAAGAGATACAAATTTTTCCAAATCCATTCACCGCAGGCGAGCAAATATCCCTTTCAGATAGACAAACTCACCGTGAGCCACTACAGAGCCCCACAGGGGTATCTAAACTGCCGACCGAATTACAGCTGGAACTTATAAGAGCAGAGCTTAAGGAAATAAAGAAAGTGGATTTTCCCAAGCTCCAGAAAGGAACAGGTACGGGGATATGAATGTAGAAAGGCTTTATTACAAAGATGAAAAAGGAGTTTTCAGAAAACTGCCCGACATGGCTCTAATCAGCGCCAATACCGAAGCTAAAATGGCTGTTGAAGGAATCTGGCAATTCGTTGAAAGACATTTAGGTTTTGGCGATTCGCAATATCCAGACGTAGACATGGAGGCGATAGACGCAACCCTTAAAATGAACATGGATTTTAAGGCTACACATATTTGGCTAATGGGGGACATGCTTAATGCAACAACTTTGAGTAAATTCGGTTATCCCTCAGATTACCATATTTCATTTTGGGACGAAATAAGAGGAACAAGAGAATTATTAAAACATATTACCACCGAAGCAAGAAAAGCAAACCCCGATGTTATATTTAATTATCTTGAAGGAAACCATGAAAACCGCTCACAAAAATACATTGATAAAAATGCCCCTCAACTCGGGGAACTTGAAGATTCAAGAGGAGAAAGGGTTTTAGGTCTTCCCTCTTTATTAAATCTTAATGAATTGAAGATAAATTGGACGCCCTACTGGGAAGACAACGAACTTGCCCAAGATATAACTATTTTACACGGTAATTTGGCAAGAGTTAAATCTGGGTATACCGCACAAGCCTACTTAGATAAATATGGACAGTCTACCATAGCAGGACACGACCACAGGTTAGCTTTAATTTTCAGGACTCAATCTGGAAACATGAAGTTTGGCATTGAAACGGGTTCTACTTGCCAAAGAAAAATGCTCGTCCCCTATACAAGAGAAAACCAGACAGACTGGCAGGAGGGAGCTTTTATAGTGGGGATTGACAAAGACGGAGACGGCTTTCCGGCGGTTATGCCAATAGTGAACGGGAAAATAGCATTCGGATTAAATGTTTACTCAGGAGCAAAACATGAATGAGCGCAGGGGATACGGGTTTAGTTTGGAAGATAAACAATACGCAAGAGACAGAGGAAACGGCCATTGTGAGATAAACAACGGCCACGATTGCCCTAGGCCGAATACCGGAAGAGTAAATCATTTAACGGGATGTTTTGAGGGGCGGATGTTGGGAATGAGTCCTAAAGATGTCTCGGATCCGACACAAAATGCGGTTATGCTTTGCAAATTACACGAGGGAATGCACGATATAGAAGAACAAAAACATATCCAAAAGATTTTATTCAGGAGGAGAAAAATAGCATGATAGCATGAAAGAAGTCTTATATCTATCAGGAGCAATAAGTCCCACGAAAGAAAACCCCGATATTAATAAAAATGTCCAAAGGTTTGTTGATAAAGGGATTGAACTTTCCAAAGAATATGCGGTCTTTTTGCCCGGAGAGAATAATTACAAAATGGGCGTTCAGGATAATTGGAATTGGAAGGATTTTATGAGGGCGGATATCCCTTTTGTCTTAAAGGCAGACGTAATTTATATGCTCTCGAACTGGGAAACTTCAAGAGGCGCAAGAATAGAGCACTGGCTCGCTAAAAGGCATAATAAGCGGATAATTTATGAATGAGAGAAACTTCCATCAGCAAAGGGTCTCGGAGTTTACCGATTACATAAGGGCAACTCCCCAAACCCAGCTCGCAAAATTTAAAGAGGAAGTTTCTGAGAGTTTGGACGAGCACGATAAAACAGGGTTCTCGAAAGAGTTTGCCGACGAACTTACCGACACAATCATCATCTCAATAGGGCTTATTCATTGTATGGGTTTGGATTTTAACAAATTATTCAATGACAAAATGGAAATAGCCTGGGAAAAATATGCGGAAGTACCTACACTTATAGAGAAGGGAACAAGTATCCCGGACGCTTTACAGACAGCTAAAGAAAAATGGAATGCCAAGAGAATGGAGTTGCAAACCATTTTTGAAAGCGCGCAATATGATGGAGAAGGAAATATCCTATAATATCCTCAGATTTGACAAACAAACTAACTTATAGTAGAATACCACGCTAATTGCTATTTGGAAAGTTAGGAGGTGTACTATTATATATGGGGATGTTTTTATTCTCTAAGTTTTATGATTTTACCCAAGTCTGCCGCTACCATGTCAATAATGCCCAAACCTTTAAAAGAAAAGCTGTTTGGTCTTTGGGGTTAGGGTTTGGAAAATTTGGGGTTTATTGGTTTTCATAAAACGTGAAAACCGCGTCGCAAAATAATTTAGGCACATTTTGGTACCCAAACTGCCCATTTTGGGGTATTGACAAAGTAGGGGAGGGTATGATAAAGTACTAAGTAACATGATAGTAGATTGGAATTTATCAGACGTACTAATCGCTAAATGCAAAAAAATTGAAGACCTCAGAAAACAGGGAAAAACCTGGGTAGAAATCTCCAAAGAATTACAACAAACAAGAGGCTATTTAATTGCCCTATACTCTAGTTATAAGAAAATGAAAGGGGGAAGCGTAGTCGGGTCGTAAAAGTTTTTACTTTACGAAACACTTACTACACTTGAGGCTAAAATGAAACAAATACCTCTAACAGACGGCAAAACCTATACAACAGTAAATGATAGCATATTTGGGTTCTTAAGTCAATTTAAATGGTATTTAGACAAGGGAAATTATGTTTATACACATATCAATAGTAAGAAAATAAGACTCCATCGAATGTTAATGCTTGCCGAACCCGGACAAGAAATTGACCATATAGACGGTAATCCTCTCAATAACTTAACAAACAATTTAAGGCTTTGCACAAGGGCTGAAAATCAACGCAATAGAGCATTGCACAAAAATAACACTTCCGGATTTAAGGGCGTGGTAAGACATTTTAATAAATGGAGAGCCCAAGTAAGGGTAAATGGCAAGCTGAGATACTTCGGAATATTTAGCGATAAAACACAAGCCGCGAGAGCCTATAACGAGGCAGTAAGAAAGTTATTTGGAAATTTTGCAAGGGAGAATGATATATGAAACTCTATAACCCCAAAAATCAACAGTTCAAAGGCCTAAAATTGAAAACTTGGGCCTCCGTAATCATCTTGTTAGAGTTTATTCTTATCGTTTCCATAGTCGGGAGTTATGCCAAAGCAAGGATAAGAGTCGCGGAGGCAGAGGGGGTATTTAATACTCTTCCCCACGATAAAATAGTTGTTACTAAACCGCACACTCCATATAGCCAATACGAGCAAGTGCACGCATATATAGAAAGCGTCTTTGGCTCTTATTCCGGGAGGGCATTCCTTGTATTGCAGGGTAAAAATTGCGCCGAGAACAGATACTTAAACCCGGCGGCAATCCACACGGACAATGACGGCTCTCAAGATATAGGGATATTCCAGATTTCCACCAAATGGCAGGGAGTTACAAACAAAGCGTTCCTTATGGATTGGAAAACCAATGTGGATATGGCATGGGTAATATTTAGGAACTCGGGGTATAACTTTCATCTTTGGACTTGCGGGAGGGGAATATGAAACTAGACAGACTTACGATAATCACTTTTAAAGCTAAATTAGTAGCCGAGGAAGAAGATAAATTAGAAAGAATGAAACTGGCTTTAGATATTATGAACTTAGCTAAAGATGAGGATACCGAGAATTATTTAAGGAGATATTATGCCGGCAACTAAATTTCAATTACAGACATTTAAGGGCAAACCTAACAAAAAAGAAAACGGCTGGATTGTAACCAATAATTATTCCCTCCATGTTCAAAGGACTGTCAATCAAAGGTTGCAGGAATATTTACAAAGAGATTATCTGGAGGCGTTAGCGACAGGCAATTAAAAGGGAGCAGAGAATATGAATGCACGCGGATACGAATACATTAAATTTAAACAGTCACAAATGTCAAACATCAAACAGGCGTTACCGGACGATGAAGATGAATATCTTATGACCGATGAATACGAAAATCTATTGGCGGATTTGTATTTAGAAACAGAAGACCAACCTGAAACAAGAGGGGAGGTGAAACAATGAGTCCTGAGGAACAATACCAATGGAAAGAAGTTTTTAGGCATGTAGAGCAGATGCAATACCACAAAAGAATAGCCAATACTCTTTTGGAGGGGCTGATGGCGCACTATAACGCAGAGGATAAAGCAACTGCCTACGAACAGAAAATGCAGGGAGTTGTAAGGCAGGCCCTAAACTAATATGACAATTAAAACAACATTTGCTCTTGGAAATGTAAGTTACGAACTTCTCGTTGAGGAAAAAGACGAGATGGATACTTTGCACAAGTCAATCGTGTTGAGTAATCCCAGAACCTCTTGTAATGTTTGTAAGAACAACGACAAGAACGCGTTTTACTTAACAACCAACAAAGACAAAGAGGGTAATACCTATGTCAATGTTAAATGCAAATGCGGTGCAAGAAGCAAACTCGGACAATATAAGACAGGAGGCTTTTTCTGGCACGAGTTTGAAGTTTATGCCAAAAACGGCAACTCTTTGCCAATGCCCGAAAATGCTAAAGTAAACAGGAACAGGACGCATGAGGAATTAACGGAGGAGGATTACTCCGCTTAATACTTGCTGGTGGGCTTAATTTCGCAAGGAATTAAACTCGCCAAGAGGTTTTAAAATATGAACGATAAAAATAAAAAAGTAGAAGGATTTTACTTTAACGAACAAGGCACACCCTATACATCTGTTACCCAAGTCTTGGGAATAATAGACAAGTCAAGGCCTCTAATGTATTGGGCTATGGAGATTATGTTCTATGGGGTAAAAGCAAACCCTGAGATTAAATTTGAAGAAGCCAGGGCGTTGCCGTTTGCAAGTAATAAATCAGCCAAAGACAGGGGATCAACTATCCACTCGTTTGTAGAGGCGTATAAAAAGGGCCACCCCATACCGCTTAAAGATGTGCCCCCACAATTTAAGCCATTTGCAACTGCTTTCAATTCGTGGGCTACAACCAATGATGTAGAAATCGTATCGCAAGAGAAAACCCTATATTCCAACAAGTATCAATATGCCGGAACTTATGACATGGTCGCAAAATTAAATGGTAAAGGTGAGGTGTGGCTTATCGATATCAAGACAGGAAAACAGGTTTATGACGAGGTTGAACTCCAACTCTCGGCATATAAAGCGGCTCTTGAGGAAAACGGGCAGCCAATAGACAAACTCGGAGTAGTCCTACTTAAAGAGGACGGGGATTTTATATTCGAGGAAAAGACATCTAAATATAACTTGGAAGCATTTTTAGCGGCTAAAAAACTTTGGGAGTGGAAGAACAAGAATTTAGTCAAGAAAATAATGGAAACTTATCAGAGTAAACAGTTGGTTATGAATTGATACTGCCCTTTCGTTGAGAGGGTAAATTTGGAACAACGAAAATGACACAACAAAATAAAATTTTACGAAACGAAAAGGGACAATTTATAAAATACTGTTTTTATAATTGTTCTAACTGTAATAAGGAATTAAAGAGCAAAAAGAAAACTGGTCTTTGTAGAACATGTTATGTGTCAAGTGCGCTTTGGAAAGAAAGATGTAATCGCATAAGCATATCTCATAAGCAACTTGGTGTTGGTAAGTGGATGAAAGGTCGTAAAATTTCCGCCGAAGCTATTGCAAAAAGAGTGGCTAAAATGAAAGGACGCAAAAGACCCCCTTTTAGTGAAGAATGGAAAAGGAAAATAGGATTAGCAAGTAAAGGCAGAAAATGGACTCCAGAACAACGCGAAAAAACACTTAGAGTAAGAACTCCAATAATTAAATCGCAGTCATATAGAGAAATGATGTCAAGGATTAAGACTGGATTTAAGCATACTGAAGCTAATAAACAATTATTTTCTATACAAAAAATGGGAGATAAAAATCCCATGTGGAAAAATAATGCTACCGAAAGAAATTGGGGACTGAGATTGACAAGTAAATATAAAAAATGGCAAATTGCTATATTCAAAAGAGACGCCTATACCTGTCAAACGTGTGGGTTTACGGGCAAAAATACATACAAAAATATAGTTATCCATGCAGATCACATTAAGTCTTTTACTGCATATCCTGAGTTAAGATACGACATAAATAATGGAAGAACGCTTTGTGTTCCATGTCATAGGAAAACAGCTACGTGGGGCATTAGGGGAGGATTAAGAATATGACGCAAAATCAAGAATTATTACAACTGTTAATTGAAAGAAAAGTACAAGGAGTAAACAGCTTTGAGCCTTTTAGAAATAACCATAGACAATTACCTCGTATGGTAAATGACCTTAGAAAATTAGGACACAACATTGTTTCATTACCCAATAAAGACACTTCGGTAACTTATGTATTAACTGATAGTCCTATAACAAAACAGCCCGAAGTATCCCATAATACTGAATATATTTTTGTCGGCAACAGGGCAATTCCCACAGAAGCACCAAGACAGGAGGCTTTACTTTAATGGGAAATTTCTATATTACTGTTTCAAAAGGATTGCTAGAAGGTAAACACAGAGAAAATCTTAAAAAATCTATTTGGTTATATCTTTGGTTGTTAGACAAAATAACTTTGATTGAAAATGGATTGGGTTATGTATGGGGAAGAAAACCTGTTAAATACGAAGACATAAAAGAAGATTTAGATATTCCGGTAAGAACATATAGAAGATGGATTGCCAAGTTGGAAAAAGACGGTTACATAAAAGTTACTAGGACTCCGGCAGGATTAACCATAGCTGTAACGAAAGGAAAAAAGATATTTAATCAAAAAGTGGGAAGTGCCAAAAGTGGCACATCAGATGTGCCAAAAGTGGCACATCAGGATACACAAAATGGCACATCCAATATAAGACAATACACTAGACAAGACAATAAGACAATTACTAAAGTAATAACTTCGTTTGGAGATCCCGATATTAACTTGGTAAAAGACTACTTCTTAAAAACCTTTAGTCTTCCTAAAGAGGATTGCACCCAAAAGCAGAGCAGGCAGTACTGGCATCTTCTTCTAAAAGAAAGCAAATCCGGCGTAAAAGGCGTTAAGTGGCTGATTGACTTGGCAAAACAAGATGATTTTTTAGCACCAAACATTACCTCGGGCAAGGATTTATATTACAAACGGATTAAGCTTATCAGTAGAAAAAGAGGCAGCGGGCCAAAAATAGCGGTAATGGGAGGGGTACAGTGAACGAATTAGTTAAATACGAAGCTAAATATGAAGATTATCTTAATCCAGAGATCCCGGAAAGGCGATTTAAGTTGGTCTATGCAAACAAAGAGTGTTTTTATCTAACCGAAGAAGAAAGAAACTTTATGCTTAATCAGTTAAACAATGGCACGAAGTATATCCAAATTGGAGAACATACTTTCACGGGTGGGTTTATTGCGCTCTACCCAATTCGGGAAAGAAAGAAACCGGTTGAATACGAACTTGTAGAAATAGACGGAAAACAAGTTTATAGGGAATTATAGGGAAATTTAACACAATACAATACATGCGGGGGGAGGAAAAAATTATGACAAGAAGGAAAAAAGAAAAGATGGCGAAATTTCAAACAGCCCATGTTCTTAAGGCCTACAAAATGCCCACTAGGCAGATTGCTCTAACGGTGGGCGTAAGTTATCCAACGGTCGCGATGTGGCTTAGGTATCCTAACTACGATGAATATGTAAATTCCCTCAAAGAGCGAAAGGGTAAGTTTACGAAAAAGGTTGAACCGGCTAAATTCGAAAAGTCAGTTGAACTAGTTTCTGTCACCAACCAACTTTTACTTAAGATAGCGACCAATCTTGAAAAATTAGTCTTATTAGAGGAAAGAAAACAAACATATAAAAAGGGTGTTCAAGAATTTTGACGGTCAGTTTGTTTAGAGACTCCTGTTTTCTGTCTTTCTGTCTCTATATTTTTTAGACAAACATACTCGCTGATACGTCAAGAATTGGGGGGAGTTGTAATAATACAATTCCTGCCTTAGGGGTAGAGTTTAGCGGCATCTCTTCAAAAACCGCTATGAACCTATGGACTTTTTTGACAACAAATGGTGGGCAGTTGCGATGGGGTTTTTAGCAGGTGTGGCAACCGGGGAGATAATAACGCTGGTTTTGGAGGCTTTGGGATTATGAAAAACACGCTGAAAATGTCCGAGCATCAACTCCAAACTTTAATCAAGAATTATCTTGAGGCTAAGGGGTGGTATGTCATCAGGCTAAACTCGGGCGCTATCAGGACAGACAAGGGGAATATGGTGCGGCTGGCAAGGCGCGGGACTCCCGATTTGCTGGTGTTTAAAAATAGACAGTCGAAAATGAACCTCTGGTTTATTGAGGTCAAAGTCTATCCGAATAAGACCACTCCGGCTCAGGACTTTATGCTGGATGAACTGCAAGAATACGGTGCGAATACGCTGGTTGCGTATTGTCTGGAAGATGTGGAGAATAACCTATGAAAAACCAATTTAGCAAAGAGGGAGGTGTAAGATGACAAAATTAAGAGTTGGAGACCAGCCCGCAAGGCAAGGGGATTTGTTGTTGATTTATTTAGACAAGCTTCCCGAAGGGTTAAAACAGAAAAAAGACAGAGTTCTTGTTCATTCGGACAGCACCCAACATGACCATACTTTAGTTAGGGGAACTGTGTATACAAAAGGGGAGAAAATTTATATTAATGTTCCTCAAAACACGCAAATTGTACATACCCAAGACCATGGCCCTGTAAACGTGCCAAAGGGAGTTTATGAAGTAAGGCGACAGGTTCAACATGCTATAGGAGATATGGTTGAATTAGTTGTTGATTAATATGGCAAAAAGAGAATATTCACTAAAAACTGAAAAGCTTTTGCAAAGAATGGATAAAGTTGCTCTTCGTAAAGAGTTTGTCTTTGATATTGAAAAAATAACAAAAATTCTAAAAGAGGGATATAAACTTTTTGATTTACCTTTTCCAGAAATTGTCCCATGTAAGGATATAACTGATGAAAAATTTGCTTATGCGGCTCGTGCGGCTTATGCGGCTCGTGCGACTAGTGCGGCTCGTGCGACTAGTGCGACTAGTGCGGCTTATGCGGCTCGTGCGGCTTATGCGGCTTATGCGGCTTATGGGGCTAGTGCGGCTCGTGCGACTAGTGCGGCTAGTGCGGCTAGTGCGGCTAGTGCGGCTCGTGCGGCTCGTGCGACTAGTGCGGCTAGTGCGGCTAGTGCGACTAGTGCGGCTAGTGCGGCTAGTGCGGCTCGTGCGGCTTATGCGGCTTATGGGGCTTATGGGGCTAGTGCGGCTCGTGCGGCTTATGCGGCTTATGCGGCTTATGGGGCTTATGGGGCTCGTGCGGCTTATGCGGCTTATGCGGCTTATGGGGCTAGTGCGGCTCATGGGGCTTATGGGGCTAGTGCGACTAGTGCGGCTTATGGGGCTAGTGCGGCTTATGGGGCTAGTATAGATTACGATTTTGATTGGTTAATCGTTGAATACGAATATCTACAAACTAATAAAGGAAATAAAAAAGATAAATTAGCACTTAAAGCATACATACTCTTTTTAGAAGCAAAAGAAGCAGGCCTTGGGTATCTTGCCGAACAAGACGGAAAATTATATATCTGTCCTAATCCGGTAGTAGGGCTTGATAAAAAACTTCGCTACCATTCTGAAGATAAGCCGGCAATTGAGTGGAAAGATGGATATAGAGTTTATTTTTACCACGGAATAAACGTTCCTGAAAAATGGATATTAAGTCCCGGGAAGCTCACTCAAAAAGACTGGAGCGAGGAAAAAAACCTGGAGAATCGCAGGGTTATTCAGGAGCTAATGGGCAGAGATTTTCCAAAGAAAATCAAAGCAAAGTTAATTTCAAAACCCAGTAAAGAGTTTAAGAAACACAATTTATTAGGGTTATATGAAGTCGCTTTGCCGAATGACCCCGAGAAAATCGCAAGATATGTTAAAGTTCAAGACCATTCGTCAAAAAGACAATATTACATCAGGGTTTCTCCTAAAGTCCCAAATGATGACAAGCGGTATACGCTGGCGGATGAAAGCCTTGCCGCGAGTTTTCAGATGAGAGCCGGAGAATATCAGCCTGTTCAGGAGGCGTGATGTTAAGAGGGGTGTCGCATTCTTAGGAAATAACGCGCGAAAAGAATTGTGAAAGTTTTTGACCTTTAACAGCTAAGTAGAACTTTAAAAGATTAGGACAGCCGAAGATTTAAGTTGACAGGCGGATTCTTGGATAGCTCTGTAATCTGAAATACGGGAAACTTGTAAGCCGTAGCTAAGAGAATCTAGTCCCAATCTTTGAGAGTTTTAATAGCTAAAAGGAGGTGAGAATATGAGTAAAACAAAAGAGGAATTACTAAAAGAATTAAAAGAACTTGAGGGTTTAGAACTTAAAGTTAAATCTAAAAAAGATACTTTGAAATACGAAAAATTACAAGTTCCTTTTAAGATTGGCGATGCTTACTTTATTAGGACTGTTACATACTTTGCAACAGGTAGAGTAAAAGCAATCGTCGGACAATTCTTAGTTTTAGAAGATGCCGCTTGGATAGCGGATACAGGGCGTTTTAGAGATGCAATAGCAAAAGGTATTCTCTCTGAGGTAGAACCAGTTGATGTTGATATGTTCGTCAATATCAATTCAATTACGGATGCGTTTGTTTGGAGTCATAAACTTCCAAGGGAACAAAAATAATTTTATGCTGGGGTGCGAATAGAGCACGCACAAAATAATATGAATAATTTAAGACAATTAATATCAGGATACGATTTATGGAGTAGGAGTAGGAGTAGGAGTGGGAGTTGGAGTAGGAGTTGGAGTAGGAGTAGGGGTGGGAGTTGGAGTAGGAGTGGGGGTGGGAGTAGGAGTAGGGGTGGGAGTAGGAGTGGGAGTAGGAGTGGGAGTAGGAGTAGGAGTGGGAGTAGGAGTGGGAGTAGGAGTGGGAGTAGCTAAAAGGAAATATATGAAAATTAAAAATACTAAAGAGTTTGGAAAAATAGTAAAGGTGTCCGAAGTTAAAGGGTTTGCTAGATGGTTATCAGGGCAGACTAGACCAATCGTAGAAAGTGATAATGAACCATTTAATTGGGCTTATTACGAGGATTATTTAAGGTTTATTGAGAGGAAACCAATAATTGACTGATTAAGATATGAAAAATAAGAGGGAAAAAGAAATAGATATTGAAAGTTACGATGACTTTATTAAGGCAGGTTTTAAAGAATGTAAATTGTGTGGATGGACTTTTGCCCCTGAGTATTTTGACGGACATGAATGTAAAAAATATATTGAGGGCAAATCAGACGATTTATTAAAAAAATTACCTGCTTAATTATTTATGAAAAATAAGGGAAAGACTAACCCCAACTTAGAAGAAAAGATAAGGATAATTTTATTTAATCATACCGATAAGGTTTATGACTATTTTAAGTCTAATGGGAAAGATAACTTTGATGACACAGACTTTGTTAATCGCATCCTAGATTTACTCTCCCAACGAGACGAATATATAGGCAAAAACAAAAGGGAAGCTTATCAAATGGGAGTAAAAGAAACAGAGGCGAGGATAAGAAAAGAATTGACAAAAAACCTTGAAGTCAAAATCCAGCTGGAAAGATTTGAGGAAAGAAAGGAAATATTGGAGAAGATAAAATCAAAAAGATATAGAAGAGTAACCGGAGGGATGAAACAAAAAGGGGATTTGGGTTATGCAACTAATCTCAATTATTGCTATGGCTATAACAAAGCCCTTGAAGATATTAAGCGGAAGATACAGAAGTCTTAGAACTTTTACGTTGGTCGGATATGGGGATAATAAGTACATTAGGCCAATATCCCGAACGTATCCGCCCATCGTAAGAACTTTAGGGGAAGAAATTATGAAACTATCTAGGGGAAATTATGGGAAGACAAAAAATAAAATGTAAAATTTGCGGCTCTGAATTAGTTAGAAGAAAAACCGAACCGCAGTTTATTTTTATTAACAGAAAGACTTGCGGGAAGATGGAGTGCAGGATAGAATACAGGAAGCAAAATCGAATAGGCTTTCACGCACCAGCGTTTGGGACTTGGAATTTAAGATATGCTAATCAAACCGGATGAGCCTAAAGAAAATATCACAATCTTAATTTGCCCTTTTTGCCAGGGGGTATGGGAGATTGTGCTAAGCGAAAGTTACGAAAACGGGGAGCTTACATTCCAATGTTTAAAATGCGATAAAAAAATAAAAGTGGGAAGATTAAAAAATGACAAATAAACTAACCAAGCGAAATAAACATCCGGGCGGTCGCCCGACTAAATATATACCGGAGACAATCAATCCTTTAATCGAGGAGTATATCTCCAGTTGCGGAAGGGAACAGACAGAGCTACCTACGCTTGAGGGATTAGCTTTATCTCTTGGAGTAAACGGCGATACTTTGGTTGACTGGGGTAAACAATACCCGGAGTTTTCCGCCACCATAAAAAAAGTGTTAATGCTGCAAAAGAAGCAACTGATGAATGACGGGATGTACGGAGGTAAGGAAGTAAATGCGGCAATGGCCATTTTCTTGTTAAAAGTAAATCACGGGATGAAGGAAAACGATCCGAATACCTTAATCCAGGTAAACGTCCAGCCGATACTCGGCGGCAAGTCAATTCAAGATGTATCAAGCAACAACAGCGACCAATAAAATCTTAGGATTAACCAAACGCATCCGAGGAATTGCCGGCGGAACTTCCGCTTCAAAAACAGATTCCATCCTTCTTTGGTTAATAGACCGAGCCCAAGCCTCAAAAGAAAAAGAAGTAATCAGCATTGTTTCGGAATCAATGCCCCATCTTAGAAAAGGCGCAATGAGGGATTTTCTCAACATAATGCAGGAACATAAATATTTCCAAGACGATAAATGGGAAAAAACAAACTCCGTTTATACTTTCGCGACGGGAACAATCATCGAATTTTTCGGGATTGAATCCTGGGAAAAAGTTAAAGGTGCCAGGCGCGACATTCTTTTTATTAACGAAGCTAACCACATTTCCCTGGAAGCATATAACCAGCTTGAGATAAGGACTAAAAAGATAGTTTGGCTTGACTGGAACCCCGAGAGCGAGTTTTGGTGGTATACGGACGTCGTTCCGACCCAAGATGTTGATTTCCTTACTTTAACCTATAAAGACAATGAGGCACTTGACCCGTTAATTATCCAAACGATTGAATCAAGGCAGCACAACAAGAACTGGTGGAAAGTTTACGGACAGGGGCAACTGGGTGAAGTTGAAAGCAGAATTTATACCGGATGGATTGAGCTTGATGAAATTCCCGATGGAGCAAGGCTTAAAAGAAAAGGTTTGGATTTCGGCTATACCAACGACCCCACCGCGTTAATCGATATCTATACGTGGAATAACGCCTTTATCTGGGACGAACTTTTATATAAAAAGGGGCTTTCCAACAAAGATATAGCCGATGTCATTTTGCATAGTGATACTTTGGACGCTTTGGTAATCGCGGACAGTTCGGAACCAAAATCAATAGACGAGCTGAAAACTTACGGAGTGGAAGTGCTGCCCTCGCAGAAAGGCCCGGGAAGCGTTTTGCAGGGGATTGCGTATGTCCAGAGTCAAACAGTTTACGTTACTAAACGAAGCGTCAATATTTTGAAAGAGTACCGCAATTATTTATGGCTTACGGATAAAAGCGGAAAGTCCGTTAATACCCCGCAGGATTTCTTAAATCATTGCCTTGACGCCGGCAGATATGGAATGGAAAGCTTGGCGCCCGTTGAAGAAGAGATTAAACAAACGCCGCCGAGCTGGTATCATGGAGGCTTCAATAAGCCGAGAGGAAGGGTGCGATGAGAAAATGAGAGTTTATAAAAAAATTAAACACCCTGAAAAGAAAAACATTTGCGTAGATTTTGACAACGTAGTCCACCAGATGAAGTATTATAAATACGGCGAGTTCTTTGAGCCGGTCTTTGGTGCAAGGGAAGCCCTAATTAAATTAAAAGGAAAATACAGGATAGTGATTTTTACATCCAGAGCATCCGACCCACGGGAGAAAATGAAAATAACCGAATGGCTTAATAAAAACTATATTCCCTTTAACGAAATCACAAACATTAAGGTTCCGGCAACGCGCTATATCGACGACAGGGCGATTCAATTCCATACTTGGGATGATACCTTAAAGCAATTAGGATATGGGATATGAATAACCCGGAACTTGACAAAAGGATTGAAAATATACTGAGTTGGATATTGCAACATAAGGACTTGATTAACCAGAATGACTTTGTTAAAATAACCTTAAACATAAAACTATCGGATGTCAAAGGACAAATAGAAATGTATCCCGATAGCAAAGTTTAGTTTCAGGTCTTGGGTCGTTGAATTGATATTTAAGCGACTACCGAAGGGTAGCCGTTTTTTTAATGTAATAATGCAAACTGCCAGAGAATTATTGATTGAAGCGTTGGCAAAAGACGTAGAGGGCAAAAGCTCCTTTGTTGTTCCTTATACGGTAAACTTTTCCAAAATAGACGCGGGGACTAAAGATGGCGACCCCGTAGAGTTTGAAGCGCCTGAAGCAAAAGACGCTTGCGACGACATCTTATCCGAAAACCAATTCCTGTCCATTATTAAAATTATACCCAAAGATAAACACCGAGTCATCGCGTTAATGCTTTTTATCAAAAACGAAATGGGTTTTGCGTACACCCAAAAAGATATTGCGTCTATCTGGGGCGACAGCCAGCCCAACATATATAACCGCATTAAGGAAATAAGGAGAATATTACGAAAAAGGTTCTCAAAAGATATATTAAGCGAAAATCAGTTGTATACTCATATATGAGCAAAAAACCCGACATAGGCGTTATTTTGGAAAACCGCATGAAGTACGCCGCGGATGCACAGTCGGACACTTTTGACGATTTCGCGCGCTACCGAGCGCTTTTCAAAAGCAAGATTGTTGACACGGCGGATTATCCGTGGGACTTTACCTTATTCGACCCGATGACTTTTACCACCGTCAGAAACTTCCTAACGCGCGTGGTGTCCCCGAACATAGGAGTTACTTTACAGGCTTGGAATGAAGAGTCGCGCCCCAAGACCGAAGTCAACCAGAAAATAATAGACTGGGAGCTTTCCGAAGTGGACTTTTTCTTAAAAAGCGCAAGACACGTCTACCAGGCCGCCCTATACGGCAGAGGGCTTTTTCTGACAGGCTGGAAGTATGAAAAAGCCAAAGTAATTGAGGAGGTTGACGAAAATGACAATGTAACGCGAAAAGTAGTAATGTCCCCGATGATCAACAGGGCCGATATTTCAAACATGAGGATATTCGACTTGTTTATCGCGAACCGCAACAACCCCGTCTTACAGGAACAGCCTTGGATAATAATCCGCCATTACAGAACGCCGGGGGAAATGAAGGCGATAAACGAAGCACGCGGAGAAGACGTCTACGATGTAAAAAAGATTAAAGACAAGGATTTATTCGTCAGATACATCGATTACGGAAGGGACGTTATGTATAACAACAATTACGGCGACGCGCCTTTTGACTCGGGGCTTTTGGAAACATGGGAAATGATTGACAAAGACACGGGACAGGTGACGGAACTGGTCGCGCGCCATAAAGAACTGGTTATAAGAAAAGAAGACAATCCCTATTACCACGGCGAGTACCCGATTATCGACACCCCGTTTTTCCCCGAAGACGACGAGTACTTCAACACGGGAATTGTAAGGCCTATGGAAGACCTTCAGATGGCCCTAAACACGTCTTTGAACCAATACATGAGCAATGCTTCGCAACAGATTAATAATATGTGGATGACAACCGACCTTCGTATCCCGGACTGGGAATTTATCTCAAGGCCCAATGGCGTAATACACGTAAGGGGAGATATTAATAACTTAAGAGAAGTCGAGCACAAGGACATCACCCAAACTTCAATGGCCATGCAGGGACAGATAAGGCAAAATATTCAAAGGACTTCCGGAATAAACGACTATATGGCTCTAGGGCTTCCGCAAAAAGGAACCAGGGGAACTGCGGCGTTGAAAATGGAACAGGAAAATATGGATGAGAACTTAAACTTCTTTATGACAATTCTGGAACAGCACACGCTACGCCAAGTCGTCAACCAGTTCTTAAAACTTAACGCGCAGTTTTTAACCGATGAACAAACTATTAAAATTGCGGGTAGGCATGGTTATTCGCATTTGAAAATTAATCCGGAAGACGTTTCGGCGGAGTTTGAGCCTATTATAATTCCAAACTCGGCTCTTCCCAAAAACCCGGTCATTAAACTGCAAAACCTGGAGAACCTGAAAGCTATAGCCGATAAAGAACAGAAAATTAAACTTAACACCGCGCCTTTGTGGAAAGAAATGTTTGAGCTTATGGGAATTACGGACTTGGATGAAATAGTTCCGGACGACAAGGATGAGGCTTTGGAGGAGAACAAACTGATAATGGACAACATCCCTGTTGAGTGCGAAGCAAACGACAACCATAAGGCGCATGTGCCTATCCATGCCCACCTTTTGTTAACCGAAAAACTCTCGCAAAGCCAAGCTAAAGCCGTGGAAGACCATATCAACGCGCATTTGATGTGGGAGCTGACCGATGAACCGACGCTTTTGGAGAAATTAGGAATTAAATTCCCGGCGGACCAGCTTGCGCTTCAAATCGCCCAGCAAAACCAAGCGGGCGGACAAAATCCTAACCAGCTCAATCAGCAACTTAATCCTAATGCGCAAAACCAGACAGTTCCGCAACCCAATGCGGCAGTCAATACGGAAGGTTTAGTCAGACAGGAAGGACAAAGAAACCGACGAATGGCAAATCCAGTTCCGCAAGTGGGACCGATAAGGAGGCCGAATGGCTAAAACAATCATACCCTACGACAGATATTTAAAAATAGTCCACGAGTCCGAATCAATAAAGGATATGGTTAAGACGGATGGCTGGAAAATAATGGAAGCCGAACTTATTGAAGAGTCCAACGAAATACAGGAAATTTTGTCCGAAAAAAGAATACGCAACCATGAGGAGACTATTTATTCCAAAGAAGGCAGAAAAAAGGAAACATTCATAAGTTTGGCCCAAGACGAAGAAAACAAGCTGGCCGGAAGATACCTTGAGATAAAAAATATCTTTGATATGGTGAGAACAATTATGGAAGCGCCGGAAGACCTTTTGCAAAAAGAGCAGAAAAAAGTTCTGATAATCAATAAGGCCGACAAGAAAACAAAAGTCGATTATTCAATCTTTTATCCTGATAAAATTCCCCAGTCGATAAAAATTATTCTGGCAAAAATCAAAGAGGCGATGACATCATGAGAAGAAAATTAAGCATTCAATCAACCCTAAGGCCAACTTTGAGAGCAAGCGCGAACACAAGAAGAATAGTTTCGGGAATGAGAAAATCTTTGAAATCTAAAGGGAGGTGAATTATGTTTTACAAAGGCGATAGGGTGCAACTGAAAAAAGACAGCGAGTTTTACGGGCAGGAATGGCAAATCCCCGTCAGTGGTGGAATTTGCAACGGAGACAACGGACACGGGAAGTTTCATGTTGTTTGGGGTAGCCAGGGATATAACCTTTACGCTCCGGGAGAGCTTGAACTGATGCCTAAAATAGAAGTTCCAAAAGTTCTGGAAAGTTCAGAAGCACCAATAAAAATAAAGAAAAAGAAAGTTAAATAATACTTTATGGATTTAAGAGATTTTGCGTTCATGAATAGAAAAAAACGCAGGGAATGGTTTAAAAAATTTCATAAGGCCATAGGCTTGACGTGGGAAGAATTTAATAACCAGGTTCCGAAAAGAAAACCCATTAGAATGAGAAACGCAAGGGGGTGAAGTAATATGCCAATAAACATAGTGCTGATGAACAGTTTAATTAAAAAATACGGTCCTAAAAAGGGCAAGAGCATCTATTTTGGAATGGAGAATGAAGGCAAAGCGGGATTTCAAAAAGGCGTTAAAACCGCGTCAAAACAAGGGAAAACAGTAGCCCACTTAAAAGATTTGAAAAGCGGCAAAAGCGGCCAGATGCAAAAGGTTAAAAAAGTTAAAGTAAACCTCGCGGATAGTTTGGGTTCACAAGGCCCACAAGATGCGCAGGGGCCTGCTTATATGGAAGCAATGGCCAACAACAAAGCCATGGCGGGAATACGGGCCGACATTTCCAAAAGGATAGGAATAAAGAAAAACCCTAAAAATGTCAAAAAGGTCAAAAAGGCAACGGGGGTGAAAAAATAATGGCTACCGTTAATATCGGAAAGAAAAAATATAAAGTTAAAACGACCAACTTCTATGGAAGCAAAATACATACGGGGTTGCTTCATAAGAAAATGGGAGTTAAAGCCGGCAGCAAGATTTCCGCTTCCAAAGTGAATAAATCTTTGGCTTTGTTAAAAAAGAAGAGAAACAAGAGCAAGGCCGATGTCAAAAAAGAGCGTGAACTGGTTTTTGCCAAAAACGCCAAGAAATGGAGACATTAGCATTAGGGGTGATTAAAATGATACCAAAAAAACATTACAATACCGCGATGGTCAATGAGCTTTTGCGTGAAGAAAAACATTTGGAAAAGACAACTTCGCGTAAAACTCCGAAAGAGGCAAGCCTTGAGAGAAAAATATCTTCTTTAACAGGAAAGAAATATGTCGGACGACGTTAAATCCGGAGCTAAAGCTAAATTAGGCGAATGGATTGAGGAAGAGGAAACGGTACCGGTTAAAACACCGGTATTTTCCGTTTCCGAAAATGGCAATTCACTAAATTTTGAAGGCATAGAAACGGTTGAAAAGAAAGTTAAACGTAAGGTTGCTTACGCAAGCCTTTCTCCCCTTAAATTATGCGCGAAAGGAGAGCATTATTTTGAATTTGAAAATAAAGGCAAGCGCGAAGGCGGACGCGTCCACGTAAAATGCGTAAATTGTCCGATTGGCGGAATATTCAGGGTAGGAATAGATAAACTTGAAAACGGAAAAATGTCTAAAGTTATTTTTTAAACATTTTTAAGTTATACTCTTTTATCTAAGAGGAGGTGATAAATATGGCGCAATTTAATAGTTCAATGTGTTCGTACGATGATAAGACGGGAACATGGACAATGAAGGGAGCGGTAGCAGTTAATTCAACCCTACCGGATTCCATAAAGGCAGGGGGCGTTAAACTCCCCCAAACCCTAAACATTTCCGTATCCGGTCTTGTCGCGGCATCAACAAGCTTAAGTGCTTTTGTTGCCGATAACGCGTACCAAATCGTGGGCGTACAAGCAGTTTTTGGTACACCTTCCACCTCCGGAACTCTCCAGGTCGAAGTCGCGACGGGAACTCAAGCGGTAGGGGGTGGCGCAAACCAACTTACCGGTGCGGTTTCCCTTGCCGGCGCGGCAAATACGGTTGTTGGAGGAACGCTTATCGCAAGTCCAACGCAAATTGCATCTGGAGACAGAATAAATTTGATTTTGGCCGGTACGTTAACGTCTCTCGCCAATTGTTGCGTGACCATTACCTTACAGAGAGTATAATTTGGGAAATAGGGGCGCTCTCCGAAAATCCTCCCTTTTGGGAGGGTTTTTGGTATGCATCAAACTATATCAGAAATCGAAATTTCTGAGCCTACGAGTTATAATTTACACTTTTTTAATATATACTCTCTTACTTGAAAAAGTCTGGTACATCGCAGTACGTGATGTAAAACATTATGGACGACGAAAAACAGAGCGTCATTGAAGACGGAGAAGAGGAAAACTCCGAGGAGGAAACGCTCGCCCCCGAAGAAGAAGAGGGAACCGAATCCGAGGAATCGCAAGACTCCGAAGAAGAGGAGTCCGAATCGGAAAGCTCTCAAGGCGAGGATGAAACTGAAACTACCGACCGCGGCACTAAAAAAGCCGCAGAGCCGGAAAGCCAATTTTATCAAACCTTAAAAAATCAGAACGCCGACATGAGGCGTATACTGAGCGATCCCGCATCACTTAAGGAATATTTAAGTTTGATGGAAGGAAAGCAAACATCCGGGGAGGGAAGTAAGGACGATTTCGCGGATTTGGAAGAGAAAGTTTTAACTCCCGACGGCCAGGTAGATTTACGGAAACTCGCACAGTACATGGATACTCGAACGGTTGCGAAAATCGACCAAGGCATCAAATGGGGAGTTGAAAACAGACTCAAGCAAGAGAGGATTGGAAATCAATATAGAACTGATTTATCCGGCGTCCGCGAAGCCCATCCAGAACTTGACCCCAAAAGTAAGGGGTTCAATAAAGAACTCGACCATTTGATAGGCGAAAGGTTTATCGCCCAAGGGGGCATGGAAGGCAAAGTAACCATCAGAGAGGTTATAGACCAGACCTACAAAGATTTGGAAGTATTTTCAAATAAGGGTAGGCGCGAAGCGAATACGGAGATTATCAAACGCAAAGCAGGGGCTATTTCGCAAAACAGAAACTCGGCCGCGGGGTCGGAATCTGAGGAAGAAATGGACCCTTCACAAGTTTTAGCCTCACGGGTTCGCAAGCAGGTCTCCGGACGTTAATCTTCATGGGAAAGTCGGGGTGAATATATATGGCAGCAACAGCAACTTACGGACAAGTAAGTACATACAATTCGAGTAACGCGAACCAGTTAAATAATCTTCATATTTCAATTGAAGATTTGGTCGCGCGTTATCCACGCAAAAGATTTCCTCTTTTAACAAGGTTAACGGGAAAGATTTTCGACAAAGAGGTCGATAATCCCAAATACGCATGGAAACAGGAGAATTTGAGGGGAACAAACGACGTTTTAAACGGCGCTATCACTTCAACTACTGCGACCACGCTCGTGGCTACAACTCCCGGAATATTCAATGTCGACGATGTCATTAAACTTGACTCGGAGGTAATGATTGTTACGGCGGTAGCTTCCGATGGCGTTACCTTAACGGTTTTAAGGGGATGGAACTCAACGGCGGCAACTCATTTGACTGCGATTAAAATCTACAGGATTGGCGTCGCGGCTCAGGAGGGGTCGGATGCGGATGGAGCAGTTACACAGCCTTTAACGGATTTGTACAACTATTCTCAAATTTTTGAGGATGTCGTGCAATTGACCGGAACAGAAATGGAGGCCTTCCTTTACAGGACAGACCAGGGCAATGACAACGCTTCCAACCAAATCACCATCAAACAGCAGGAACTTATGGAAATGCTTCAAACAGCACTTCTTGTAGGGACGGCTTATGATGACGGCACGGCGAGAAGGTCAATGGGGGGATTAAAATACTTCATTGACACCTATGCTTCAGCCAATGGTGTTGACGCGGGTGGTACAGGAAATTGGACAACCCAGTCAACCCTTATTCCTTCGGGAGTAACAGGCGAACAGTATACGGTTATCCAGGAAAAATTGGATACGATGATTCAAAATCTCGTATACAATAGAGCCACTCCTACAGCAATCTACGTAGGGTATAAAGCCCTTCGCAGAATGATGACATGGAATATCGGAATCCACAGGACAGAAAGGGACGATAAAAAGTTGGGAAACGGAATCCCGGCTCAGTACATGTCTCAGGCAGGAGAACTCGATATCGTTATGATTCCCGGCGATGCTTTAAATGACCTTATCTTCGTCGTAGACGAAACAAGATACGGTTACAAAGCGTTCAAAAACAGAGGTTGGTTTACCGAACTTCTGGCAAAAACCGGAGATTCAAACAAATGGCAGATATTGGGGGAGTACACAGCTAAAGTCAGCGTGCCACAGGTGCACGGGTACTTGTGGGACTTGGGACTATAGTATTAAAATTTAGTCCAATAACTATAAAAGCCCTTCATGTTCCGAAGGGTTTTTTAGTGCTTGACTTTAGCAGATAAGAGGAGTATACTCATGCCGTGAAACAAATCTTACTTACAAAGGGTTTTTATACCATTGTTGACGATGAAGATTTTAACAGAACTAATCAATATAAATGGCATTTAAACGATAAAGGTTCCCATAAACTTTATGCCTCTCGTAAACAATGGGTTAAAGATTCAAGCCGGATTACTAAACAGGGTAAGTACGTCAAAAAAGGATATTATCAAGTAATAGGCATGCACCGTTTTATCATGAATGCTCCTCTTGGTAAAGTAGTTGACCACAAAAATGGGAATGGTTTGGACAACCGTAAAGAAAACTTGCGTGTTATTACTCAAGCTGAAAACATGAAAAATACTTGGGCTAGGCATAGCGATAACAAATACAGGGGCGTTTATCTTTTAAAAAAAACAAATCGATGGCGCGCTTTTATTCAGGCGGATAACAAGTGGATTCATTTGGGTTATTATTCCAACCTGGAGGATGCAGCTAGAGCTTATGACAAAGCTGCTAAAAAATATTTTGGTGAATATGCTCATTTAAATTTTCCTCAGCAGTAATCTTATTCGAGAAAGTTATTTTCTTACCTTTTATCCTCTATACTCTTTTATGACCAACAGCATAATCACCACATTAAATGATTTGCATGTTAATTTTTCGGATTACGTTAACGAAACGACCCCTCCGGCCGTTACCGACCCGTTATATTTAACAAGAACCCGATATTTTAACAGGGCGCGGGAAGATATGGCAAAAAGATGGTTTATTCCTTCCTTGGCGACCAATACCACCCTAGCTATTACGGCTGGTGTTGCTTCCTACCCTATGCCCAACGATTTTACAAGAATCAACGCTTTAAGGACTTTGCAGTCCCAAGACGGGACTACTGTCTATACTGACCCTTTTAATACGATTACTTCCTCAAACTCTCCGACTCCGATGAACGGCGTGCAATATAACGGAACGCAATTGCAGATTACGCGCAATTTAACGACAGGGGTTTTCCAGTTAACTTTCAACCCCGCGCCTTCAAAGAACGACACATTGACCATGATTTATTTCGGCAATCCTTTTCCTCTGGTTAATCCTACAGACATTGTCCTTTTGGATGGCGACGCCTGCCTTTTCTTCGCACTTTCACAATACCACATGACGCTGGGGAATTATACGGACATGTCGGAATTTCGACAGGAATACGAAAACAGGGTTACGGACTGGATTGAATCGGAATTGATTAACCCTGCGGGCGCATTGACCGATATGCAGGGAAATTTGCAGGCCAAACACGCGACTGACCAGACGCAATTTTATCAGGGAAACACAAGGCGAAATGTCCCCATGTAAATATGAGCTATGAATTATGAGGCAATATCCAAAAACAAAATACAAAATCCCCAAAGTTAACGTTTTACCCGTCAGGGGTTGGCCGGCAGGACTAAACACCCTTGTAAACCCCAACCAAATCCAAGACGATGAATTGGCCGAGGCAGTGAACGTAGCTTATACGCAGTACGGGGTTTTGACCAAAAGGCTGGGTTCCGTTCTTATTGCCAATGTCGGCGCGTCTGTCCAGGGTTTTGGCGTTTATAACAAAATAAACACAAACGGTTCCGTAACAAAATACTTTTGCGCTGTCGCGGGGGGAAGTTTTTACGTGATTGACCCTATCAACAAAGCGGCCACATTACAGGCGGGTTTTACCTTCAGCTCAGCCAACAGGGTGGTAATGGTTCAGGGAATGAACAATTTTTATATTTTTGACGGGCAAAACGCTATTGTTAAATGGGACGGAACTACATTTACCCAATTCCAGCAGATTTCAGCCCCTACAGGATTAACGGTCACTAAGAGCGGGACCGGCACCGGAAGCACAACTTATTATTATATCGTTACGGCCTCCAATAATAACGGGGAAACAATAGGAAGTGCGGAGGTAAGTTTGGCGAGTATGCCCGATCCTTTAACTTCCACCACTTACGCGCAGTTAAGCTGGACAGCTGTAACAGGCGCTACTGTATACAATATTTACCGCTCTAAAATATCGGGAGATGAAACATACCTTACGTCTACTCCCTCTGTGTCATGGAACGACCAGGGGCAGGCGGACGCGGGACAATCCGTTAGTATTGTCGTTCCGAGCGAAAATACCACTTCCGGGCTAATTTTTATTACCGGAGATGTGTTTAAGGATTCTTTGTTCGGCGTTGAAAACAGCAATAAAACAAAATTATGGTTTAGCGCGGGCGGAGATAAAATTGACAGCTTTTCTCCCGGCGACGGGGGAGGATGGCTGCAGTACCATCCCGAAGAAGGCGAGCCGATAAACGGGGTTAAGACTTTTGCGGGCTTAGGCAAGAATTACCTTTATCTTTTTAAGTCCCATAAAATAGGGCAGGCGGATTTCGGAACTTCCGGAGCTCTTTTGGTTTCCGATGTCAATTTGGCGGTTGGAGCGGAATCGGACACTTCTTTAGTTCCCTTTGAAAATGATTTGGGGTTTATGTCGCGCTACGGAGCATATACTTTGAGGATGGAACCCAATATTGTTAACGTTTTAAGGATAGCCGAACTCTCAATAAGGATTCACCCCACATATATCAATTCGATAAGCCAAGCTTCAATCAATAAGGTCTGCGGAATTTACGATAAGGCAAACCATGTCATGCTATGGTCTATACCAAACGGGGCAAGCGCGAACAATACCTCAATTGCGTTTGACCCTGTTTATCTTGGCTGGAGCGAATACCGGGGGATTGCCGCCACCGCTTTTTCAAGGTTTGTCGACGTTAACAATAACGAGGCTAATTACGGAGGAGACGCGAACGGAAATATATTCCAGTTGTTTTCAGGCAGTAACGATATGGGAACGCCTATATATTTTAGGGCCTCAACCAAGTCTTTTGATATGGAGGCTCCGTATGCCTATAAGTTTATTAAAAGGTTTTGGATGATATTCGGAAACATTAACGCGTTAAACCTGGAAGTATCCCTTGTCCAGGACGGAACAATTCTTCTGAAACAATTTTCCATAAATTCGGGGACGGGGCAAACGGGCTGGGATGTAGATTTTTGGGACAACCAGCTATGGGACGCGTCAAGCGGAACGGTCGTCAACTTAAACACACGGTTGGTAAGAAAATACAATGACATAAACAAAAATATAATTTCTCTTCAAGTTATTTATGAAGATACTGAGTCTTTGAGCTATTTTGAGATTCTGGGCCAGTATATAATCTGGCAGTCTAGTAATCAGCCGCCTTCGCCCACCTCAAGAATCAGTTAGAGGATTTTCCCTTGAGGCACTCTGTCTTTTGCCGTATATCTTCCCAATACCTTTCCTTTTCTACGCCCGCTTGATAAACGATATTTAAAATAATTGCCGCGACCAGGGAATAAATAAGGGCATTTACGAATGAGGTAACAAAATGAACCAAAAACAGTATTAAAAACCAAGTTCCAAAGAATCTTGCGTATTTATCTTTATCGTATTTTTTCATTTTGTTAAAAAGTTATAATCTCCTATTTTTTCCGCTATACTCTTTTATCTTTAGTTTTTAATACGGATTTTTTAATAAAGATTATTTCGAAAAAGAGGAAAACTGTAAGAGCAAGCAAATTCAAGGTATTTTCGGTTGTAGGTGAAGCATTAGCTAAATCTACAAGGCTATGGCCGCTGGAGAAATAACTAGGGGCGATAAACTCTATTAAAGAATCGCCTATAAAGTTAGTAATAAAGACAGCCAAAATAAGGGCTCCCATAGTAGCCGAAACGATTTTCGCGATTAACCTTATAGTTTTCATAACAGTATTATATCACATTATGGGAAGTTTTTTAGATAATATAGGTCAAGCAATAGGAGGAGGCATAACTAATGCCGGTAACTTAGTTAGTGGCGTTTTTGGACGCAAAATTTATTTTCCCGGTACTGGTCAAGGGGGTCAAGGTTTGGGGGCGCTCATTACAAACGCTTATGCTTCTGATGGTTCCAACAAAGTATATGCTCCTACATCGAGTGGAAGCGGGGGATCTTCTTCCGCAAATGCTTCTTATGGCCCATCCGCGGGCGCGACAGGAAATTTGCCTACCAATACCGGCAACGGTGGTGGCGGCAACAACGGTGGCAACAATGGCGGTGGTGGCGGTGGCGGCGGAGGAGGAGGCGGTGGCAATCCCGTGATTGATGCCGCGCAACTGGCCTTGCAGGCGGCGCAAAACCAGTATGGCTATCTTACCGGACAGCTTAAAAACGAGCAGACTGATTTGGGAAGCCAAAAAGACTCTTTGCTTAACCAGATAGGTTCGCTATACGGAAACACCATCCAAACGGCAAAAGATACTTTGGCGAATAACTTAAACACCCTAAATACATCCAAAGGAACCGTTACGCAAGGTTATGAGGGGTTAAAAAACGAACAGGGAAGACTTTTGACCGATACCCAAAGGCAGAACAGGCAAACGGCAAGGGCGTTAGGGGATTTGGGCTCAAGTTTCTATGAGAACCTCCAGTCCGACGCGAGCGCGAATACAGCCAAAAACATTTCCAACTTCTCCAATCAAGAACAAGGCCAATTAGACCAGATTGCCAATGAAATTACCAACGAGAACACCACCACCAATACCAAAATATCCAACCTGAACGATTTGGAGACACAGGCAAAACAGGACGTGTTAAATAAGTATCAAAGTTCCTGGAATAATATCCAAAACGATTTAGCGGCAACGGGAATGAACTCGCAACAGGCCTATGACCAGATTAACAATGAGATGCAGTCAACGCTTGATAACATTTCCTATTACATGAACCAGTATAAGACAGACGTATTAAACACCGGCCAAAGCAATATCTCCCAAAATGGCATTAACGATTACTTAAATACCGCCAAAAACTCATTCGGAGCAATGAGCGCCGTCAATCCCTCGGCCAATCCCATCGGAAATTCAGCGGCACTTGGAAACGCACAGGCCGATATAGTGAACATGGCAAATTCTGGAGCTACCACGGACCAAATTATCGGACAGATACAAGCTACTTATGGACTAGACCCGACTACCATCCAGGGAATGTTGGCGCAGGCAGGAATAGGAAACACACCCGGTTCAACTCTTAGCAATCTCTTTCCCACTTCGTAAGGAGTAAAGTTATTTTTAGGCCTTTTTTGTTCTATACTCTGTTATGAGTTTTCTTGATAATGTAGGAAATTTTCTGCAAAATAGAATTGTAAAGCCGCTGGGCGCGGATATCCACAACGTAGTACAGCAGGCTCCGTCTTTCTTAAGTCATATAGGAAACCTTGTGGCAAACCAGCCTGTTATAAACAATCCTTCACCGTTACCGTTGCCTTTTAAAAGCCCTACGGTTGGCGAGACGATTCCTCCCATATGGCAAAACACGCTGAGGTCGGCAGCCGACGTTAAGGCTTCTTTGCCCGGCTCAAACACTGCCCAGTTATTCAATACCGCGAGAAAAAACCCCGCTGCCAATTCTTTGGAAAATATAGCTTTCGGCCAGGGGCCGATTAAACCCTTGGAGCAGCAGATAAAAGAAGGCAGGACAATTCCCTTCACGAAAATGACAGTTAAAGGAGCGGCAGCCGTTCCGTTGGTTGTAGGAAGCGCGGCACTCAATCTTCTTCCGATGGGAGGAGAAGATAAAACTGCGGTAAGCGAAGCAATAGGCATGGCAAAAAACGCCAAGACCGTTGACGAGTTTGCTCAAGGATTAAACGACGCGAAACCGGAAGTCAAAGCGGCTGTTGACTCTATCTTAAAAGACACAAAAAATCCCATTAACTCGGTGGAAGATTTCTTTAAGTCGGCAAAAAGCGGGAAAGGAACCGCTATTAAAGTTGCGGCAAGTGGGCAGTCGGAAATGCCGGAGCCACCTCCAACTTTTGACCAGACATCAAAAAATTTTGGACGCCAGCTGAGAACATATTTTACGGGGCTGAGAGATTCTTCCGCCGCTCAGGCAAATCAATTAGGAAAAAAAATCTCAAATATCGTTAAACATCCTCAGGATCAGGAAGCATTAACGATTTATCGGGAGTTCAAAAATAAACCGCAAGAACTTGAGCAGTTTTTAAACGGAACGCATCCTTTTTATGATCAGGTTGCGAAATTATTTCAAAAAGACAACCCAAACGCAACAGCTGAGGAGATACAAGCCGCAAAACAGACAGCAATAGATAAAGTAAAACAACTTGAGCCCATTATTCAAAAGGCGACGAATCCTACCCAAGCCCTTAAAAGGGCGGACCAATTACAAACTGATTTTTTTGGAAAAAGGTTGGCTCAGGGTAAAAAACAGGGATTTTTAGATAGCAAAATTAATCCAAACGAATACATCAATAGAATCTTAATGAAGGAACCCTTGGGAAACGAATCTCCTTTTTCAAAGACGAATCTTGGCGGAGGGAAAATGGGGAGAAACTTTAATTTCGCAAAACAGAGATCATTTCCCACAATTCTTCACGCGATTGCGGCAGGAAAGACTCCTGCAACCTTAAACGCTGTTGACGCAATGAGTCTCTATGGTCAAAGGTTCGGAGTTGTCTCTGCTACAAAACAATTACTGCAAACACTTAAAGATTCCGGAATGGGGAAGTTTGGGACTGAAGGAGCAGACAATATTCCAAAAGATTGGGTCAGGGTTGGAGCAGGGAACCGTCTTTTTGAAAATAGTTTCGCGTCAATAGATAAGGCGACAGGCAAAGCGGTAAGGGGATCAAACTTTCTCATGGCTCCTCCAAAAGTAGCGGACGCACTTGATCCTTTGCTTGACAAAAATGGTTTGGCAGCTATACCCGGTTGGCAAAAAACGAGAATAGGGCAGGCTTATCTTAAAAGTGTTGAACTTGGGCTTTCTGTTTTTCACATGAGGGCGCTTTCTTTAACAGGAATGAATAACATGGGATATAAGGCGGCAGGGAAAGGTTTATCAGATATTCTAGCGGGTGGTATAAACATGTCTAAAACTTTAGAGAACAAAATGGATTCCGCTGATTTCCAGAGCGCCGAAAGAGAATTTATTAAAAATGGGGGAACTACATCAATTTTGGGTAGGACAATGGAAGCATATAGAGGTCTTAAAAAATCTTCTCTTCCTGAAGAAAAGGCAACCGGTATAGGCAGAGGATTTCAGCTTGCGGGAAAAGGGCTGAACGTTGCAAGAGGCGTTCGTGGTATAAAA